>Ga0172382_10001429_pt1 | contig 42689 bp, 37 predicted proteins | sample Leawel138RmetaG_FD_122245 | JGI IMG/M metagenome (GOLD analysis project Ga0172382, IMG submission 122245) | Leachate microbial communities from a municipal landfill in Southern Ontario, Canada - Leachate well 138R metaG | ecosystem: Engineered > Solid waste > Landfill > Unclassified | place...
CGTCATTCCCGCCAGCCGCGCCTTCGGGACCGGCCAGCACGCCACCACCGCGGGCTGCCTCGCCATGCTGACGCACATGAAGCGGGAAGGCGTGATCGTGCGCAATCTTGCCGACATCGGGACCGGCACCGGCCTGCTCGCCTTCGCGGCGCTCGACCTGTGGCCGCGCGCGCTGGCGACGGCGAGCGACATCGACGCGGTCTGCGTCGGCGTCGTCGAGGAGAATGCACGGCTGAACGGCGTACGGACCGGCGCCGGCCCGGGGGAGCTGACGATGACCGTGGCCGACGGGATGGATCACCCGCTGCTGCGCGCGCGCGGTCCCTACGACCTCGTCATCGCCAACATTCTCGCCGGGCCACTGATCGCGCTCGCGCCCGAGTTCGCCCGCGCATTGGTTCCGGGCGGGCACCTGCTGCTCGCCGGGCTGCTGGAGACGCAGGAAGCCCAGGTACGCGCGGCCTGCCGCCGTGCCGGCCTGCGTCTGGCGGCGCGGCTGGTAAATGGAGACTGGTCGATCCTCTGGCTGCGCAAGCGTACCGGTGCACGCATACGCGCCAGCCGCCCAGGTGCGCTGCCGGAATGGGCCAAGCGATGGTGAGTCGCCAATCTGGCCGTTGCTGATTACCGCGATGCCAGACGATTCCGCCGGGCCCGAAAACCCTTCAGAGCTGCTGCGAATGGAGCGCGCTGGAACGCGCGATCTCGCCCAGCGTCTGACCGGCATGGCGTGTCTCGTCGTCGGCGAGATCGCTGAGCGAGACGATGCCAACCAGCCGCTTCGCCGCGTTCAGCACGGGCAGACGCCGGACCTGCAGATCAGCCATGGTGTCGAGCACGTCGTCGGCATCCTCGTTCTCGAAGCAATATTTGATCTCGCGCGTCATGACCTCGGCGACGGGCGCATCGGCGCCGTGCCCCCTGCCCACGCCGCGAATGGCGATGTCGCGATCGGTGATCATGCCGACGAGGCGATCGTTTTCGCCCACCGGCAACGAGCCGGCGTCGATCTCCGCCATGATCTCGGCCGCGCGTTGCAGCGTGTCCTGCGGTGAGACGATACAAACGTCCTGCGTCATGCATTCGCTGATCTGCATTGGGAACCTCCAGCCCTTCTTGGTGGATCATGCCGCAGGCGGATGCGCGCCGACGCTGCGACCCTCGACGGTCCAATGCCGGGGAGCACGGTTTGGTTGGCACCCCCGTCGCATTTCCTCCACGACCGGACGAAAACGCGGCCGATGCAGATCTCCTCAGCCAGCGCTTCTGACGATCTCGGCCCAGGCGGCCTCGTCGATCACCTCGACGCCGAACTTTTCGGCCTGCTTGAGCTTGGAGCCCGCACCGGGTCCCGCCACCACCAGGTCCGTCCGGGCGCTGACCGAGCCCGCCGCGCGCGCGCCCAGCGCCTCGGCCTGGGCCTTGGCCTCGTCGCGGCTCATCGTCTCCAGCTTGCCGGTGAAAACCACGGTTTTGCCGGCAACCGCGCTGGCCTTGCTCTCGACGATGTAGGGCGGCGGCGAGACTTCGCCCAGCAGATCCTCCCAGACCGCGATATTGTGCGGCTCGTGGAAGAAGTCGCCGAGCGCCTCGACCACGACCGGGCCGACGCCCTCGATCGAGATCAACTCGTGCATCGCCTCGGCATCGCCGGCCTTCGCCTTTTCCGCCGCAGCGCGCAGCGCCGGCAGCGTGACGAAGCGCTTCATCAGGTCGCGCGCGGTGACGGCGCCGACGTGGCGGATGCCGAGGCCGAAGAGCAGCCGCGCGGCATCGGGCGCCCGCTTCACCTCGATCGCCGCCAACAGGTTGTCCACAGACTTGTCCTTCCACCCCTCGCGCCCGATGATCTCGGACCGGCGGCGGCGCAGGCGGTAGATGTCGGCCGGGCTTTCGAGCCAGCCCAGCGCGAAGAATTCGGCGATGGTCTTTTCGCCCAGCCCCTCGATGTCGAGCGCGGCGCGGCTGACGAAGTGGCGCAGGCGCTCGGTGCGCTGCGCCGGGCAGATCAGGCCGCCGGTGCAGCGCACATCGACCTCGCCCTCTTCTGCCACCGCTTCCGACCCGCACTCGGGGCAACGGTCGGGGAATGTGTAAGGCTGGCGGACAACGTCGCGGGTAAGGTTGTCGACAACCTGTGGAATGACGTCGCCGGCGCGCTGCAGGATGAGGCGGTCTTCCACGCGCAGACCGAGCCGGGCGATCTCGTCGCGGTTGTGCAACGTGACGTTGGTCACGGTGACGCCGCCGACCAGCACCGGCTTGAGCCGTCCCACCGGAGTCAGCTTGCCGGTGCGGCCGACCTGGATGTCGATGGCGAGCAGTTCGGTCTCGGCCCTTTCGGCCGGGAACTTGTGCGCCAGACCCCAGCGCGGCGCCTTGGCGACGAAACCCAGCCGCTCTTGCCAATCCAGCCGGTCGACCTTGTAGACCACGCCGTCGATGTCATAGGGCATGTCGGCGCGCGTCCTGCCGATGCGGCGGTAATGCGCCAGCATCTCCTCCACCGAGAGGCAGCGCACCAGCAGCGGCGAGACGGGGACGCCCCATTCGGCCATCAGCGCCATCATGGCGAATTGGGTCGCCGCCGGCACTTCGCTCGCCGCGCCCCAGCCGTGGGCGAAGAAGCGCAGCGGGCGTTTCGCGGTGATCGAGGCGTCCTTCTGCCGCAGCGATCCAGCCGCCGCGTTGCGCGGGTTCGCGAAGATCTTGCCCCCGATCTCCTGCTGCGCCGCGTTGAGCGCGGCGAAGGCCTGCTTCTCCATGTAGACTTCGCCGCGGACCTCGAACACCGCCGGCACCTCTCCGCACAGCACTTGCGGAATGTCGCAAATGTGCGCGACGTTCGCCGTGACGTCCTCGCCGACCGACCCGTCGCCGCGCGTGGCGGCACGCACGAGACGCCCCGCCTCATAGCGCAGCGAGCAGGACAGACCGTCGATCTTGTCCTCCGCCGTCATCGCCAGTTCGGCATCGTCGGGAAGCGCCAGGAACCGCCGCACACGCGCGGCGAAATCCGCCACCTCCTCGTCGGCGAAGGCGTTGTCGAGGCTCATCATGCGAACCTCGTGCGTCACCTTGCCGAGCGGCGAGGCGGCGACGGCATGGCCGACGCGGCGGGTCGGGCTGTCGGGCCGAACCAGATGCGGGAACGCCGCTTCCAGTTCCGCATTGCGGCGCACCAGCGCGTCGTATTCGGCGTCGCTGACCTCGGGCGAATCCTCGGCGTGATAAAGCCGGTCGTGCCGCGCGATCGCCTTGGCCAGACGCATCAGCTCGTTGGCGGCATCGGCTTCGGAGATATTCGAATCGCCCATTAGCTAATTACCTGACTGACCATTTCGGCATGTCGGCCCTCTAACCGTAAACTGCTGGATCACAGCGGCAGGATTAGGCTTCAGCTCACTGATTCCCACCACGGCATCCGCCAGAGTTCGGAAAATTGGCTCAGAAATCTTGTCCGCTTTCATGTGCGAAATTTGGCATTAAAACCCTCTGAAACCAGTGTCTTCACACGCCCTCCAGCAGCCGGTCCGCCTGCGCGCGGGCCTCGGTGGTGATCTCCGTGCCCGAAAGCATGCGGGCGATCTCCTCCTGCCGGCCGGCGGCGTCGAGCAGGTGCACCGAGGTTCGCGTCACCGTGCCCTCGCTCGACTTGGCGATGACGTAGTGCCGGTTCCCGCGCGCGGCGACCTGCGGCGAGTGCGTCACCGCCAGCAGTTGCCCGTCCGCAGCCAGCCGCGCCAGCCTCTCGCCGATGGCGCTCGCCACCGCGCCGCCGACGCCGCGGTCGATCTCGTCGAAGATCACCGTCGCCGCGCCGCCCTCCTCGGCAAGCGCCACTTTCAGCGCCAGAATGAAGCGCGACAGCTCGCCGCCCGAAGCGATCTTGGCCAGCGGCGCGAAGTCGGCACCGGGGTTTGTGGCGATGAGGAACTCGACCGCGTCCATGCCCGCCGGCCCCCAGCGGTCCTCGGGCAGCCGCGTCACGGCGGTGCGGAACCGCGCGGCATCGAGCTTGAGCGGGGCAAGCTCGGCCGCCACCGCCTTGTCGAGCCGCACCGCCGCGCCGGTGCGCCCCTGCGACAACGTGCCGGCGAGATCGCGATAGGTCGCACCCGCCACCTCGGCCGCCTGTTCGAGCTCGGCGATCTCCGCCTCACCGCCCTCGATCGCGTCGAGCGCGGCCCGCATCGCCACCATGCGCTCGGGCAGTTCGTCGACCCGGCAGCCATGCTTGCGCGCCGCGGCACGCAAGTCGAACAGCCGCGTTTCGATGCGGTCGAGCGCGGCCGGATCGTGCGCCAGGGCCTCGGCCGCCCCGGCGATGCGCTCCTCTGCCTCGCCCGCCTCGATCACCGCGCGGTCGAGCGCGGCCAGCGCCTCGGCTAACAGCGGGTGCTCGGCGGCGATGCGGTCGAGCCGCCGCGCCGCGCCGCGCAAGGCCGCCAGCGCCGAATCCGAACCGACCCAGAGATGCTGCAGCTCGGCCAGGTCGTCCGACAGCCGCTCGCCTTTCTGCATCGTCGCGCGCGCCTCAGCCAGCTCGTCCTCCTCGCCAGCGACGGGCGCGAGGGCATTAAGCTCGGCGAGATGGGCAAGCAGCAGGTCCTGGTCGGCCGAGGCCTGCGCGACGCGCGCGCGCGCGGTGGCCAGCGCCTCCTCGGCCGCGCGCCAGGCGCGCCAGGCAGCCTCGACGCCGGCCGCGTCGACGCGCGCGTAGCGGTCGAGCAGCGCGCGGTGGCCGCGCGGGTTGACGAGGCCGCGGTCGTCGTGCTGGCCGTGCAGCTCGACGAGGAACGCGCCCAGCTCGCGCAGCAGCGCGACGCCGACCGGCTGGTCGTTGACAAACGCCTTGCTGCCGCCGTCGGACCTAAGCTGCCGCCTGACGATCAGCGGCTCGCCCGGCTCGACCTCCACTTCGGCATCGTCGAGCAAGGCCCGGATCGGTTGCGGCAAGCCGCCGCTCCGGCGGTTGGACGGCGCAAACTCGAAGCTTGCGGTCACGCTCGCGCGTTCCTCGCCGGCGCGCACCAAGCCGCTGTCGGCCCGGTTGCCGAGCACGAGGCCCAGCGCGTCGAGCAGAATCGACTTGCCTGCGCCGGTCTCGCCGGTGAGCACGCCCAGGCGCCCGCCGAATTCCAGATCGAGCGCCTCGATCAGCACGATGTTGCGGATGGAAAGCCGGGTCAGCATGTTCGCGCGGCGTTCTAGCGCAGCCTGTGCGCCGCGTCACCCGGCCGAAAGCGACAATCCCCTCCCGAGTGCTCTGGCCCCGATCAGGCCAATTCGTTGTCCTGGAAAGGCGGCACGAGGGGGATCGGATCGGCCAGCGTCACGCGGTCGAGCATCGCGGCCATCTCGTCGCGCAGCGTCAGCATCAGGCCGCGCAGCCGGCATTCGGCTTCGGGAAGACAATTGGTGCAATGCTCGTGCGCGTTGCGAGCGGCGCAGGGAACCAGCGCCAGACTGCCGCGCGTGAGCCGGATGATGTCGCCATAGCGGATGTCCACCGGCGCCAGCGCCAGCTCGTAGCCTCCCTCGCGGCCGCGATGGGAGATCACCAGACCCTCGCGCACCATCTGCGAGAGGATGACGGTGAGGAACTTGCGCGGGATGTTCTGCGCCTCGGCGATCGCGTCCAGCCGCACAGCGCCCTGCCGCCAGTGGTCGGCAAGGTGCTGCAAGGCGCGGATGGTATAGCGGGTCTTCTGCGAGAGCATGCCTCCCGCACTTCAGCGCCCGCCGCGCTGGAATGTCAACCTGAGAGGTAGAAAAACTGTTTAGCTGGCGGTGGTCCCCGGCGCGTGCTTGCCCATCAGGTCATAGGCCTTCTTGTACCACTCGCTGTCGGGATAGTTGCTGCCGAGCACCGCGGCGGCCTTCTGCGCTTCTTCCGGCACGCCCAGCGAGAGATAGGTTTCGACCAGGCGATAGAGCGCCTCGGGCGCGTGGCTGGTGGTCTGGTAGTTGTCGACGACGTTGCGGAAGCGCAGCGTCGCCGCGACCCACTTGCCGGTCCGCTCGTAGAGCCGGCCGATCGTCATTTCCTTGCCGGCAAGGTGATCGTTGACGAGGTCCAGCTTCAGCCGCGCATCCTGCGCATAGGACGTGCCGGGATAGCGCCGGACCACGTCGGTCAGCGCCTGCTTGGCCTGCTGGGTGATCTTCTGGTCGCGCGTGACGTCGCTGATCTGCTCATAATAGCACAGCGCCACCAGGTAATAGGCATAGGGCGCGTCGCGGTTGCCCGGATGGATCGACAGGAACCGCTGCGCCGACTGGATCGCCTTGGTATAGTCGCGCGCGACGTAATAGCTGAAGGCGCTCATGAGCTGCGCGCGGCGGGCCCAGGGCGAATAGGGGTGCTGGCGCTCCACCTCGTCGAACAGGGCCGCCGCCTGGCGCGTATCGCCGCGGTCGAGCCGGGCCTTCGCCGCGCTGTAGAGCGTGTCGACATCGCGCGCGACATAGGCCGTGTCGCGGTTCTTGCCGCCGCGTCCACCGCAGCCCGCGGTGAGCACGATGGCGCCAGTGGCAAGGGCGAGGGCGGCGAGCTTCAGCGGCGATCGTTCGAGCATGGCGGGTCTATAGCCAGCGCGGTGCTGAACGCCAAGTGAAGTTGCGGATGTCGTCCACGGGCTGATGAGCCGGCTGGCGAAGCGTGATTCCGGCGTTCGGGCGCCGGCGGGGATCGCCGGTTTCACGCCGCGGCCGCGCGGGGCAACGCGCCGCGCGTCAGGCGAAGGCTTCCTCGCCTTCCAGCTTGGTGCGGTGCATCAGCCGGCCGCTCTTGTGGTCATAGGGCAGCGCGCGGTGCATCGTGCCGGTGTTGTCCCACAGCACCATATCGCCCAGGCTCCAGGTGTGGCGGTACGAGAACTGCGGCTGCGTCGCCCAGTCGCGCAGCTTCACCAGCAGCGCCTCGCTTTCCATCAGGTCCATGCCCACGACCTGCAGCGCGGTCGCGCCCAGCACCAGCGATTTGCGGCCGGAGCGGTGCTTCCACACCAGGGGCAGCGTGTTGTTGCCGCGGCCCATCCAGGCGTTCAGCTCGGCAAAGCTCGGCTCGGGCCGCCAGTAGAGCTGCGAGCGCCACATGGCATGGACGACCTCGAGCCCTTCGATCGCGCGCTTCTCGTCCTCGGGCAGGTCCTCGAACGCGGCGTAGGTGTTGCAGAAATCGGTCTCGCCGCCTTCCGGCGCGAGCGCCCGCGCGCTCATGATCGAGGCCAGGATCGGCTTATCCGACATGGTTCCGTCGATGTGCCAGTAGAACGCGCCCTTGAGGTAATCGGCGTTGGGGTTAATGGAGCTGTCCATCGTGATCGGATAGACGGTGTCCCCGTCGTTGCCCGCGCTCCGCTCGCCCTCCTCGTGCGCGAAGGTGCCGAGCGTGTGGGTGAAGGCGATCTGCTCCGCGTCGGTGAGGTGGATCTGCGGGAACACGATCACCCCCCGCCGCTCCATGATCTCGCGGATCTCCCCGGCGCGCGCGCCGCTGAGCAGGGTTTCCTTGTCGGTGCGGATCGCCGAGCCGATCTTCGGCGCGACATCGGTGACTTCCCAGCGGGACGATACGGCAGTGGCCATCGGTTGCTTCTCCCAAATGTTCTTGCGCCAATATTATTGAACACTTGTACAGCATGGCGACGAACCGCGTCAAGCGACGGCCAGATGGCAGGCAGACGCAAAACGGCCGCCCCCGCTGGCGCGAGGACGGCCGCCGGAAGCGTCTTGCGGCTTCGCCTTACTCGAAGGGCTCTTCGCCCTGCAACTTGGTGCGGTGCATCATGCGGCCGCTGGCGGGATCGTACCATTCGGCGCGGTGCATCGTGCCGGTGTTGTCCCACATGACCGCATCGCCTACTTCCCACTCGTGGCTGTAGGTGAACTGCTCCTGCGTCGCCCACTCGCGCAGCCAGTTGAGGGTGCGCGCGCTGTCGAAGTGGTTCTGGCCGGTGATCGTGTGCGCGGTGTTGCCGATGACCAGGCTCTTGCGGCCCGAACGATGGTTCCACACCAGCGGGATCTCGACGTCGCCGATCGCCTGCATGCGCTCGAGCAGTTCCTGGTTCGGTTCGGGGTTCCAGTAGAACAGCGTCGGCCAGGCGCCGTGGCGGACGCGATAGCCGGCGAATTCGGCCTTCTTGTCTTCGGGCAGGTCATCATAGGCGGCATAAGTGTTGGCGAAGCCGGTGTTGCCGGTCCCCTTGGGCGAGGGAACCTTGCACGACAGCAGCGAAGCCAAGATCGGCACCTGGTTCATCGTGCCGTCGATGTGCCAGAACAGCGAGCCCTTGAGGTAGATCGCCGAGCTGGGATTCTCCTTCTCGTCGACCGTGATCTTGTGCGTCTTCTCCTCGCCCGCCTTGTCGGTCATCTCGGGCGCGAAAGTGCCCAGCGTCTTGGTGAAGGCGACCTGTTCGTCGTCGGTGAAGTCGATCTTGGGGAAGACCAGCACGCCGCGCTGCTCGAGCAGCTCGCGCAGCTCGGTGGCAAGCTCGCCGCTCAGCAGTTCTGCCTTGCTGTTCAGCACGCGGCTGCCGATCCTGGGCTTGATCGCTTCGGCGGAAAGGCGGGTCTTGGCGGCGGTGGCCATGGGTACGCTCCGGTGATTGGAAAATGAACTATGCTCGCCTTTTCCGCCACGCGTGCGCCACCGTCAAGCGCGGTGTTGCGATCACTGTGATCGCGCCGGCGGCCTCCGCCCCGGCGATGCCTGGCCGGCTCCGCGTGCGCGCGCTTCCCCCTCGCCTTCCGCCGCGTCCCCATCCCCGGCCTCCGGTGGCGGCACGAGCCGGTCCAGCCACTGCTCGACGAAGGCGCGCGCCTCGTCGTGGCCCGAGGTGACGCCGAGGCCTCCCTCCATCACCAGCGCGCGGCCGATGCCGGCCAGCAGCAGGCTGAGTCCCGCCGGCGGGCACCCGTCCGGCCCCGCCAGCCGCTCGCCCAGCACGCGGGTGAACAGGTCCACCTCGTGCCTGCGCATTTCCTCGCAATGCTCGGCCATATGCGCGCGGACCGCCTTGCGGTGATTGGCCAGCGCCATGAATTCCAGCGCGATGGCGATCCGGCTCGGATCGGTCAGATAGCGCCACAGCGCGCGGACCGGATCGGCCGACCGCAGCGCTTCCTCGATCATCCGGTCGCTTTCCTCGGCCCCCTTGCGCGACAGGGCCAGCAGCAGGTCATCGGTGGTGGGAAAGTAGTAGTGCACCAGCGAGGGTTTGAGCCCGGCCTGCGCGGCCACCCGCCGCGTGCTGACCGCGGCATAGCCCTGCGTGCGGATCAACTGCTCGGTGGCGTCCAGGATCAGGGCGCGCGTCGCCGAATTCTCTGCCCCAACCCTGCGCGGCGCGACTGCCATTCCACTCCCCCGACTGCGAGCCCATGACCTAGGCCCGCCAGCGCCTGAGTCAAGGAAGGGACGGCGCCGTTCCCGCTGAGCGCCGGGCATTTTCCGCGAGAGCCAAACGAAACGGCGGCCCTTTTGAGGGGCCGCCGTCCGGTTACTGCGAATGCAGCGCGGGCGATCAGTTGCCGAAGCGCACCTTCACACGCATGCCGTACATGCGCGGAGCCCCCAGCATGATCCACTCCGCGCCCGACGACGAGAGGCCGTTGCCCGAAGCGACCCAGTATTTCTCGCCGGTCACGTTGGTCATGAACAGGGCGAGGTCGATCGGGCTGCCGCCAACCTCGTTCCAGTTGAAGTTGAGATTCAGCAGGTCTGTCGCCGGCGAGATGCTGGCATTGAACGGGATCACGCCCGCCGCAAATGCCTTGTCGTTGCCGTGGTTGCTGTACTGCTTGTCGGTATGGGTGAAGATCGCGCTGACCGAGACCTTGCCCACCTCTTCCGGAACCGGAAGCGTGTATGTCGCGGTCAGAGTGACGCGATTCTTCGGCGCGAAGGGAAGGATCGTTCCCTTGGTCAGGAAAACCGCCTGGTCGCAATTGAACGCTGCGTTGTTGCAGTTCGGAACCGCGCTGCCGCCGTCGGTGACCTTGGCATCGAGATAGGCATAGCCCAGATCGAAACGCCAGCTATCGCCGATCAGCAGCGAGCCGTCGACCTCGATCCCCTGGAGTTTCGACTGGCCGACATTCTGAATGCCGTTGATACCGGTGGGGGCCGGCGCCGTGCAAGTCGCGCGGCCACCGATGTTTGGCTGCCCCGCCGAGTTGGTTTCGGACAGGCACTGCGGGATGAACACAGAGACCTGCTGATCCTTGAACTTGTTCAGGAAGGCCGCGACGTTGAGGTTGCCGCGCACCGTCGCGCCGGTGAAGCTGGCCTTGGCGCCGATCTCGAAGTTGTCGACATATTCCGGCTGCCAGGTCTCGAACTGCAGGTTCGCCTCGTTGATGCTGCCGCCGCGATAGCCGCGCGCGTACTTCGCATAGATCAGAGTGTCCGGATTCGGCTTGAAGTCCAGATTGATCATCCAGGTGGGCTTGCTCGACTTCGTCGTGAAGCTGCGGCCGATGCCGCAGGCGCCGTTGGTCAGAATGTCCACCGTGCCGCCGCCCGCGGGCTGCGCGGCCCGCGCGCAGCGATAGGCGGTCGGCCCGGTAAGCGCGTTGGGGACAACCACGATATTGTTCGCGTCTTCGTGCTGGCGATCCCAGGTGTTGCGAATGCCGCCGGTGATCGCGAACTGATCGGTCAGCTTGTACGTGGCCTGCGCATAGAGGCCGTAATTCTTGTAGTAATACATGTTGTGCGCGATGCTGATGTTGCCCAGCGCAGTACACGTGAAAGCCCAGACATCCGCCTGATTGGTGCAGTCAGACAGGATCGCGGTATATTGCGTCTGTTCCTTGTTGGGCTCGCTGTGCTCCAGATAGCCGCCAATCTGCCACACCAGCCTGTCATCCGCGGTGTGCCCCTGCAGTTGCAGTTCCTCGGTCAGCGTCCATTGGTTGCCCTGCCCGCCGTCCGGCCCCGGATTGACGATGACGAAGCTGCGGGGAATGTTGTCGCCCTGCAGGTTGAAGGAATAGGATTCCTTGGCCTTGCCGTAGCTGAAGATATTCTTCACCGTCAGCGTATCGGTGGCCCTCCAGGTCGTAGTATTGATGACCTGCCAGGTCTGGCTCTTCACGAACGAGTTCTCGTTGCTGTTGGCAACGTCGTAATAACCATAACCGGCGGCGACCTGCCGGTCGAGTTCCGTACAGTTCGCCGCGCGGGATGCCAGCGCCGTGCCCGTGTTGCCGTCGGACCCCGCCACATCGCCGCGGTTACAGTAGGCGTACTTGCCCATGTAACCGTTGGTGTCGGACTTGGCGTACGTGAAGATCGTGTAGTTCTCGATGTCGGGCGTCAGATCAATGGTGAGGCTGGCGCGCACGGCCCAATAGTCGACGTCGTTGAAATGATCGGGGCCGATGCCCGAGCGATTCCGGATATAGCCGTCACGCGTATTGCGGTCGGCCGCGACGCGGAAGCGAATGCTGTCGCTGAGCGGCACGTTGAGCACGCCCTGGAGACGCCACTGGTCGAAGTTGCCGACCGTGGCCTCGACCGAGCCTTCGAGATTGTCCGTCGGCTTGTTGGGAACCAGCAGGATCGCACCGCCCGTCGTATTGCGGCCGAACAGCGTGCCCTGCGGCCCCTTGAGCACCTGGACGTTCTGCAGATCCATCATCTGGCCAACGCCGGCGCCGTTGCCGCTGGTGATGTTCGAGGACAACCGCGGCGCGATGGCGTCGGCGAAATAGACCGCCACCGACGGCGCGGTATTCAGATCCTGCGAGAAACCGCGGATCGCGAAGCTCGACTTGTCGGGACCATAGCGGCCGTTCACCGTCAGCGAGGGCGTATAGGCCGCCAGGTCGGTGCTGCTGACGATGTTGCGCGCGGCCAACTGCTCGGGATTGTAGACAGTGATGGAGATCGGCACGTCCTGGAGGCGCTCCTCCATGCGCCGCGCAGTCACGACGATGTCCGCCCCGCTGGCATCGTACGCCTCCTGCGCGAACGCCGTCGGCGTCGTCAGAACCACGCCCATCGCGGTCGCCGCGAGCGCAATGCGCTTGGTGAATGTCGGTGTCATCTGGTCCTCCTGTTGCCCGTCGGCGCACCGCATCGCTGGCGCCCGCCAGTTGTTTCCTGGTTGTCCGATCGAAAAGCCCCGGCCAACCCCCACATCGGTTCTGTTCTTGCAGTCGCGGCATCGCCTACATGTAACCTGGGTGTCAAGCTCTCGTACGGGCGTACAGACTTGCCCAGGTAAGAACCCTGTGCACCTGTTGCGCGGCTGCCACTCTCTCTCGTCCCGTGCGCGCGTTCCCCGGGATATCCTCGGCCTGCGGTTGACAGGCACCCGTGCAATTGGGACGCACCGGGAAATCTCGAGGACAAAACATTGCCGCAAAGCAAATCCGTTTCCGCCGGCTCCGAATGGCGAGCCCATTGGACGGTGGTTCTGGCGGCGGCGGCGGGCGTGTCGCTGTCGGCGGTCAGCCTTTCATCGCTCGGCGTCATGATGGAGCCGATCGAGCAGGAATTCGGCTGGAGCCGGACACAGATATCGTTCGGCACCTCGCTGATCTCGTTCATCGCGATGGCCCTCGCCACCGTGGTCGGCCTCGCGATAGACCGGCTGGGCGCGCGCTTCGTCGCCATCGTCGCGGCGACCATGATGTGCGCGGGCGTCGCGCTGATGTCCTCCGTCGCCGGCAGCCTGTGGCAATGGTGGGGCCTGTGGATCATCGTCGGCCTGGCCGCGGCGGCGATGCCCACGGTCTGGCTGACGCCGATCTCCAGCCTGTTCCAGTCCGGACGCGGCCTCGCCGTCGCCCTCACGCTGAGCGGATCGGGGATCAGCACCTCGCTGGTACCGATCGTCGCCAACGCCCTGCTCGCGGAATACGGCTGGCGCGGCGCCTATCTCGGGCTCGGAGCGATCTGGGCGGTGGTGGTGCTGCCGCTGGTGCTGCTGTTCTTCCGCGGCCCGGCCCCGCGCAAGGCGGCCGGCCCGGCGAGCGCGGGCGCAGGCGCAAGCGCGGCGGCAAGCCCCCTGCCCGGCCTCACCGCGCGTGAGGGCTTTGCCTCGCCCACGTTCTACAAACTCGCGTTCGCGGCGTTCCTCAGCATGTCGGCGGGCGTCGCGCTGATCCTCAACCTCGTACCGGTGCTGCGCTTCACAGGCCTCACCCCGGCCACGGCAGCCGCCGTCGCCGGCATCATCGGCATCGCCACGATCATCGGCCGGATCATCGGCGGCTGGCTGATGGATCGCATGAGTGCCGGCACGATCGCGGCACTGGCATCCGGCGGAGCGATCGCCCTGCCCGCACTGCTGCTCGCGGCGCCGGGTTCGACCACGGCCGCGGCGGCGGGCGTGGCGATCTACGGGCTGCTGGGCGGCGCGAAGGTTCCCGCGGTCGCCTATCTCACCAGCCGGCATTTCGGCGCGCGCGCCTTCGGCACGCTCTACGGGGCGGTCAACACCGCGATCGCGCTCGGCGTCGGCATCGGGCCGCTGGCGGCGAACTACGTCTACGACATCACGCAGTCGTACACGCCGGTGATGTGGACGGCCGTGCCGTTCCTCGCGCTGGCCGCGGTGTTCTATCTGTCGCTCGGCGCCTACCCCGACTTCACCGAGCGCAAGGCGGACGCCTGAGGCGGGCGCCCGAAGGCGGGACGACCGGGGCTCCGGCCCGTCAGTCGCCCGTCAGGATGCGATCGATCAACTGCTGAACCGTCGGCGTGAAGTTGTTCGAATAGAACGGGTCCTGCTTGAACCGGTAGGCGGCGTGACCGGCGAACATCAGGTTGTTCTCGATCGGCCCGCCGTGGGCGATGTCCTGCAGCGTCTTCTGGATGCAGAAGCTGCGCGGATCGGCCAGGCGTCCGGTGGTGTAGTCGTCATGGTCCTTCCATGACGAGAACCCGCAGTGCGACAGGCAGCCCATGCAGTCCGCCTGGTCCTGGCGGATGCCGTCGCGCTCTTCGGGCGTCACGAAGATGATCGTGTCGTCGGGGGTGCGCAGACCCTCGGTGAAGCCCTGTGCCGCCCAGCCGCGCGCGCGTTCCAGGTCCCTGGGCGCCACCCAGAAGTTCTTGCCGCGCACGCCGACGTCGAGCTGTACCGTGTGCTCGCCCGCCTCGACCTTGGAATAGGGCACCTGCCGCTCGGACCGCGCCTCGAGGTTGCGCAGGAAAGGATTGCGCACGGCCGAGGAATAGAACCCCGTCGGCGAGAAGCGGTGGAGCAGGATATCGCCCGAATCGAGCGTGCGCAGCGCGTCTTTCCAGCCCTGCGGGATCGGGCTCTCGTGCGTGAGCAGCGGCCGGGTGCCGAACTGGAAGGCGATCGAGCCCAACTCGGGATTGTCGATCCAGTCATCCCACTCGCGCAGGTACCAGACCCCGCCGGCCATGATGATCGGCACGTCGTCCGACACCCCCTCGGCGCGCATCGTGTCGCGCAAGGCCTTGACGCGGGGATAGGGAGCTTCGGGCTTGTTCGGGTCCTCGGCGTTGGACAGGCCGTTGTGGCCGCCGGCCAGCCACGGGTCCTCATAGACCACCGCGGCCATGAGTTCGGACACCTTGTGATAGGCGCGCTTCCACAGCGCGCGGAAGGCCCGCCCGGAACTGATGATCGGCAAATAGTTGACATTGAAGCGCTGCGCGATCTCGGACAGGCGATAGGGCATGCCGGCGCCGCAGGTCACGCCGGTGACGAGGCCGCGGGTCTTTTCCAGAACCCCTTCGAGCACCTGCTGGGCGCCGCCCATTTCCCACAGCACGTTGACGTTGATCGCGCCCCGGCCGCTGGCGATGTCGTAAGCGCGGCGCACCTGCTCGACGGCGCCGTCGATGGCATAGCGGATCAGTTCCTCATGGCGTTCCTTGCGGGTCAGCGCATGGTAGATCTGCGGGACGATCTTGCCTTCGGCGTCGTAGCTGTCGGCGTTGACCGCGCTCACCGTGCCGATGCCGCCAGCCGCCGCCCAGGCGCCCGAACTGGCGTGATTCGTCGCCGAAACGCCCTTGCCGCCCTCGATCAGCGGCCAGACTTCGCGTCCGCCGTAGAGTATCGGCTTGAGACCCTTGAAACTCATTACGTTCAATCTTTCCCTGTCGTGAACCGGCTAGCGTGGGGTCGCCGCCTTGTCTGCTTGCAGGCAGGGCCGAATCGCTTCCGGCGCGGGACGGTGGCCCGCGGCCTCGAACTGCGCATAATAGCCCTGCATTTTCGGCTTACGAACAAATTGCGTTAAACGAAAGCCCACCGTGCCGAATTCGCAGAAGAGCAATGCCGGCGGGATGCCGTGCTGGTCGGTCGGCCGGTCGGTATCGACGACGATCACCCGGCCCCCGGGCCGCAGCGCGGGGCGCAGCCGCCACAGGAAGGCATAGGGCTCGGTGACCTCGTGGTACATGTGCACCATGAAGATGCGGTCGAAGCTCGCCACCGGGAGGCGCGGATCGTCCGACTCGCCGGGCTTTATCGAGACATTGTCCAGCCGCTCGCGCTGGATGCGGTCACCCAGGCGATGGAGCGCCGCCGCGTCGATGTCCTGCGCCAGCACCCGGCCCTTCGCGCCGACCCGCGGCGCGAGGCGGACGGTATAGTAGCCCTCGCCCGCGCCGATGTCGGCGACGGTCATGCCGGGTCGGATGTCGGCAAGGTCCATCACGGTCTGCGCCTCGTTGACGCTGTCGCGCTGGATCTCGGTGGAAAACGAGGTCGCGCCGGCCTTCGACACCGGGCGGTCGGCACGGGGAAACGCCCGCGCCGTCGCCGGCCGGTCGGACTCGTCGGCACCGGGCCCGTTGCATCCGGACAGCGCGGCCAAGCCGAGCAGCGCGGCCGCGGCCAGCCTCAATCGACATCCTCCACCGCCACCTTCTCGCCCGTGACGCGCTGCGACAGCGCGGCGGCCATGAAGGGATCGAGAGCGCCGTCGAGCACGTCGTCGGGCGCGGTCGAGGTCACGCCGGTGCGCAGGTCCTTCACGAGCTGGTAGGGCTGGAGGACATAGGAGCGGATCTGGTGGCCCCAGCCGATGTCGGTCTTGGCCGCGTATTCGCCCGAAGCCTCGGCCTCGCGCTTGGCCAGTTCGGCCTCGTAGAGCCGGGCCTTGAGCATATTCATCGCGGTGGCGCGGTTCTTGTGCTGCGAGCGGTCGATCTGGCTGGCGACGATGATGCCGGTGGGCACGTGCGTGATGCGCACCGCGGAATCGGTGGTGTTGACGTGCTGCCCGCCCGCGCCCGAAGCGCGGTAGGTGTCGATCTTCAGGTCTGCCGGGTTGATCTCGATGTCGATGTCGTCGTCGATCACCGGATAGACCCAGATCGACGAGAAGCTGGTGTGCCGCCGCGCCGAGCTGTCGTAGGGGCTGATGCGGACCAGGCGGTGGACGCCGCTCTCGGTCTTGGCATAGCCATAGGCGTTCTCGCCCTTGATCAGCAGCGTCGCGCTCTTGATCCCGGCCTGCTCGCCGGCATGGTATTCGACCAGTTCGACCTTGTAGCCGTGCCGCTCGGCCCAGCGCGTGTACATGCGCTGGAGCATCTCGGCCCAGTCCTGGCTTTCGGTGCCGCCGGCGCCGGCGTGGACTTCCAGATAGGCGTCGTTGGCGTCGGCCTCGCCGGCGAGGAGAGCCTGGACCTTGTCGGCGTCGGCCCGGTCGGCCAGGGCGGCCAGCGTCGTCAGGCCTTCCTCGATCGTGGCATCGTCGCCCTCGGCCTCGCCCAGTTCGACAAACTCGATGGCGTCGGCCATTTCCTGCTCGATCTGCCGGACCGTGCCGACGGCCGCGTCGAGCCGGCGCCGCTCGCGCATGACCGCTTCGGCTTCCTTGGGGTTGTCCCAGAGCTTCGAATCCTCGACGCGCGCGTTCAGCTCGTCGAGCCGACGCAGCGCGCGATCCCAGTCGAGAAACTTGCGGACGAGCGCCAGCGCGGCCTCGATCCGGTCGATGTGAGCCTGCCCTTCGGCACGCATTGCATGGTACTCCAAACCGTTGGCGCCCCGCTTAGCGGAGCGCGTCGGTTTGTAAAGCGCGCAGCATCCGCGCGCAGGCGCATCAGTGCCGGTGGTGGCCCAGCGCCTGCACCGCCTCCAGCGTCAGGCGGACGTGATCGCGATAATCGAGGTCGGAATGGACGAACGTGATCCGGCCGCTCGGCGCGATGACATAGCTGGTCCGGCCGGTCAGGCCGGGCTGGATGCGGCCCTGCATCGCCTGCGGCAGCTTCTCGCGCTGCATCGCCACGTCGTAGGCGCGCACGATCGCCGGCGTCGCCGCGGCGACCGCGAACTTGCCGCGACACTCCTCGGTCGAGAAGCGCTGCAGCGTCGGCAGGTCGTCGGCCGACATGCCGATCACCGTCGCGTGGGCCGCCTGGAACTGGTCCATGGCCTCGGCGAAGGCGCGCGTCTCCAGCGTGCAGCCCTGGGTGAACGCCTTGGGGAAGAAATAGAGCACCACCGGCCCGCGGCGCAGCGCCGCGCGCAGGTTGAAGCTCTCGATCTTCCCGGCCATCGCGCTCTGCGCGGTGAAGTCGGGCGCGACGGCGCCGGCCGGCAGTTCGGCCAGCGCCAGCGAGGGGACGGCGAGCGCCGCGAGAGAGGCGGCGAGAAGTGCGAGTCTGCCCATGCGGCGATTGTGCCTCCCCCGCCCCGGCATGTCCAGCCGATCCCGCCGGGTCAGGACATGCCCCGCACATAGGCATCCACCGTGCCCGCGCAGCCGATCTTGTCGTCTCCTTCGAGGTCCGCGTAGCGATAGATGTCATCGCGGATCGAAGGCGAGCGGCTGCCGCAGGTGCAGGGCGAATAGTCCACCTCGATATGGTCGCCCGAGATCACCCCGCCCCAGCGGCCGTCCATCGACAGGTCGAAGAAGGCGGCGCGGCCCTCGACCTTGCCTTCGCCGACGCCCGGCATCAGCGCATCGCCGTCCTTGTCGAGCGGCAGGCAGACCAGCCACGGCGGGATGTGGTAGCGGTTGCCGCCCTGGCAGCGCGGCATCGACGTGCCCAGTTCCTGCATCCCGTACATCTGGTAGATGAAGCGCGGCTGTAGGTTGAAGGTCTCGTAGACGTATTCGCGATAATTGTCCGGCAGCTTCGCCCGCTTCAGCCCGCCGCCGAGATAGACGGCGTTGTCGGGGTGGAAGTCCTTGGCGCTGTAGCCGCGCGCGCGGACCGCCTCGGCGAAGGGATAGAGCGAGCCCCACATGCCGGTGATGTAAAGGCGTTCGTGGCGCTTGGCGATGATATCCTCGACGGCGCCGACCTGCGCGTCGTCGAGCCCCTGCTGCCGCGTCCGGGTTTCCGCCTCGTACTCGGCGATCTCGGCCGGCTTGGCGGTGCCGTCGGCGATCGCCTTGCGCAGCGTGATCATCTTGGTGAGCGATCCGATCGTGACCGGCGGCAGGCCGGACTCGAACCGCGGCGCCTGGGGATCAAGGAAGGCCGCCATCATCGCCTTGCCCATCGCGGCGTTGCGCGGCGTATAGGCGATCGCACCGGCGGCCCCGGCCGGCGTGCGCATGTCGCCGGCGCGGATGTCGGAACCCCACTGCACGGCGGCGACGCCGTCCTGGCTGGCGAAATTGAGGTCGGCCTGCGAGGCGACGAGCATCGCCGACTTGCCGGTCGTGCCGCTGGAGCAGGAGACGAAATGGCCCGCGCGCTCGCAGGCGGCCACCCAGTCGTCGATTTCCCTGACGTCGGAAAGATCGACGTTGTCGGTGGGATGGGCCGAGACGGTGCCCAGCCACTTGGTCAGACGGTCCCACTTCTTCTCGGTGAGGAAGCTTTCGGGATAGCTCTTGTAGGCCGTGTGCGGCAGCAGCAACGGCACGACGTCCTCAAGGCTGCGGATCTCGGACACCTCGGCGTCCTTGGCGCGCAGGGCGACCAGCTTGATCCGCTTGCCCTGCTCCTGCAGCCGCTCGTTCATCGCGGCGATCTGAAGGTCGCGGATTTCCGACCAGGGGATGTCGAAACCCGAGGCTTCGGGCATATACTTCAGCAGGTTGTCTGCGGCCTCTCCCACGATACTCTCCTTGTCGATTCGTTATAATAGCTACGTGTTCGTGTCATTTTTGTCCGGCCCGGCGGCGCAGGCAAGCGGAATCTGCACCGGGTCCCGCCCTTGCCAGCGCCGGTCCCGGCCTTATTGTCCTTGTCATCGCACGGTCGGGCGATACAATGGCAACTCGAACGTATCATTAAGCCCGTTTCGCCGAGGGACCAGGGGAACCAGCGACGCATGAATGAAGTGTTGCCGATCAGGCGCCCGCGCGCGGGCCGGCCCACGCGTGAGCAGGCCAGGGCGCGGCACGAGGAACTGCTCGACCGGGCGCTCGACCATTTTCTCGACAAGGGGTTCGAACAGGCGACGATCGAGGCGATCGCCGCCGACGTGGGCATGACCAAGCGCACCGTCTATGCGCGCTATCCCGACAAGGCCGCGCTGTTCCGGGCGGCGGTGCGGCGGGCGATCGAGCGCTACGCGATCCCCGAGGAGCGCATCCTCGCGACCGAGGTGGCGGACCTGGAGCAGACGCTCACCAACATCGCGATGCTGCGTATCGACCTTGTCTCCTCGCCGCAGGGCCTGAAGCTGCAGCGCATCATCCAGACCGAAAGCTACCGTTTTCCCGAGATATTCACCGACACCTACGAACTCGGCGCGCTGCCGACGATCAGGTTTCTGGCCAAGCTGCTGAGGCGCGAGACCGAGGCGGGCAATCTCGCCGTCGAGGATAGCTTCGCGGCGGCCAATGCCTTCGTCAGCCTGGTCGTCACCGGCCCGGTGAAGCTGATCCTGGCCGCCAGCCCCCTCCCCCCCGAGGAGCTGGACCGCCGCGTCGCGTTCGGCGTCCAGCTTTTCCTCAACGGCGCGCGGCCGCGCTGAAATTCCTTACGAGACAATTCCTTACAGGACAAAGCGAGAGGATCGAAATGAGCGATACATCCGTCCGGCGCGTCGCCGTCGTCACCGGGGCCAGCTCGGGCATCGGCCTGGAGACCGCCAAGGCCCTGGTCGGCACGGGCTGGCACGTGATCGGCCAGGGGCGCGATCCGGAGCGCAGCGCGCGGGCCGAGGCCGAGATTCGCGCGGCCTGCGCCGATGGCGGGCGGGTCGACTTCCTGCGCGCGAACCTCTCGCTGATGGCGGAGACCAAGCGCCTCGCCGACGGGATCAAGGCGCTGACCGGGCGGATCGACGTGCTGCTCAACAACGCCGGCGGCGTGCGCGACAAGCGTTACGTGACCAGCGAGGGTACCGAAGAAACCTTTGCCGCCAATCACTTGGCGCCGTTCCTGCTTACCCGCGAGCTGATGCCCTTGCTGGAAACGGCGGCGGCGGGCAGCGCGCCCGGATCGGTGCGGGTGCTGGCCGTATCCTCGCTCGCCTACCTGCAGCCGCAGGGCATGAACTGGGACGATCTGCAGCGGCTGAACGGAGAATTTCCCGCCGCCGCGGCCTATTGCGAGGCCAAGCTGGCGAACCAGCTGTTCAACGTTGCGCTCGGCGCGAGGCTGAGCGATAAAGGCATTGTTTCTCAGGCGCTTGTGCCCGGCCCGGTCAAGACGAACTTCGCCAACCACGGCGACGAGCAGATGCAGGCCTACATGAAGACGGCCGACGGCCTGACGCCCGAGGAGGTCGCGAAAACACTGGTGTGGATGGCGACCGCGCCGGAAACGGGCGGCGAGAGCGGGCGCATGTTCTACGACATGCGGGAAGTGGCCGTGCAGCCCCACGGCAAGGACCAGGCGGCGGCCGAAAGGCTTTGGAACGAAAGCGAAATCCTGCTGGCGAGCATGGGCTATTGAGGCAGATGCTGACAGTACCCCCGCAAGCCGCTATCGCGCCGCAATGAGCACCCCTGAACGCCCGCGCCGCAGCGCGCTCTATCTCCCCGCATCCAACGCCAAGGCGATCGCCAAGGCGCGCACCCTGCCCGCCGACGTGGTCATCCTCGACCTTGAGGACGCGGTCGCGCCGGAGGTCAAGGCCGAGGCGCGCGCGGCGGCGATCGCGGCGGTGGCGGAAGGCGGATTCGGCCGGCGCGAGGTAGCGATCCGGGCCAACGGGCTCGATACGCCCTGGGGCGCCGAGGACCTTGCCGCCATCGCCGCCTCGGGGGCCGACGCGGTGCTGGTGCCCAAGATCTCCTCGCCCGCCGACATCGACGCCTGCCAGGTGGCGCTGTCGGCCGCGCCGGAGGGCCTGCAGCTCTGGGCGATGATCGAGACCTGCGCCTGCCTGCCGCAGCTCGACGCGATCGCGGCGCGGGCGCGGAGCACGCGGCTGTCGCTGTTCGTCATGGGCACCAACGATCTCGCCAAGGAGATGCGCGCGCGGCTGACGCCCGAGCGCACGCCGTTCCTGCCGTTCCTGGCGATGACGGTCGCGGCGGCGCGGGCGCATGGCGTCGCGGTGCTCGACGGGGTGTGCAACGAGTTCCGCGATCTCGACGTGTTCCGCGCCGAGGCCGGGCAGGGCCTGCTGTTCGGCTTCGACGGCAAGAGCCTGATCCACCCCAACCAGATCGACCCGTGCAACGCCGTGTTCTCGCCGGGCGAGGACGAGCTGCGCCGGGCCCGCGCGGTGATCGCCGCCTTCGCGCTGCCGGAAAACGCCGGCAAGGGCGCGATCCAGGTGGAGGGCAAGATGGCCGAGCTGCTGCATCTGGAACAGGCGCAGCGCCTGGTCGGTGTTGCCGAACAGATCGCCGCCTCCTGACAGCGTAAACTGATAGCGTCAAAAACGGCGGAACCCGATCCAGCCAGGCTGAATCGGGTTCCGTGTCGAAAGCCGCCGGCGGCCCCGGACAGGTCCGGAGACGCCTGTCGTTATCGGATCAGAACTTGACGCCGAGTTCGATGCCGTAGGTCGTCGGCGCGCTCCAGTTCGCGCCCATGCCGACGGTGTTGTACTGCACCGCGGTCAGGTAGCGGTTGTTGGTCAGGTTATCACCCCAGACCGCGACCGTGTAGGTCTCGCTCGGGTCGGTCCACTGGGCGCGGGCCGAAAGCACTTCGTAGGCCTTCTGCGGGAACTGCACGCCCGAGGGGCCGAAGAAGAACTCCGAGGTATAGTACAGGTTGCCCGAGAGCTGGAGCTGGCCGCCGCCAAGATCGGTGCGGTAGCGCGCGCCGATGTTGCCGGTGAACTCGGGCGTGCGCTGCATCGTCACGTCGTCGAGCGCGGTGAGGGCCACGTCGAGCAGGCCGGTGGCGGGATCGCGCAGGTAGATCGGCGCCAGATCGAAATCCTTGTAGCGCGCGTGGATCCACGAGGCGCCGGCGGTGAGCTGGAAGCCCTCGAACAGCTCGTAGCGGATCGAGCCGTCAAGACCGTAGATCTTGGACTCGGCCGCGTTGAGGATGTTCGCCTGGCCCGCGAGGAACAGCGAGACCTGCAGGTTCTTGTAGTCGTAGTAGAAGGCCGAAAGCTCGACCCCGAACCGGCGATCGTCGTGCTTGAAGCCGACTTCGTAGGCGTCGATCTTCTCGGGCTTGACGTCGTTGCACAGGAAACCGGTGCCCGTCGGGTTCTGCGGCGTCGGGATGTTGCTGGCGTTCTGGCAGGTGCCGCCGGCGTCGATCAGCGCCGCCTTGTAGCCGCGCGTGAACGAGGCGTAGATGCTCGAACGGTCGGTCGGCTTGTAGCGGACCACGACGCGCGGGGTCACGCGGTCGCCGCTGATCGAGGCGAGCGGCGAAGGCACCGTGCTGAAGCGCGGGTTGTAGTAGGCATCGGTCACGCGGTCATGCGCATAGCGCGCGCCGGCCGTGACGAAGAGCTGCGGCGAAATCTCGTAGGTCAGGTCGAGGAAGGCCGCGTAGCTCTCGGTCGTCGTGCCCGAACCGCCCAGGCGCAGGCGGGCATTGCTGCCGTCCGGCGCCGCGAAAGTATCGACGTGCGTCTGCCAGACGTCGCGGTTGTAGAAATAGAACAGGCCGGCGGTCCACTGCAGCGCGGGGCCCGCCTTCGACGTCAGCAGCAGTTCCTGGCTCCACGTCTGGCTGTTCACCGGCAGGCCGAGCTGGAAGCCATCGGCCCCGGTCAGCCCCGTGTTGTCGAGGTTCTGCGAGGCGTCGGTGTCCTCGGAACGGTACTGGGTATAGGACGCGAGATCGCCGAACCCGAGGTCGACCTTGAAGGTCGCCTGCAGCACGTCGCTCTTCGTGCGGAAATAAGTCTGCCGGTCGAGCGCGACCTCGTCCGGATCGATCGTGTAGATCGCCGAGGGCAGCCCGAGCACGGGCGTCAGCAGGCCGAGGTTGGGATCGTTGTAGGACGCCGACATCAGCGAGGTCGGATCGTTCATGTCGCCGTGCTGATAGCGCAGCAGCAGCGAAGCGGGGCCGAACTCGACCTTGACGCCGGCGCGGACCGACCAGTTCTCGAACTTGCCGACGTTGTCGTTGCCGTCGAGAATGTTCGTCACCCAGCCGTCGCCGCGACGGTACATGCCCTCGATGTCGACGGCGATGCCTTCGGCGATGCCGGTCGTGGCATAGCCCTGCACGCGCGCTTCGTTGAAGCGGCCGTAGGACGCCTTGAACTGCGCCGAGGTTTCCTCGCTGGGATCGGCCGACTGGATAAGGATCGCGCCGCCGGTGGTGTTGCGGCCGAACAGCGTGCCCTGCGGGCCCTTGAGCACCTGCACGCTGCGCACGTTCATAAGCTGGCTGTCCGCCGCCAGCGGGTTGGGCGAATAGAAGCCGTCGATGTAGATGCCGACGTTGGCGCCGCCGCCCGACGTGGTGTTCGCGGTGCCGACACCGCGGATCGTCGGCTGCGCGAAGGCGCCGGTGTTGTCGAAGCGCAGCGACGGCGTGACGCGCGAGATGTCCGACAGATCCTGCACGTTGGCGGTGGCCAGCGTATCGGCCGCGAGCGTGGTCACCGAGATCGGCACGTCGACCGAGCGTTCCGCGCGGCGCTGGGCGGTGACGACGATCTCGTTCGAGACGCTCGCCTCGTCGCTCTCGGCCTGGGCCATGGCCGGCGTCGCGAGCGCGGCCAGCCCGATCAGGCCGAAGACCGACGTTGCGGTGCGGATGGTGTGGATGCGCATGGTATCTCCTTCAAACGCGTTCTGTACAATCGTACAGCTCGGGGGCGCGGCTATCCCAGCGCCGCTTGCGCTGTCCAGCTTGCCGAAGGAAATATCGGGATTTTATTGGACACTGTGGTCCGAAAGCCACGCATTGGATACAAGTCACGTTGGATACAAGTCACGGGCCGATGTAGGTGACCGTGCTGCCGCGATAGGGATCGGGTGAATCCGCCTTCCAGCGCACCGATCCGAAGGGCCGCTCCAGCCGCCGCCGCACGCGGTGGCCGTGGCCCTTGCGGTTGAAGCTGTCGGCCCGTTCCTGCAGCTCGTACTCGTTCTGGGTATAGCGGTCGCGCATGCGCAGGTAATCGCCCCAGGTGGGGCAGTGATAACGCTCCACCCATATCGCCGGATCGGCGATATCGCGCGAGATCGACCAGTCGAAGCCGCCGATGCGGTTGCGGACGCGTTGCAGCTTGACCATGACGTCGTAGAATTCGCGCGCGCGGTCAGGCTCCACGTCGTATTCCACCTCGATCACCACCGGGCCCGAGCGCAGCGTCAGCCCCAGCGCGACCTCCGGCTCATAGCCGATGTCGATGGTTTCCGTATCCACCTCGGCCTCGCCCGAGAGCCGGAAGACGAAGCCGAGCAGGCTCGTCGCCATCGTGACCACGCCCGATGCGAGGAAGGCGATCGCCACGTCCCAGTGCGCCGCGACCTCGCCCCAGGCCCAGGCGCCGATGCCGATCCCCGCGGTCAGCGCCGAGGTGTAGAGCGACAGCGCCCGCGCCGTGACCCAGCGCGGCGCCGAAAGCTGGACGCTGACGTTGATCAGCGCGACGGTGAGGATGTTGCAGGCGCCGATGACGAAGAAGGCCGCGCAAGTCACCGCCAGCGAATGGCTGAACCCGACGACCAGCAGCGACAGGCCGGTGCCGATCGCGAAGATGCGCACGGCGATCTCGCTGCCGATCCGCGTGCGGATGTCGCTGACGAACAGCGCGCCGAGCACCGCGCCCACCCCGGTGGCGCCCAGCAGGATGCCATAGACCGCCGCATCGCCGCCCAGCATGGTCTTGGCCACCAGCGGCGCCAGCGCCGATGCCGTGGCGCTGGCCAGGCCGAAGGCCAGCGCGCGGACCAGCGAGGTGCGCACCGGCGGCGAATGGAGGGCATAGCGCCCGCCCGCCACGATCGCCCGGTCGATCCGCTCCGGCGGCAGCCGCGAGGGCGTGTGCCGCCGCGACCAGGCGAAGAACGCCAGCCAGAGCGGGATATAGAAGGCCGCGTTGATGCCGAACGCGGCCTTGGCGCCGAAGGCGAGGACCACGAACCCGCCGATCGCCGGGCCGAAGCTGCGCGCGATGTTGTAGCTGATCGTGCCCAGCGCCACCGCCGCCGGCAGGTTCCGGGCCGAGACCTGCTCGCCGATCGAGGCCTGCCAGGACGGGGCATAGAGCGCGACGCCGCCGCCGATCAGCACGCAGAAGCCCAGCAGCAGCCATGGCGTGGTCAGGTCGAGCACAGCCAGCACCGTCAGCGCCGCGCTGGACACGATCGCGAAGCCCAGGCCGACGAGCGCGATCCGGCGCCGGTCGAACATGTCGGCGACCGCGCCGGCCGGCAGAGCGACCAGCATCAGCGGCAGCATCATCGCCGTCTGCACCAGCGCCACCATGCTGGGCGATGAGCTGAGCCGCGTCATTTCCCAGGCGGCGCCGACGCCGAGGATGAGCTGCCCGAAATTGGAGAACAGGCTGGCGGTCCAGATGGTCCGGAACGTCTTTTCGCGCAGTGGGGCGAAGGCGCCGATGCGCGCGCCGTCCGTTTCTGCGCTGGCTGCCATGAATTCCCCTTCCATCCAAGCCCGTGTAAGTCGACGCGTCCGCCTTCCGCGTCAAGGCGTGCCCGGCAAAAGGCCCGCAAACCGGCGGGTTGCGTGCATCGGGCGCTTGCGCCGCGGCGAATCATGGGCACATTGGGGGCAAGCGGCGGGCGAACCGGCAATCGCCGCAGCGATCAGCGCCGTTTGCCGATTGCAAATCCCCCGCCGCCCTAGCAAGAGCGCGGCAGAACCGTATCGAGGAGACAGTCCGTGGCCAACGCCTATATCATCGACGCCGTCCGTACGTATCGCAGCATCGGCAAGATGGGCAAAGGCGCGCTGTCCACCATGCATCCGGAGCATCTTTCGGCAACGGTGCTGGCCGCGCTGCGCGACCGCAACAACCTGAACACGGCGGACGTGGACGACGTGATCTGGGGCGTGTCGGGCGCGATCGGCCTGCAGGGCGGCGATATCGGCCGCAACGCCGCGCTCGACGCGGGCTACGACGTCAGGGCCGGCGGCGTCACGCTCAACCGCTTCTGCGGCAGCTCGATCACCTCGACCAACTTCGGCGCGGCGATGATCATGTCGGGCATGCACGACCTCGTCGTCACCGGCGGCATGGACATGCTGTCCTACGTCAACTGGTACGGCATGAAGATGCGCGAGGCGGGCCTGGGCGGCGGCGGCATGGGCACGGGCAACCCGCGCCTGCAGGCGAAGCACCCGCAGTCGAACCAGGGCCTCTGCGCCGACGCCATCGCCGCGATCGAGGGCATCACGCGCGAGGAGCTGGAGGAGATGGGCGTCGAGAGCCAGCGTCGCGCCGCGATCGCGATCAGGGAAGGCCGCTTCGACAAGTCGACCATCGTGGTGAAGGACGACGCAGGCAACGTCATCCTCGACCATGAGGAATACCCCCGCCCCGAGACGACGAAGGAAGGGCTGGCCCAGCTCAAGCCCGCGTTCGAGATGTTCCTCAACATGCCCTCGCAGGAGGGCGGCAAGACTTATGCCGAGCTGATCAACCAGGTCTATCCCGACGTCGAGATCAAGCCGATCCACCATGTCGGCATCTCCTCGGGCGTGGTGGACGGCGCGGCGGGCCTGCTGCTCGCCTCGAAGGACTATGCCGACAAGCACGGCCTCAAGCCGCGCGCGCGCATCGTCGCCATGGCCGAGATCGGCGACTGCCCGACGCTGATGCTCAACGCCCCCGTGCCGGCGGCGAAGAAGGTGCTGGAGAAGGCCGGCCTCACCACCGACGACATCGACGTCTGGGAAGTGAACGAGGCTTTCGCCGTGGTCGTCGAGAAATTCATCCGCGACCTCGGGCTCGACCGCGCCAAGGTGAACCCCAACGGCGGCTCGATCGCGCTCGGCCATCCGATCGCCGGCACCGGCGCGATCCTGATCGGCACCGCGCTCGACGAGCTGGAGCGGACCGGCGGCCGCTATGGCCTCGTCACCATGTGCGCCGCGGGCGGCATGGCGCCCGCGATCATTATCGAACGGGTCTAGGCCGCGCGCCTGATACAGCCTGTATCATAACCGCGCATCGGCGAAAAAACGTGCATTTCCGCGTCATTCCGGCTATCCGGGTCGAATGACGCGGACAGTTCCAGGGGATGACCGATAGAGGCCCTCGCCGATAGCGATTTGGATCAGCGGCGCACCATCGGGCTGCGGCTCACCGTCCTTGCCCGGCTTCTGCGCAGCAATTTCGATCGGCATGTCGCGGGCCTGCACGTCACCCGCTCGCAATGGGCCATGATCGCCGTCGTCGCGCGCCGGCCCGGCGCCACGCAGCGGATGATCGCCGAGGCGCTGGAGATGTCGGAAGCCTCGGCCGGGCGGCTGATCGACCGGCTCTGCGCCGACGGCCTGCTCGAACGCCGCGACCGCGACGACGATCGCCGCGCCCGCGCGGTCTACCTGACCGAGGCCGCCGAGCCGCTGCTCGAAAAACTCGCCACCATCGCGCGCGAGACGGAGGAGAGCATGTTCATGGGTTTCTCGGACGAGGACCTGGACCGGATGCAGGACTACGTCGACCGGATCTACGCCAACGTCCTCAAGGGCTGATTGGTCTCAAGGGCGGGCCGGTCTCAAGGGCTGATTGGCCCTTCCCCCGCACGGGACATGGAAAAAGGGCGGCGCAATGCGCCGCCCTTTCGCTTTGTCCAGTTCGCTGTCGCAGCAATTACCGCGCGCGGCCCAGCTCCGACTTGGTCAGCGAGGTCGTGACCTTGCCGTTGACGTCCGACAGCGTCTCGGCCGGGACCGTGACCAGCTTGCCGTTCAGGATGACCTGCGGGTTGCCGTCCGAGTTGACGCGATAGATCGCGGCAACGCGCTGGCCGTTGCTCGAATAGAGCATCTTGCCGGCGTTGACGGTGACGGCGGCGGCCGGCGCGTCGGTGGCGGCACGGACCGACTGCGACGATTCGTCAGCGAAAACAACGGCCGGGGCGGCCAGGACGGCAAGCGCCGCAACGGCGGCGAGAGGGGCAAACTTCGTCATGGGAATTCTCCAGATCCGAACCCAAGGTTCTCCAGGTAGCGTCGCTAACCTACCTTAGTATAAGCACCGCGTCAATTGCATATAATGCATCGAACCCGGCGCTTTACGCAAACAAGTAAGCTGGCTGAGCGCATATTGCAGCGCACCATCGGCAATTCAAGCTTCATCGTCTCGGCGATGGCAAGACGGTTGATCGCCGCGCCGAATCCGCGCAGGACGGACGCGACGCGGGGCCGTAGCGCGCCCCCTTTCCCATCAGCGCAAGAAAGGGACAGGACACGATGACGACCAAGGTGATGGAGGGCGTTCGCATTCTCGAGGTGGCGCAGTTCACCTTCACGCCCGCGGCCGGCGCGATCCTGGCCGACTGGGGCGCCGACGTCATCAAGGTGGAGCACCCGGTGCGCGGCGACACGCAGCGCGGCTTCCTCAACATGGGCGGCATCAAGCTGGACCCGCTGCGCCACACGCTGATCGAGCACCCCAACCGCGGCAAGCGCTCGGTCGGCATCGACCTGGCGACGCCCGAAGGCCAGGAAGTGCTCTACGAGCTGGCCAGGACGGCCGACGTGTTCCTGACCAACTACCTCCCGCAGGTGCGCCAGAAGAACAAGTTCGACATCGAGCACATCCGCGCGGTCAACCCGAACATCATCTACGCCCGCGGCTCCGCGCTGGGCGACAAGGGCCCCGAGCGCGAGATCGGCGGCTTCGACGGCACCTGCTTCTGGAACCGCAGCGGCATCGCCCACGCCATGACGCCGAGCGAGCTGGACGGCCCGCTGAGCCAGGGCATGCCCGCGTTCGGCGATTCGATCGGCGGCATGTTCATCGCCGGCGGCATCTCGGCCGCGCTGTTCCACCGCAAGAACACCGGCGAGGGCGTGGAGATCGACGTCTCGCTGCTGTCCACCGCCTGGTGGGCGCAGGGCGCGCTGCTGGCGCAGGTCATGGAGACCGGCCAGTACAGCCCCAACGCGATGCCCAAGTCCGGGGGCGTCAGCGTCAATCCCTTCATGGGCAACTTCCGCACCTCGGACGGCGGCTGGATCAACCTGTGCATCCTCAGCCCCTCGGGCGTGATCCGCGACACGTTCGAGCATCTCGGCCTGCCCGAAATGGCCGAAGACCCGCGCTTCTCCGAGCCGCTCAAGCTGTTCGAGAACGCGGCGATCGCCAGCGGCTACATCGTCGACGCCTTCTCGAAGAAGCCGTTCGACTACTGGCGCCAGCAGCTCAAGACGATGAAGGGCCAGTGGGCCCCGGTGCAGAGCGTCAAGGACCTGCTGACCGACGAGCAGGCGCTGGCCAACGACATGATCATCGAGGTGGAGGGCGCCGACGGCGGCAAGCCGCTGAAGCTCGTGCGCGGCCCGGTGCAGTGGAACGGCGAGCCGCTGGAAACCACCCGCGCGCCCCAGGCATCGGAGCACACCGAGATCGTGCTGATGGAACTGGGCCTGGAGTGGGACCGCATCGAGGAACTGAAGGCCAAGGGCGCCATTGCCTGAGGCGATCCGGCGCGGGGGATCGGCCGCATCCCTGACGGCCGTCACCCTGAACTCGTTTCAGGGTCCATTGCTCCTCTCGTCCTCAGGTCTTTCCGACGGAAAAACGGCGCCGTTGCAGGTTCCATGCGCGCGACGGGGCGATAAGGCTTGATGGATGCTGAAACGAGTTCAGCGTGACGAGATCGGTTTGATACCGCGCGAAAGCGCTTTACACGAGGCGGTTCGGAAAACGGACGGGGAGAGACAGGAACGATGACTCAGGTCATGAAAGGCGTGAAGATCGTCGAGGTGGCCCAGTTCGTCTTCGTGCCCTGCGCCGGCGCGGTCCTGGCCGACTGGGGGGCGGACGTCGTCAAGGTCGAACATGCGGTGCGCGGCGATGCCCAGCGCGGCATGCGCTCGATCGGCGGCATGACCTTCGACCCCGTCGCCAACCCGATGATCCAGCATCCCAACCGGGGCAAGCGGTCCATCGCCATCGACCTCAACAACCCCGAAGGGCAGGAACTGGTCTATGAGCTGGCGCGCGACGCCGACGTGTTCCTGACCAACTACCTGCCCGCCGCGCGGCAGAAGCTGAAGATCGACCTTGAGCACATCCGCGCGGTCAACCCGGACATCATCTACGCGCGCGGCAGCGGCTATGGCGACAAGGGGACGGACCGCGAGCGCGGCGGATACGACGCCACCGCCTTCTGGATCCACAGCGGCGTCGCCCACGGGCTCACTCCGCAGGAATTCGACGTGCCGCTTTCCATGGGCATCGGCGGCATGGGCGATTCGCAAAGCGGCATGTACCTGGCCGGCGGCATCGCCGCGGCGCTGTTCCACCGCTCGCAGACCGGCGAGGCGACCGAGGTGGACGTCTCGCTGCTGTCCAGCGCGATGTGGATGTCGGGCATGGTCATCGCCCCCTACCTGCACGGCGGCAAGATGATGCGGATCGGCGTGCCGCAAGTCGGCGGCGCCGAGGTCAACCCGTTCATGGGCCATTTCCGCACCGCGGACGGGCGCGTGATCAGCCTGTTCATCATGGTGCCCGACCTCTACATCCGCGACACCTTCGAGCACCTGGGCCTGCACGACGCGGCGAACGATCCGCGCTTCGCCAATTCGCAGGGCCTGCGCGAGCACAGCGCCGAAGTCAGCGACATGGTCGCGCGGGCCTTCGCCGCGCAGAGCTTCGACTACTGGCGCGAGCATCTCAAGACGATGAAGGGGCAATGGGCCGCGGTGCAGACGCTGCTGGATCTGGGCGAGGACGAGCAGGCGATCGCCAACGACGCCTTCTTCACCATCGAGCCGATCGACGGCTCCGCGCCCTTGCGCGTCGTGCGCAACCCGGTGCAGTTCGACCGCGCCCCGGTGCGGACCGAACGCGCGCCCGAGCACTCGGAACATACTGAGGCGGTACTGCTGGAGCTTGGCCTTGATTGGGAGCGGATCGAGCGCCTAAAGGCGTCCGGTGCGATTGCCTGACCGGATCGCGAACATATATTCGGAATTGCGAAGGAAGAGTAAGATGAAACCCGGAACCCGTTTGAAGAGCGCGGCGGACGATACCGAAGTCATGGTGATCCGCACCGGCGGCGGCACGATCGAGTGCGGCGGCGCGCCGATGGCCGAAGCCAAGCCGGCCGAACCCGCCCCGCTGAGCCCCGATTTCTCGGCCGGCACGCTGATGGGCAAGCGCTATGTCGATGCCGCCGGCCAGTACGAGCTGCTCTGCGTCAAGCCGGGCAAGGGCTCGCTCTCGGTCGACGGCGTGGCGCTGGTCGTCAAGGACGCCAAGCCGCTCCCGGCTTCGGACTGATCGACCCGGAATTCAGGATAGATAGATAGCGCCCGCATGAACATCTCGCTGCTTCTCGAAATGGCCGCGGAGGCCGCGCCCGACCGCATCGGCCTCGTCTGCGACGGCAAGCGCTGGACTTACGCCGAACTGCTGAGCGCGGCGCGCGGCGCCTTCGAGCTGATCGAGCAGAGCGGGGCGCAATATGTCGCGCTGCTCGACGAGAGCAGCGAGGCGGCGGTGATCGCGCTGTTCGGCGCGGCGCTGGCCGGCGTGCCCTATTGCCCGCTCAACTACCGGCTGGCCGACACCGACCTGGCGGCGCTGCTGGCACGCATCGCCCCGGCGCTGGTGGTGGGCGACGAGGAGCGCGTGTCGCGGATCGCCGACGATCAGGGGCACACCGTCTATTCGCGCGAGGAGTTCGTGCTCAAGGCGCAGGAGACCGTGCCCGAGGCGGCCGACCGCGAATACGACCCCGGCGAGGGCGTGGCGGTGCAGCTTTTCACCAGCGGCACCACGGCGGCGCCCAAGGCGGCGATCCTGCGCCATTCCAACCTGCTCGGCTATATCCTCGGCTCGGTCGAGTTCGGCTCGGCCGACGAGGACGACGCGGCGCTGGTGGTGGTGCCGCCCTACCACATCGCCGGCATCTCGGCGCTGATGAGTTCGATCTATGCGGGCCGCCGCATCGTCATGCTGCCCGCGTTCAGCCCGGAAGGCTGGCTCAAGCTGGTGGCGGACGAGAAAGTCACCAACGCCTTCGTCGTGCCGACCATGCTGGGCCGCATCATCGCCGAGCTGGAAAAGACCCCCACCGACGTCGGCTCGCTGCGCGCCATCGCCTATGGCGGCGGCAAGATGCCGGTCGAGGTGATCCAGAAGGCGCTGGCGCTGTTTCCGCACACCGGCTTCACCAACGCCTATGGCCTGACCGAGACCAGCTCGACCATCGCCCTGCTCGGCCCCGACGACCATCGCGCCGCCCTCGCCTCGGACGATCCGAAGGTGCGCGCGCGGCTCGGCTCGCTGGGCCAGCCCCTGCCGACCGTTGAGATCGAGGTCCGCGACGAGGACGGCCGCGTGCTCGGCCCCGGCGAGGCCGGCGAGATCTACGTGCGCGGCGATCAGGTTTCGGGCGAATACAAGGACAAGAGCGCGCTCGTCGAGGGCGGCTGGTTCCCCACGCGCGATGCCGGCTACATGGACGAGGACGGCTACATCTTCCTGTCGGGCCGCGCCGACGACGTCATCGTCCGGGGCGGCGAGAACATGTCGCCCGGCGAGATCGAGGACGTGCTGCTCGCGCACCCGGCCATCGCCGACGCCTGCGCCTGCGCGGTGCCCTCGATCGAATGGGGCGAGGCGGTGGGCGTGGCGCTCGTCGTGCGCCAGGGCCATCTGGAGCCCGCCGAGGACGAGATCAAGGAGCTGATCCGCGTCCGGCTGCGCTCCAGCCGCGTGCCCGACAAGGTCGCCTTCGTGCCCGAGCTGCCCTACAACGAGATGGGCAAGCTGCTGCGGCGCGAGGTCAAGAAGATCCTTGGCTGCTGAGAAGGTTCCGTTCGGCTTCGCCGGAGCCGAACCGGCCCCGGTTTCGCCGTGCTGACCCCGCAAATGCCCGCCCCGGCGATCCCGCTGGCGCGCTGGGCCGACCGTCAGTTGCGGCTTCTCGCCGAAGAGACCGGTTCGCCGCGCATCGCCGCGCTCGACGGGGCGACGCTCGTGGGCGAGCGGGGGTCCAACGGCGGCTACCTGATCAACGGCCGCGTCTCGGCGGGGCTCGGCGGCAGCCGGCTGATGCCGACGCGCGACGGCGGCTGGTTCGCGCTGACGCTGATCCGCGCCGAGGACCGCGAACTGCTGCCCGCGCTGTTTCTCGGCGAGGCCCTCGACACCGGCGATAACGACGCGATCGCCGCCGCCGTGGCGCGCCACGATTGCGCCGATCTCGTCGCGCGCGGCCGGCTGCTCGGCCTGCCGGTCGCCTCGGCCGACGAAGTGCCCGCCTCGCCGCCGGTCGAGGTCATGGCGCGGGGGCCGCGCCGCCAGCGGGTGGCGGGCCACCGCCCGCTGGCGATCGACCTTTCGGCGATCTGGGCCGGGCCGCTCGCCGGGCACCTGCTCTGGCTGGCCGGGGCCGAGGTGGTGAAGGTCGAGAGCCGCACGCGCCCCGACCTCATCCGCCGCGACGATCCGGCGACGTTCGACCTGATCAACCAGGGCAAGGCCAGCATCGTCGTCGATTTCGCCAGCGACGGGGAGAAGGCGGCGCTGGTCGCGCTGATCCGGCGCGCCGATTTCGTCATCGAATCCTCGCGCGTGCGCGCGCTGCGGCAGCTCGGCATCGACGCCGACGCGCTGGTGCGCGAGACGCCGGGGCTCGTCTGGCTGAGTGTGACCGGCCACGGCGCCACCGGCGAGGCGGCGATGTGGACCGGCATCGGCAACGACTGCGCCGTCGCCGGCGGTCTCGCCCGCGCGCTGGCCGACGCGGGCGGCGAGATCGGCTACGTCGGCGATGCGATCGCCGATCCGCTGACCGGCATCACCGCCGCGCGCGCGGCCTGGCGCGCCTGGCGCGGCGGCGAGGCGCAGCGCATCGGCTTCGCCATGAGCGCCATCGTCGCCCGCGCGCTCGACGAGGAGCGCGCCTTCGACGCCGCCACGCTGACGGCCGAGCTGCGCGGCTGGGCGGCGGCGGTGGGGCGGCCTTTCCCGCAAGTGCCGCGCCGGCCGCTGCTGGCCGAAGTGCGCGCGCCGGGCGCCGACACCGCGCGCATCCTGCCCGCGCCCGCGCGATGCTGATCCGCGGCGCCGAAGTCTGGGAGCACGGCCGCGCCGACGTCCGGCTGGCGGGCGAACGGATCGCCGAAGTCGGCACCCTCGCGACGCTTCCCGGCGAGGTGATCGTCGATGCCGCCGGCGGCGCGCTGCTGCCAGGCTTGCACGACCATCACATCCACCTTGCCGGGTTCGCCGTGCGCGCCTTGTCGGTGCCGTGCGGGCCGCCCGAAGTGACCACCGCCGATGACCTTGCCGCGCGGCTGCGCCGGCCGGGCAGCGGCTGGATTCGCGGCATCGGCTACCACGAAAGCGTGATGGGCCTGCCCGACGCGCGCACGCTCGACCGGCTGGTGCCCGAGCGGCCCTTGCGCATCCAGCACCGCTCGGGCCGCCTCTGGCTGCTCAACTCGATGGCGCTTGCCGAACTGCTCGCCCACGCCCCCGCGCCGCCCGGGCTCGACCGCCAGACCGGCCACCTGTTCGACGAGGACCGCTGGCTGCAGGCCGCAATGGCCAGCCATCCGCCCGATTTCGCCGGAATCTCCACCGAACTGGCGCGCTACGGGATAACCGGCGTCACCGACATGACGCCGCGCAACGATGCCGCCATGGCGCTGCACGTCGCCCGCCAGCGCGAGACCGGCGCGCTGCGCCAGCATTGCGTGCTCGCCGGCGAGCCGGCGCTGGCCGACACCGCCCCCGGACGCTGGCGCCTCGGCCCGGCCAAGCTGCACCTGCACGAAGCCGCCCTGCCCGACTTCGACGAGGCGGTGGCCTTCGCCATGGCCGCGCACCGCCGGCAACGCGCCGTCGCGATCCACTGCGTGTCGGAAGTCGAGCTGGTTTTCGCCCTCGCCCTGCTCGAGCAGGCGGCCCTGAATGCAGGAGGCCCGCAGCCGGGCGACCGGATCGAGCACGCCTCGGTCGCCGCGCCCGAACTGGTCGCGCGGATGGCGGCGCTGGGCCTTGCCGTCTGCGTCCAGCCGCATTTCGTCGCCGAGCGCGGCGACCGCTATCTCGCCGACGTCGAGCCGCGCCACCACCGCGACCTCTACCGCCTGCGCACTCTCGCCGAAGCGGGCATTCCCCTCGCCGGCGGCAGCGACGCGCCGTTCGGCGGCGCCGATCCGTGGCAGGCCATGGCCGCCGCCGTCGCCCGCCGGACGCGCGAGGGCCGGTTCGTCGGCGCGGGCGAAGCGCTGACGCCCGAGGCGGCGCTCCGGCTCTACCTCGCCGACCCGCTCGACCTCGCGCGCCAGCGCCGCATTGCGCCGGGCGAGCCGGCCGACCTCTGCCTGCTGGACCAGCCATGGCCGGCGGCGCGCGAAAACCTGGCGAGCGAGGCGGTGCGGGCGACTTTCGTGTCAGGCCGGATCGTCCACCAGCGCGTCGACCAGTCCCCAGCCTAGCGCCTGACGCGCGCTCAGCCGCTTGCCGGAAAGGATCATCAGCGCGGCGCGCTGCCGCCCGATCCGCCGCGTCAGCGAGACGCAGCCCCCCGCCCCCGGCAGGATGCCCATGGCCAGTTCGGGAAGCTGGAACCACGCCGCCGGCGAAGCCGTCAGCCGCCGCGCCCAGGCCGCCAGTTCCAATCCCGAGCCGACGCAGGCCCCCTGGACATGGACTTCCAACCGGTCGGCACAACGCGCCAGAGGACGCGCCGGCAGCGTGCGGGCGCGGATCGCGTGGGCGCCGGCCGGGTCGATGGTCGTGCCGAACTCGCCCAGCTCCGCGCCCAGGCTGAACGCCTTGCCACTGGCCCGCAGGCTGATCGCGGCGATCCCGGAATCGAGCGCCGCCAGCGAGAACGCCTCGTGCAATGCGTCACGCAGCGCGCGGTCGATGGCGTTGCCGCTTTCGGGCCGGTCAAGCGTCAGCGCCAGCCGCGCGCCCTCGCGCCGCATCGCCAGCCGACCGGGCGCCCCCTGCTCCGCGGGCGTGGCGGTGGCGCGCCAGCGGGCATGCTCGGCACTGCCCTGCAGTACGGCATAAGCGAGAGATTCCGCCGTCAGCCCGTCCTCGACCGCAAGCGCGGGCAGCAGCCGCAGGAGTTGTACGATCACCGCCGCCGCCCGCGGATTGGCCCGCACCTGCCGCGCGAGAAGCTCCGCCGAAACCGGCGCTTCCACCACGGCGTCGAGCCGGGCGGCCAGCGGATGGGCGGGATCGCCCACACCGATCACCGGGCACGGCGGCAGCGCGACGGCATCAGGCGTTTCCGCCGTCCCGTCGAGATCGACGAAGGCCAGTTCCCCGTCCCACGGCTCCTCGCCGGGCCAGAGGCGGGCCGCGTCGATGACCAGGCCGGCGACCGTCATCTGCCGGCTGCGCCGCGAATCGACGGAGCGGGTGCGGCCATCGCGTCGGAACCTCTGGACATTGTGGCTGCCATCATACAAACCTAACCAGGGTAAGGAAAAAACGAGACATCCTCACTTATTGTTGACTCCTGCCGGACGATCGCGCAAATTCACCATATAAGAGCTTTGGGAGAGCTTCCATGTCCGCCCCTTCAAACAAGGCAAAGATCGCGCGCCGCGTGGTCGAGGTCCTCGAGTATTTCGACGACACCCATCGCGAAGCGACGGTGATGGATATCGTGCGCCGCTACAACCGGCCGCAATCGAGCACGTCCGAGCTGCTTTCGAGCCTGGTCGAGCTGGGCCTGCTCTACAAGGACCCCCATTCGCGCTCCTACAGCCTCGCGCCCCGCGCCGCCCTGATCGGCGCCGCCGGCCAAAGCGGCATCGTCCGCGACGGCAGGCTGGTCGGCCTGGTGGACCGGCTTGCCGCGCAGACCGGGCTGTCGGTGGCGGTATTCGGCCGTGTCGGCCTCAAGGTGCAGATCGTGAGCTGGCACACCGGCCCCCGTGCCGCGACGCAGGCCGTCCGCGGTCTCTACGGCGGGCTGCAAGAGCCCCTGTCGGACAGCGCCGCCGGCTGGCTGCTGCTCTCGACCATCGACCAGCCACGCCGCGACGGCATCGTCCGCCGGCTGAATGCCGAGGCCGCGGACGAGCGCAAGTTCCCGGTGGCCGAAATGACCGCGCGGCTGGATGACTGCCGCGAACGCCGCCATGTGCGCGGCAAACTGGGCTTCGGGTCACGCGCCGATGTCGTCACCGCGCTGCTGCCCGGTCGCGACGAGCAGCACCCGCTGGCGATCGGCATCGTCTTTGGCGACGAGGATCGGGTCAATCGCGACAGCCTCCTGCGCTGCCTCGACGAGGCGATCGAGGGCCTGTCGGCTTCCAACGGCAAGGTGGAGCAGTTCCAGACGGCAGCATGACGCGCCGTCCGGCAACGGCTCACCGCTTGCGGACAAATTCCGCGCGCAGCACCAGCCCCTTGATCCCTTCGTAGCGGCAATCGATTTCCTGCGGGTCGCCGGTCAGCCGGATCGACTTGATCAGCGTCCCGCGCTTGAGCGTCTGGCCCGCGCCCTTGACGACGAGGTCCTTGATCAAGGTCACCTGATCGCCGTCCGCCAGCACATTGCCCACCGCATCGCGCACCTCGACGCCGCCGGCCGCCGCACGGCGCTCCGCCAGTTCGGAAGCCGGCATCCATTCTCCGGATTCCTCGTCATAGACATATTCCTCATCGCTCATCGCATCGCTCCGGAAGGTCTTGTCGCCCTTTCCGGTAGGACACGGGCGGTGGTTGATCAACTTCGCTGTCGGGCGCGAGGGGAAGAGCGTCTCCTCCCCTCATCAGCGGACGCGGGAATCCATCCAGGCCGACCCGCTGCCCCAAATGGCTCGACTTCCCGCGCCTCCAGACGCTAGAGGCCGGGCATGACCGACAAGCTCACCGAAATCTGCAACAGCAAACGCCGGGAAGTCGCCGTCCGGAAGCAGGCGGCGAGCCTTGCCGACCTCGACACGCGCGCCGCCGCGCAGAGCGCGCCGCGGGGCTTTCGCGCCGCGCTGGAAGCGAAAGCGGCGACCGGCTTCGGGCTGATCGCCGAAATCAAGAAAGCTTCGCCGTCCAAGGGATTGATCCGCGAGGACTTTCATCCCGCCGATCATGCCCGCGCCTATCAGGCAGGCGGCGCCGCCTGCCTGTCCGTGCTGACCGACGCGCCCTATTTCCAGGGGCATGAGGACTACCTGATCGCGGCCCGCGCCGCCTGCGATCTGCCGGTCCTGCGCAAGGACTTCATGGTCGATCCCTGGCAGGTCGCCGAAGCCCGGGCGATCGGCGCCGACGCCATCCTCATCATCGTCGCCGCGCTGGGCGATGCCCAGATGGCCGAGATCGAGGCCGCCGCGCTGGAGCGCGGCATGGACGTGCTGGTCGAGGTCCACGACGAAGCGGAAGCCGAACGCGCCGCACGTCTCCGCTCCCGCCTGATCGGCGTCAACAACCGCGATCTCAAGCGCTTCGTCACCGATATCGGCGTCACCGAGCGCCTGGCGCCGCTGCTGCCCGAGGGCACGCTGCTCGTCAGCGAGAGCGGCATCAACGGCCACGCCGATCTCGTCCGCCTCTCCGCCTGCGGCGCGCGCTGCTTTCTCGTCGGGGAGAGCCTGATGCGCCAGCCGGACGTGGCGGCGGCGACGCGAACGCTGCTCGGCGGCTAGCCCCGCATGGCGGAAATGGGCTGGGCACGGTGTCCCTGCCCGATCACGACGGACTTGCCGCGGCCCGGCCGGAACGGCGGCATGCGCCCCGCCGCCGGGATGTGATCGACGAACTGGTGCTTCAATGCCGCGGCGACGTGCACCACGATGGCGATCAGCAGCACCGCCACCAGCGCGACGTGAACGCCGCCGAACACCTCGCCCACCGATTCGCTCACGCCCGGGATGACCGGCAGCGGGATACCTCCGACCAGCGGGGTCGTGGCGCCCGTCGTGTGGCCCGAAACGGCCGTCAGCCCGCTAAGCGGCATCGCGATCAGCAGGAAGTAGAACAGGCGGTGATGCCAGGTCGCGACGGTCGCTTCCCATGCCGGCAAGTCTGGCGGGAAGGCGGGCGGCGGGTTCGTCAACCGATAGGCCAGCCGCGCCAGCGTAATCAGCAGGATCAGCGCGCCCACCGTCTTGTGCCAGGTGAACACCTCCGCCCGGCCGGGCCCTTCGGCCGCCAGGCTGAAGGCGAAGCCCAGGCAGGCCTGGGCAAGCACGAGCACGACGGTGATCCAATGGAAGCTCACTGCCCAGTTCGAATAGCGGCGAATAGGCTCCTGCGGCAGAGCCCGGGAACTGCTGGCCATGGCGGTCCTCTCCGGTTGCTGCTTTTGTAACGATCGATGGCCCGTTCGGTTGCGTTTCAGCCGGCCGGCCAGCCCGGTCGGGACGCGATCGCACGCATGGCCTGTCTTATCGCGTCAAGGTCTGGCATGGGGAAGCGATGATGCGGAAGATGCGCGACGATATGCGGGCCGGCGGCCCGGAATGAGCAGGCTCACCCATCTCGACGAGCAGGGCAATGCCCGCATGGTCGATGTCGGCGGCAAGCCGGCCACCGCGCGCGTGGCGGTGGCCTCGGGGCGCATCCGCATGTCGCCACAGGCGCTCGACGCGATCCGCGAGGGCGACGTTCCCAAGGGCGACGTGCTGGCCGCCGCGCGGATCGCCGGCATCATGGCGGCGAAGCGGACCGGCGAGTTGATCCCGCTCTGCCACCCGCTCGCGCTCGATGCGGTGACGGTCGATTTCGCATTCGAGGGGCAGGCCGTCCGCGCCACCGCGACAGCGTCTCTGACCGCTAAAACAGGCGTGGAAATGGAAGCGATGACAGCTACTTCCATCGCACTTCTGACAATTTACGACATGGCCAAGGCGATCGACAAGGGCATGGTGATCGAAGAGGTGCGGCTGATCGAGAAGCGCGGCGGCAAGTCCGGCACCTGGCGCGCCGCGGGAGCGACCGCCTCGTGAGAACGCCGCCGCTGCCGCTCGAGGAAGCGCAGGCGCGGCTGCTGGCGCTGGCCGAGCCGCTGTCGATCGAGCACGTCGCCATCGAAGGCACGCTCGGCCGCTATCTGGCCGCCCCGGTCGCCGCGCGCCGCACCCAGCCCTTCGCCGACCTGTCCGCCATGGACGGCTACGCCATGGCGCCCGGCGACATGGCGGGGCCCTGGCAGGTGATCGGCGAGAGCGCCGCCGGTCATCCCTTTGCCGGCGAGGTCCGGCCGGGCACGGCGGCGCGCATCTCCACCGGGGCGATCATGCCGGCGGGCGCGGACATCGTCATCCTGCAGGAAGATATCGCGCGCAAGGGCAACCGCATCTCGCTCACCGGCGAGCCGCCCAGCCCCCCCGACAAGCACATCCGGCGCAGCGGCCTCGACTTCGCGGCCGGCAGCGAAGTGCTTTCGCCGGGCGTTCGCATCGGGCCGGCGCAGGCCGCGCTCGCCATCGCCGCGGGGCACAGCCATCTCGCCGTGCACCGCTCCCCGCGCGTTGCCGTGATCGACAGCGGCGACGAATTAGCCCGCGATCTCGACAGTTGCGCCGCCCATCAGGTGCCGGCAAGCAACGGCGTGATGCTGGCGGCCATGGCGCGCGCGCTGTCCTGCGAGGTGAAACGGCTCGGCCCGGTGCCCGACGACAGGGATGCCATCACCGCCGCCCTGGCGCAGGCGGCGCGAGCCGACGTCATCGTCACCAGCGGCGGGGCTTCGGTGGGCGATCACGATCTCATCCGCCCGGCGCTGGCCGACTGGGGCGCCAGCCTCGATTTCTGGCGCGTGGCGATCAAGCCGGGCAAGCCGATCCTAGTGGCGCGGCGCGGCGGGCAGCTCGTCCTCGGGCTGCCGGGCAATCCGGTTTCGAGCCATATCACCGCTTTCCTGTTCCTGCTGCCGGTGCTGCGCAGGCTGCTCGGCGCCGCCGATCCCCTGCCCCGCCGCGTCCGCGCCCTGCTGGCGCATCCGCTGCGCGCCAACGGCGCCCGCCGCGAATTCCTGCGCGCCAGCTGGGACGGGGAGAGCGTCACCGCCCAACCGATCCAGGACAGCGCCGCGCTGGCGCCGCTCGCGGCCAGCAACGCGCTGATCGACCGCCCCGCCGGCGCCCCGGCGGCCCAGGCGGGCGAGTCGGTTGCGATCCATCTCCTCGGGAATGGCGGAATCGCCTGAGTACCGGCTTGACGGGATTCGAATCGTTGCTTAATTGTTCCGCATTCGTTCACTGAACTTCCACATTCGGGGGAGAGTGCAGGATGCTGACGCGCAAGCAGCACGAGTTGATCCGCTTCATTCAGACCCGGCTCGAGGAAACCGGCGTCTCGCCCTCGTTCGAGGAGATGAAGGAAGCGCTCGACCTCAAGTCCAAGTCGGGGGTGCATCGGCTGATCTCGGCGCTGGAGGAGCGCGGCTTCATCCGCCGCCTGCCCAACCGCGCACGCGCGCTCGAAGTCCTGCGCCAGCCCGAAGACGTGACCACGGGCAACAGCGCGCCGCGCGCGGCCGCCAACAGCAACGCCGCGCTGGCCGGGTTCAAGCCGGCGGCGGCGAAGCCCGAGCCGGCAAACGACGTCATCGAGCTGCCGCTGCACGGCCGCATCGCCGCGGGCGTGCCGATCGAGGCGCTGGAGGGGCAGTCGACGCTGCCGGTGCCGGCGGCGCTGCTCGGCCCGGGCGAGCACTATGCGCTGGAAGTCTCGGGCGATTCGATGGTCGAGGCGGGCATTCTCGACGGCGACTTCGCGCTGATCCGCCGCACCAGCACCGCCCGCGACGGCGAAATCGTCGTCGCGCTGGTGCGCGGCGAGGAAGCGACGCTCAAGTACCTGCACCATGACAAGGGCATGATCCGGCTCGATCCGGCGAACGCGGCCTACGAGCCGCAGATCTACCGCGACGGCGAAGTCGAGGTCCAGGGCAAGCTCGCCGGCCTGCTGCGGCGCTATCACTAAGGCGCAGGAGGCCAGCCCTTCGCGCGTGCTTCGACAGGCTCAGCACGAGCGGGCGCAGGAGTCGTGCCGTCTCGCATGCCCCCCGCTCCTGTCAGGTCCGTCGGGGCATGTCCTGAGCCGGGCCGAAGGGCCTGTCCTGAGCTTCGCCGAAGGGCGTGCGCGTCATCATCGGCCGCTCCCCGCCACCAGCCGTGCTCGCCCTGCGTCTCGGCGACCGTTCTCACCCGCCGCTTTTCGAGATCGATCGCCAGGCCGCCGGTGCGCGACAGCAGGCGCCGGTCGGCCTTGAGCAGCGCCGGGCGGCAG
>Ga0172382_10001431_pt1 | contig 42658 bp, 38 predicted proteins | sample Leawel138RmetaG_FD_122245 | JGI IMG/M metagenome (GOLD analysis project Ga0172382, IMG submission 122245) | Leachate microbial communities from a municipal landfill in Southern Ontario, Canada - Leachate well 138R metaG | ecosystem: Engineered > Solid waste > Landfill > Unclassified | place...
AATGATCCTTTCCGAAAGTTTATTAACTTTCTTTTGGAAAACCCTGTTGTTTTTTCTGCCTATCAGCAGTTTTACTTTACTTTCCAAGCTGTTTGGCGGCACCAGTGTCGCTCCATTTGCCGTCATCCCGACAGTGACCATTTTGATTTTCTGGTGGCTTCCGGTTTTTATCAAAAAAGGATTCAAACTCCCATATCAGCTTAAGCCTTTATTAATATTTTTCTTTTTTGGAATTATTTCAACTTTGCTGTCCGTTTTCCACACAATTCCAACCTTCAGAGACATACCCTGGGCGCGCAATATCGCTGAAGTCCTGGTTACTTTCTCGATGGGGGTAGCTTTTTATCTGGTGACAATTTTTGTAGTGAATAGTCCTGAGCGTTTGCGATCTGCGCTTCGCTGGATCACAATTGGTGGGATCATTCTGATGGCCTATTCCTGGATGCAATACGGCAGTTGGATTGTGTTGGGCAGGTTTCCGGTCTGGATGAAGAGGCTTCAGTCTTTCATTTCTTCAAGTGGAATGCTGTTTCAGCAGCGTGCCTCAGGACTCACCTATGAACCATCCTGGCTGGCGCACGAGCTGAACCTGGTCTATATTCCCATCTGGCTTGGGCTGAGTATCAGTGGCCAAAGCATCTTCAAAAAGAAACTTTTTAAGAAAATTGAGTATGAAAAGCTCTTATTGATCCTTGCAGCCGGTACCTTGTTCATCAGTTTTTCCAGAATAGGCTGGATCACCATGATCATTTTGGCATCCTACGTCTTTTTCAGGCTGACGAATACCTGGATAAAGGGCTTATCTGCCAAACAAAAAGACAGGAACATCTCACTCATCCCTGCCAGACAGCTCCTTTTTCGACTGGGAGTCTGGTTTGGCTTGCTTGCCGGTCTGATGGCGGTGATCCTTTTTGCTGGTATTGTACTGACCAGGATAGACCCACGAATGGCGGGATTGTTTGATATCCAGCGGTTCAGGGTTTATGGGTTCATGGGTTGGGCAGCAAAACTGAGCTTTGCTGAGAGAATTATTTACTGGATGGCAGCGTATAACGTCTTTAAAATTTTCCCCATGTTGGGCGCGGGTTTTGGATTACCGGGCTATTATTTCCCGATGACCGTCCCTTATTTTGGCAGCCGCCTGCCCGAAATAAATAAAGTCGTGCTCACCCAAAACTTCATACCGAACGCGAAAAACCTGTGGGTCAGGCTTCTTTCTGAAACCGGTATTGTGGGGTTCGCCCTGTTTTCCTCCTGGGTGTTGACCCATTGGCGTAATGCCGATGATCTGGACAGGATTTCCAGCCCAGGTTTGCTGAAGGCAATGGGATTGGTAGGAAAATTAATTGTTATCGCGATGATTGTAGAAGGCTTTAGCCTGGATACTTTTGGACTACCGTATTTCTGGATTGGTCTGGGGCTGATAGCCTCCAGCTGGTTAATCAAGGATCAAAAATCAGCCAAAACAGGCGCAAACATCGAAGTCACCAGCGATAACAAGACCTGAGTGTACTCATTTTCAGCAGGCAGCAATTGGTTTAAGTTTGTCTGGGCTTCGAGGTAAAACTTGCGGGCAATCTGGAGCGTTTTTTGTTTGATCTGACTGTGCTCCAGTTCAGTTTTGATTTCTTCCAACAATGAATTCTCAGCCTGATTTTCCTGTATCCATAGCTGCCGGAATGTCTGTGAACTCCCCATTGCTGCCACAGCCGGGTAGGCTTTTTTTCTGGTGAGCAGGTCTGTGCTGACGGATTTCCCAGTCTCATCAGAATTACCCCAGATTCCAAGATAATCGTCCTGGATTTGAAAACCCAGACCGAGGTCGCGACCTATTCGGGCTAGTTGCCGGGTGAACTGGTCTTCATATTCCATCAGGATTGCACCAATGGAAAATGCAGCCGAAAATAACCTGGAGGTTTTCAGGGTGATCATCGCCATGTAATCCTCAAGCCTAATTTGCTCTGCATGCTCGTACTGAATATCCAGCTGTTGTCCCTGGATGACCCCCAATGAAGCGTCCTGAAACTCAATCAGAGCCTGATGCTGAACCTGCAGAGGAAAAACCTCTGGTTGTTTGCCCATCAGATACTGACTGAGCCCGGCGAGGTAATCACCAACATTGATCGCAAGCGGAACACCAACCTGAGTCCATAAGGCCGGGTGACCGTGGCGTATTTCCCCCTGATCCTGAATGTCATCGTGAATTAAGGTGAAGTTATGCAGTACCTCCAGAGCGCTGGCAGCCTGGAAGACCTCAGCGGGCACACCACCAAGGGAGGCATAGATGAGAATTAAAAACATGGGGCGCAGCCTTTTTCCGGGCACTGCTGCGGAGCCATCCCAGCCAAAGTGGTAAGAAACCATCTCGTTCAAGCCGGTAATTTCAGCAGGGCAGTGGTCCAGGACAACGCTTTTAAAGTATTCTTCGAAGCTCTCTCTTACGTCGGTTATTAAGTCCATAAGTGGTTTACCATCATTCTTCCAATTTTGACGAGAGTGATTTCAGATCAGGCGCGCCGCTTATAAACATGGCGACTTTCAATTCCATGATGATCAACTGAATGGTGTCTTTCAAAGTTTCGTAACTTGAATTGGCTGCGATGATAAATTTATGGGCAAAACCTGCAAGCGCGGCGCCCATCGCAATCGATTTCGCCACATCCAGTCCATGGCGCAGTCCACCCGAAGAAATCTTCAGAACGCCTTCAGGCAAATCTGATAATCCCCGCAAAGCCTCAGCGCTTGGAATACCCCAATCCAAATATGTCTGGCAGAGAGATCTGCGAATAGGATCCGACTGGCGATACATTTCTACTGCAGCCCAGGATGTCCCTCCGGTGCCGGCAACATCGATACCCTGCACCCCGACTTCAACCAACGAGTGAGCGGTTCGCGGGTCGATGCCGCAGCCCACTTCCTTGGCTACCACGGGAACACTGACAGAAGCAGCCACCGATTCGATTTTTTTCAGCAGCTGGCTGAAATTTCGGTTACCTTCTGGTTGCAAGGCTTCCTGTAAAGCATTCAGGTGGATAAAAAGGGCGTCAGCCTCAAGCATGTCAACCGCTCTCTGGCATTCTTCGGCTCCAAATCCCTGGTTGAGTTGAGCGACACCGATATTGGCAAAAAGCAGTGCCTTAGGAGCTTCCCACCTGACGACAGCAAAGCTGTCCTCCAAGTTTTGATGGACGAGAGCAGCTCTTTGAGAACCAACGCCCATTGCGATGTCGAACTCACCGGCAGCCCGAGCCAGGAGCTGGTTGAAATACCTGGTCTTGCCCGAACCACCGGTCATCGAAGAAATCAAAAGGGGAGCGCTTAAAGTTTTTCCAAAAACCCTGGTCGAAGTATCGATCTGTTCATAGTCGATCTCAGGCAGCGTTTGCACTTTCAGCCGTACCTGGTCAAATCCGGTTGGTCGGCCAGAACTGACATCCTCTTCAAGGCATATACGGAGATGTTCGTCCTTTCTGCCAGATATTTGCGTAACTTGCTCGTTCATGGTGTGTTATATCTCTCGTGTAAGATTTTCAAGGTATTGATATAATCTTAACATCAAAATGACCAGTGAGGAAAGATAATGGAAAATACATTCGATGCTGTCAAAGCTGTGGTTATGGACGTTATGAAAATAGATGGAGATGATATCACGCTGGAAACTCGCTTCATCGAGGATCTGAAAGCAGATTCAATGGATCAGTTCTTCCTGATCGACGGATTCTGCGAGAAGTTTGATATCAATATCACTGATGAAGCCGCCAGAGGTATCCAAACCGTGGGCGACGCAGTCAATGCGATTGACGAAGCGCTCAAGTAGACTATGCTATCTGCAAAAATTGCTGCTTCAAGGCAGCATTTTTTGATTAAATCGGGATTGATACAGAAACAATTATCAGGGCAGTTTACACTGCTCCAAAACCGGTGAGAAAACTGCTCTGCCGGTTACCTATCTGATTCTGGTTTTGTCAGTCTCTCTATCTGTGTAGAAGGGATGGAATTTCAGCAAGTTCGGTTGCCATCAGAACCCCCGCCTCAGCCAGGCTACTGGTCTTCTTGCCTAACGAATCCAGTGAGCGCGTTCCGCTTTTTGAAAAGAAAGGCCGTAAAAGAGAGGCTGCCAACCTTTCACCGACAATATAGGCAATCACAGGTTTGGTAACGTGTTCACTGATGTAACTGGCTGCCTTCAGCTCGTTGTCGCCGCCCGGGCCACCTATTATAACAATCTTGTCTGTATGGGGATCAAAATCGAATAATTCTAGGCAGCTTAAGAAATCGATGCCTGTAATGGGATCATCCCCAATTCCTACGGCGGTGCTGACACCTATGTCAGCCTGCTTGAGGGTGTCTAAAACCTCGTAGCACAGCGTCCCTGAGCGGGAAATTACTCCAATGGAGCCCTGTCGGGCAATGTGGCTCGGGAAAATGCCCGCGTTGGCGATCCCCGGAACAAGCACTCCCGGCGAATTAGGCCCAACCAGGATAGAATCGCTGTTTTTTAGCGCTGATTTGACTATCATCATATCTTGCAACGGAATCGATCCCGTTATCGAAATGATCGTTTTGATACCGTTGTCAATCGACTCCAAAATCGCGTCTGCTGTGGAATGGGGTGGAACAAAAATCACGCTGACATCCGCGTTGGTGGCTTCAACACATTCTCTGACAGTATCAAAAATTGGCAAACGACCCTCAAAGCACCATTCACCACCTCTCCCTGGTGAAGTCCCGCCCACGATTTGACTGCCGGTCTTAAGCATTTGCAGGGAGTGGAAACGCCCTCTGCGCCCTGATATGCCCTGCACCATTATTCTTGAGTCGGCGTTGATCAGGATGCTCATTGTTCGTCTCCCCGCTGCCAGGCAACCGCTGCATTCGCCAGTGCTTCGGTAGTGCTAAAAAAGGTCAGATTTTCATTGCTAAAGAGCGACTCCAGGACAGAGTCTCCGTTTGTACCTTCAAGACGGATAAAGATCGGTTTTTTAGGAAAGTTCCCTTCCAGTGCCTGGAGGATGCCTTCAGCAACTTCATCACAGCGGGTCATTCCTCCGTAGATATTGATGATTACAATCTTGGTACGAGGACTGACCAACAGCATTTCCAGGGCAGAAGAAATGGAGGTGCTGGTGGCACCGCCGTGAATGTCGATCATGGCGGAAGGTAAGGCACTGAGTGACAGGAGCTGATCGAGTGTCAGATAGGCCAGACCCATGCCATTAACCATGCAGCCAATATCTCCGGGAAAGTTTTGATAATCGACGTCAAATTTCAGCGCTTGTCGTTCTTCCCAACTGAAATTGGAGGATTCGAAAGACTCGCAAAAACTGCCCTGTCTGAAGAGTGACTGGTTGTCGATATTTATCTTTGCGTCCAGCGCAAAGAGCTGGTCTTGCGTGCTCTCGACCAGAGAGTTAATTTCGACCAGAGTCGCATCAAACTGTCGATAGACTGCATACATTTTTTTGGCGATTTGTTGGAACTGTTTCCAGAGGGTTGGGTTGATTCTCAGATTCGCCATCAATTCCCGAATCTGATAATCTTTCAAACCGTAATTGATATCTATATGTCGTTCGACTACCACCGCACCTTTAAAAGATTCTGGCTCAAGGTAGGTGGCGCCACCAACTTCAGACAACTGGAGCACAGGTGTGCCGGCATCCAGGTCTGAGGTAATCGCCAGGTAGTATTCTTTCGAAAAGGTGAAAGCTTTCTCGACCAAAATGGAGTGCACCGGGCGTTGATTGAGAACCAATTTGAAAATTTTGTTGCTAACGTTCTCGATTTCGTCTTCGTTTTGAACGATTCTCACGCCGCCCGCGCGTCCCCTGCCGGGCTCAAGCGTCTGGGCCTTCAAGACAACCGGATATCCGATTTCGGCGGCGACCCGCTTTACCTGCACCGCATTGGTAGCCAGTGCGGAGGTGGGTAAGGGAATGCCTGCCTCTCTGAGTATCGACTTTGCCTGATATTCCTGTAGCTTCATGGATATGCCCAACTGATTATAACAACAAAAGGCCGAGATCTTTCGCTCAGCCTTTTAATTGCTTTATTTTCTAATGTCAGCCGTTCAGATATTCCTGGAGTGCTTCTTTGGTCAGGCGGAAAGCGCTGCCGATCTTGCGGGCCTTAAGGTCCCCGGCGTTAATTGCCGCGAGCACGTCTTCCTCAGAAACTTTCAAGAAACCAGCGGCTTCAGAGGGGGTCATAACATCCGGCATTGCCGCGGATCCAGAGGGAGCGGTTGGCTGTGTCTGGGAGGGCTGATTCTGCGTCAGACCGGCTAAAGAACCAGCCAAGACATTGCCAACTCCCATACCGGCACCAATACCAGCGGTCAGACCTGCACCGCCTGAGGGGTTTTGGGCAGCGTCGCGCATGGCATCAGCAGCCTGTAGTTGAGTGTAAACCTGCATATCGAGCATGCCCATATCGCGCAATTCCTGGGCAGACTTGTCTGAGGGTTTCAGATTGCCAATGTAGAATGATTTCAGGATCAAGCCTACTGCCAGGAAATCATCCTGAGCCTTGGCGCGTACACCGGCACTGAGTTCGTCTGTCAAACCGATCAAATCAAGGACATTCTTGTCTCTGGTTGTTTCACCAAGGAGGTCCTGTAAGCGGGAGAGCAGCATGGTCCGTAATCGGTTTTCAATTTCTGAAGTGCGGTAACCGCCCAGCTGACCGACAATTTGTGTCACGAACTGCTGAGGGTCATTGACCTGAAAACTGTAAGTGCCGAAGCCTTGCAGCAAAGAAATACCCAGGCCGACGCCAGTGTTTCGTACAATGATCGGCTGGGGTGTTCCCCATTTGCGGTCAGCAAACTCCCGCATCGACACAAAATAAATTTCCGCGGTGAAAGGCGTGCGGTCACCGAAGAGTTTGCCAAGTAACCCCGTGAGAAGGGGGACGTTGGCGGTGGTTATGGTATGCCGGCCTGGGCCTAAGACATCCAACGCGCGGCCATCGCGGAAGAATACCGCTGCTTGTGATTCGCGAACGATCACCTGAGAGCCAAGTCGCAGGTCTGCTACACCGGTTTCCGGAAAACGATGGACGATTTCATCGACCATCTCACTGGGGTATTCAACGACATCAAAAATTCTTGCCATGTTAATCCTCCTATAAGATCAATGACTAAAGAGCGATACCTTTGAGAGCATCGGAACGTTTGTTGAAAGCATCAATGACTTCCTGTGAGACAGCAATGAGATGGCGGATCGAAGCGGGCAGACCGTCCGTGCCAATTGAGGCCTCAATGTTGTCAATTGCGCTGCTGACGACTTGAGCGTGCTCGTACAGCGTGAGGTCGTATTGATAAATGGCAGCCAGTTCTTCTTCGCGAATCTTAATTGCATCGAAGATACCGGCGTAACCATAGGATGCAGTTTTAATCCTGTCTATAAACTGGCGGATTTTAATGGCGGCATTTTCCAGGTCGTCGATGTAGGCCAAACCGCCGCTGGAGATAAGGTCGCGTTGCAAAGAAGAGATTCTCTGATATTGAGTTTCGTACTGCTTGGCAACAACCTCGCGCAAAATTTTATCCGACATACGGCGATCGCCGCGTTCGACGTAGCCTTTGAAGCCAGGGATTTTCGAAATCAACTTTTTGATTGGATCCTGATCTTCGCTCACGATATTATAAATATCAGTCATTTTTCTCCTTTTCTAATAAGGCTTTATAGTATGCTAACATCTTAAGAATAGTCGCACCTGAGAAAATATAAGGTTTTCATTCCAGGTGAGTTTATTATAATGGATATATAATTGCCCGAGGAAGGAGTTTGCCTATGAGAACAGGACCGAGCAAGAGTTTGGGACCTTTGGAATACTTGCTGATCATCATCCTGGTCTTGATGATATTGTTTACTGTTTTCACCATATTCTGGCCCGCCATCCAACTTTTTTACCAAAACACACTTCAATAACATGAACATGTCTGCATCAAATTTGTATGACGAGACCCACAACCTTGCACAAACCGCGCTTGACTGGCTTTTTCCGCCGACCTGTTTAGGATGCGGTGAGGAGGGCGTTTTCATCTGTCCGGACTGCTTCAGCAAGATCAAACTTGTTCCTAAAGATGTCTGCAATTACTGCGGGTCGTTTACAAGCAAGAAAGGCAAATGCCCACAGTGCGCAGGCAGGACCCTTCCTTACGCCGGCTACAGGGCTTTTGCCTATTATGAGGGTGTTGTCCGAAAAGCCATCCATCATTTGAAATATCAAAACGATCTGACCATAGGGCGTTACCTGGCAGGGCTCTTAAAGTTGGTCTACCAGCGCACCGATTGGCAGGTTGATTTGATCGTGCCAATCCCGATCGGAGAGCAAAAAAGACTCGAACGTGGATACAATCAGGCCGAGAGAATCGCCGAGCCTTTGGCAAAACTGCTGAAAATCGCAGTCACAAATGAGGCTTTACTCAGAATTAATGAGATTTCTTCACAAGTCGGGCTAAACCAGGATCAGCGCAGAGAAAATGTGAGGCAAGCTTTTATTGCCAAGGCGACTCTTTTGAAAGATCGCAAAATCTTGCTGATTGATGATGTCTTTACCAGTGGCGCGACCATGGAAGCCGCGGCAGCGGAATTGATGCATGTTGGGGCGAAGTGTGTATGTTGCCTCACCGTCGCAAAAGTTAATCATTTATCAGTATATTGATTTTACAATTACGAATAATGTATAATCTATAAAAATCCCAGGAGGTTAATTATGGCGTTAGAAATAGGCATTTACACGAAGGACCTGGAACTCACAGATCGAATTCAAGATTACGCGACCAAAAAAGTGGGTAAATTAGAACGCTTCTTGAGTGAAATTGGGGAGTGTCGGGTTGATTTGAGTTACGCGAAAACGGCCCGCAATGCGTCAGACCGCTACATTGCTCAAATTACCATTCGAGGAAAGGGCTTCATTCTGCGCTCCGAAGAAAGATCGGATAATATCTTCGCGGCAATAGACGCTACAGTAGATAAAATGACCCGCCAGATTAGCCGTTTCAAAGGCAAACACTGGCGTAAACGTGGCGGCGAGCCTGAAACCCTTCAACCAGTCGAGGAAATTGAAGAAGAGGTTACGCCATTAATAGTCAGGAGAAAAACTTTCACGCTTGAACCGATGCACGAAGAAGAAGCGCTGGAACAGTTACAGCTGCTAGGGCACGATGCTTTCTTCGTTTTCTACAATGTCGAAAACGATCGCGCGAATGTTCTCTACAGACGCCGAGATGGCAGTTACGGTTTGATCGACCCGATAATCTAACCATTGCTGGTTAAGTTGTAAAAGCAGTCCAACCAAACGGACTGCTTTTTGTTATACAATAAGCGCAAAGTGAGGCACTATGAGCGAACCTGAAGACGAATCAAAGCAACCAGTCTATAAACCGATAGACAAGGAAAAAATAATTGAGCAGGTAGCCGCGATGCTGTCTGCAATTGGGGAGGACCCACAACGAGAAGGTCTGTTACGGACGCCAGAACGAGTAGCCAATGCCTATGAAGAGATCCTGGGGGGCTACACGACAGATCCAACCTCATTAATCAACGGCGCGCTATTCACGGTTGATTACGATGAGATGGTGGTTGTAAAAGATATCGAATATTTTAGCCTGTGTGAACACCATATGCTGCCCTTTTTTGGCCGGGCTCACGTGGCTTATCTCCCGCGCAAAAAGGTGCTTGGATTATCGAAGATACCCAGGATTGTAGACATGTTTGCGCATAGATTGCAGGTACAGGAGCGCATGACCCAGCAAATCGCCCAGTTCATCCAGGACGCGATCCACCCTCTGGGGGTAGGTGTGGTAATAGAAGGACAGCACCTCTGCTCGATGATGCGTGGTATCAAGAAAGAGCAGGCATCCATGACCACGTCAGCCATGCTGGGTGGCTTCAGAAACAACCTGGCAACCAGAATGGAGTTCCTAAATATGCTGCGGGGTTAAATTCCTCTGTAGCGCTCGATTTGAATGCCAACTTTTGCCGTTTTTCTGACAAAGTTGGCTTTTTCAATTTTTATTCTGACCATGTCTGCTGGAGTTTCCTCAAATATTTTTTGAATAATGCATGCCGCCAAGGCTTCAAGCGTGTAAAAACTACTCTCTTGTGCCCACTGTCTGACCAGTTTTGCCACTAAAGAATAACTGATCGAATCATCAATCGAATCACTGACACCAGCAGTGTGCAGAGGGTATCCAAGCTCGACATCCAGCAGCAACTCTTGCGGAAATTCCCTCTCAGGGGGATTGACGCCAATAACGGCGTTGACGACCAGTCCTGTAATCAAAATTTTATCCATTCGAACCTGCCTTTACACAATGTGTTCGCCGCCATCTACCCTGATGATCGAGCCTGTCATGAAGTCTTGCCTGAGGATATGAAGCACATTCTCGGCAATAATTTCAGCTGACCCAATCCGCTCGAGTGGAATTTTCTTGGCGGCCACCTTGTCCATATCAATATGTTCATATCCAGCCAGAGGCAACATGATGCCGGGTGCGATGGCGTTGACGGTGATATTCGGTGCTAATTCGAGCGCGAACATGCGGGTCATCTCGCACAGCGCTTTTTTTGTGAGGCGGTAGGCGAAATGATCGGTAGCGGTGCGAAAGATGTTGGCGTCACAGATGTTGACAATTTTCCCAATATAATCTGGCGGAAGTTGTTTTACGAAAGCCTTAGTTAGCCACCAAGGGGCAAACAGGTTCACGTTAAAAGAAATTTGTAGCGCTTCAATGCTGGTGTTAAGCCCATTTCCCCTCCTGTAATTGCCGGCATTGTTGATCAGGATGTCAATGGTGCCCATTTGGCCGTTCACATCTGCCACCAATTGATCGACTACCGAAAAATCTGACAGATCGAACTGAAACGCCTCAGCTTCGACACCAAAATTGCGCGCCCCTTGTCTGACTTGCAAGACACTGTCTTTTGACCTGTTGAAATGAATGGCTACGTTACAGCCTTGTTGCGCCAGGGCGACAACAATCGCCCTGCCAAGGCGGATACCCCCGCCCGTGATTAATGCCGTTTTGCCTCTTAATTCCATTGCTTTCCCTTATTGTTTGTCCTGCCTCGTCTGAAACTGTTGTGGTTGATGGTAAAATTTTATCACCATAAAAACACTTATAGAGACTTCACAGAGAGTCTCTTCTTAACAATTAAAGCGTATAAAAGCACAAACGGGAAAGTGGTGAACGATGAACAATTCGCAGTCAGTCAAAGAACTTGGTCAGTCAATCTGGTACGACAACATTGAACGAGAGATGTTGCGAGATGGGCGTATGAAAAGAATGATCAGGGGGGGGCAGATTTATGGGGTCACATCGAACCCAAGTATCTTTGAAGCGGCTTTGAAAAACAGCACTGCCTATGACGATCTGCTGCAGGCAATGGCCTGGTCGGGCATGAACGGCGAGCAGATTTACACTCAATTGGTAAAAGAGGACATCCAAAAGGCGGCAGACCTGTTTCTGCCAGTTTATAGGGACAACCACGGACAGGATGGCTTTGTCAGTGTCGAAATCAACCCTTTTTATGCCTACGATGCCAGACGATCCATTGAGGAAGGCCGGTCACTATGGAAAGAAATTGATCGCGAGAACCTGATGATCAAAGTTCCAGCGACAGGCGAGGGACTGGAAGTCATAACCGCGCTTATTGCTGATGGCATTAATGTCAACACCACACTGATTTTTTCTCTCGAACGCTATGAGCAAGTCATTGACGCCTACTTGAGCGGACTGGAACAACGTCTGGCCCGCAATGAACGAATCGATACAATTGCAGGTGCGGCCTCTTTCTTTGTCTCCCGGATTGACGTTGCGGTGGACCAGCTTTTGGACGCTGTGACCGCTTCAACAGCAACCATGGCCCTGCAAGCAAAGCAGATCAAGGGCAAAATCGCCATTGCCAGCGCCCGGCTCGCCTACCAGGTTTATCTGCGGGCCTTTTCCGGTTTACGTTTTGAGATGTTGAAAGAGCGGGGCGCACACCCACAAAAGCCTTTATGGGCATCAACGGGTACAAAAAATCCGGATTATCCTGATACTCTCTACGTAGATAACCTGATTGGGTTTGGCACAATTAATACCGTCCCACAAAAAACGCTGGATGCCTTCCTTGAAAGGGGCCGCGTGAGTTTGTCGATCGGCGAGAACCTTGAGCAAGCTCTTTCGGATTTTGAGTTGCTAAAGAAAATAGGTATCGACCTCACTGCTGTCACACAACAGCTGGAAACCGAGGGTGTGGAGAAGTTCAGGCAGGCGCATAACTCACTGCTTGAAATTATCGAGAAAAGGCGAGTGAATTTCCTTCAGGGGCTGAACGGGCTGGCAGATCTGGTTGAGCCTTGGCTCACGCAAGCTGCCGCTGAAGCAGCGGTACGACGCCTGTACGCCCATGACCCCACCCTATGGACTGATGATGAGCATGGGTTTGATGAAATCCGAAACCGTCTTGGTTGGCTCGATCTGCCTTCCAGGCAGCTCACGCTGATCCCCGAACTGGAAGCGTTTCGCGATGAAGTGCTCGCGGATGGCTTTACTGATGCCTTTGTGCTGGGTATGGGCGGCTCTTCGCTGGCGCCCGAGGTGATCAGCCAGACCATCGCCCCCTCAGTCGAACTCGGAAAAGGACTGCGCCTGCAGATCATCGACACGACCAGTCCGGAGGAGATATTGTTCCGTTGCGAGGGAGTGGAGTTAGATAAAACCCTTTTCATTGTATCTAGCAAAAGTGGCGGGACCAGCGAGACTCTCTCGGCCATGAAGTACTTTTGGTCTGAACTGGTAAAACTGGGAGTAGAACAACCCGGCAGAAACTTTGTGGCTGTCACAGACCCGGACACTTCTTTGCAGCATTTGGCTGAATCGAAAGGCTTTCGTAAAGTATTCAATGCCCGTCCGGATGTTGGTGGCCGCTACTCGGTTTTCACCAGGTTCGGATTGCTGCCTGCCGTGTTGATGGGCGTTGATTTGAATCGATTCTTAAGCGTGGCCATTGAAAGCGAAGATCAGGGTCGCGAAGATGTTGCCCCTTACGCCAATCCCAACCTCATCTTGGGTTTGCTGCTCGGAGGCGCCGCCAGAACGGGCAAAGATAAACTCACCTTCATCGCAGAAAGCTACGCTGCCCACCTGGTTCCCTGGTTGGAGCAACTGATTGCCGAGAGCAGTGGCAAGGAAGGCAAAGGAATTCTCCCGGTTGAGGGCGAGCCGCCTTACGCTACTTTAGCATACCCTCCTGACCGGCTCTTTATCCACCTTTCGGTAAACGGCGAGAGAGCGGAACTGGTCTCAGCCCTCAAGGATCGTGGTCATGCTGTCATTGAAATCGCCATAAGAGATCCGTATCAAATTGCCAAAGAATTTTATCGCTGGGAATATGCGACCGCCATTGCCTGCGCGCTGCTGAAGGTAAATGCTTTTGATCAACCTAATGTTCAGTTGAGCAAAACCATCACTAAAAACCGCATCAGCCAATATCAGGAAAAAGGCCGACTCGACGATGGACAGCCACTGCTTGAAGATGAATGTTTTACGCTTTACGGGGAGCCTGTTCCTGGGTTGGACCAGTCCTGCGGTTTGAGCGATGTTTTGGCTGCCTATGCCAGTCTGGTTGAAGAGAACGGATATATTGCGTTGAACGCCTTCTTGCCACGACTTAATGAGAATGAAGCATTTCTCCAGTCTCTGCGAACAAAGCTGCTCCATCAAGTCAACAAAGCGACCACGCTCGGTTTTGGACCGCGCTTTCTGCACTCCACCGGTCAACTGCACAAAGGTGGGCTACCGGGAGGGCTTTTCATTACCTTTACCCAAGACAGCCTTACAGACCTCGATATACCGGGTGAAGGAATGAGTTTTGCGACCCTGCAGCGGGCGCAGGCCTTGGGTGACATTGATGCATTGAAACAAAAAGGTAAAAGAGTGATTCGCATCCATCTGAAGTAGACGGGAAGTTTTGTGAAGTTTTTGGGAATTGACCATGGAAACGTTCGGATCGGTGTCGCAGTGAGCGACCCGACTGGTATCCTGGCGAGACCTCTGCGGATCGTAAAACATGTCTCTCGTCCAGTTGATGCTTCTAATGTGTCTCAGATCGCGCAGCAAGAAGGCTGTCAGGCGATTGTGGTCGGACTTCCGCTAGACGCTGACGGCAATATCGGCCCCCGGGCAAGGTCTGTGAACCGCTTTATCGAAGAGCTCCGCAGCCAGACAGATTTGTCGGTCATCCCGTGGGATGAATCCTATTCAACCAGACAAGCTCTGCAAGCTTCGATCGATCGGGGTGAGGGCAGGCAGAAACGCAAAAATGCAATGGATGATCAGGCCGCGGCTATCATTCTGCAAAATTTCCTGGATAATCGTTGCCGTGATGAGAAAGCGGGGCAGCCTTGACCAGTAAACGCGGGAAACTACCGCTGCTGGCGGTTGTCTTCTTTATGCTTGCGCTCACGCTGGTTGTGGGCATGATGTACGTCGTTTATAGTAATGGCAAGGTGCTCGGCGCGCCAGGTGGCAATGTCAATTTGCTAAATAACCTGCGTTATTCGATCCGTCTTTATAGAAACCTGGAGGGCTTGCAGCAGCCAGTTGTCTTCCCAGGTCAAAGCGAACGCAAGTTCATAATAACCAATAGTGACGGCGCCAGGGATGTCTGCGGCAAACTGGAACGTGATCAGTTTGTTTTTTCGGGCACCAATATCTGCGATTTTCTGATTTATAAAGGCAAAGACAGAACACTCAGCCCTGGGACCTACACGATTCAAAGCGGGCTAAACCCCATTCAGATCGCGATGGTTATCTCAGACAGGTCTAATCGGGATTTACAATTCACCATTTTCGCGGGTTGGCGGCTGGAAGAAATCGCGGCAGTGATCGACCAGTTGGGCTTTGAATTTGGAGCAGATGAGTTCCTCAATCTCGTCTACGCTGCTCCTGCAGACATCGCGCAGATTGTGGGGTTGCCTGAAGCGAGGTCGCTGGAAGGTTATCTCCACCCCGGGTTTTACAGCCTCAAACCTACTATAAGGCTGGAAGATTTTGTGCGCGAAGCTGTGCTTAAAACTCAAACCGTGATCGAGGAGGGCGCTCAGCTGCTCAACGCTCAAAGCGCGACCCTGGCGAGCGACGAACTGATTAAATTAGCTTCGATTATTCAGCGGGAAACGCAGGACAGCACTGAAATGCCCCTGATTGCTTCTGTTTTTTATAACCGTCTTGCCATCGATATGAGGCTTGAAACTGATCCCACTGTGCAGTATGCGCTCGGTTTCGATCCCGCGACGCAGACATGGTGGAAAGCACCGCTGACTTTCAATGATTTGGCGGTGGAATCCGACTATAATACCTACAAGGTTCAGGGTTTGCCGCCCGGGCCGATCTGCAGCCCGGGGCGTGAGGCCATACTCGCGGCCTTTGCGCCTGAGCAGACCGGCTATTATTTCTTTCGGGCGAAATGTGATGGCAGCCTGACACATAATTTTGCGGTAACTTATGAGGAACACCTGGAAAACGGGTGTGAATAGAGGAGGAATCATGGTCGTATTGGGTATTGATATCGGTGGGTCTGCAACGAAAGGCGCGTTGGTCGATATTGAATCCGGTGAGTTTGCCTCCGAGCGAATCCGATTCAAGAACAGCAAAGCCAATAAGCCTAAAGAAATCGTTGGCTCGATTAAAAAAATCGCCAGAAAATTGAACTATTCTGGAATTATTGGCGCGGGTTTTCCTGGCATTGTCAAGGAGGGTGTTATCGGGACCTCTGTCAATCTGCATAAAGATTGGGTAGGCGCAAACCTGGCGAAAATGATTGAAGACGAGACTGGCAGCCCAGCTTATGTGCTCAATGATGCCGATGCCGCCGGTATGGCGGAGATGCGTTTTGGTTCCGCGGAAGCCCGCAGTGCGGCAGTAGTCATGTTCCTGACGCTGGGAACGGGGCTTGGGACGGCTTTGTTTGTTGAAGGCAATCTGCTTCAGAATACAGAATTAGGTCACATGCTGATTGGTAAACAAACCGCTGAGCAATACTCTTCAGCAGCGGTGAAGACCCGTGAAAAATTGACCTGGAAGCAATGGGCATTGCGTTTCAATGAATCATTAAAAGCATATGAATTTTTGCTCAATCCAGATCTTTTTATCCTGGGTGGCGGGATCAGCGCGCGCTTTGACAAATATTCTAAATATTTCACGATAAAAACCAAAGTCATCCCTGCCGAACTTGAAAACAGGGCCGGCATCATTGGCGCAGCCATCACAGCGCAGGAAAAATTGGCTTGATATACCTCTTTGAGGACCGTATGCAGGTATTGACAAAATACCTGCTTTTTTTCAATGACAGACAAGACTGATCGCAAAAACTCGCCCTATCTCTTATTAGTCGTTGGAATACTGGCGGTTTCGACCGCTGCCATTCTGATCAAGCTGACCTTACCCTTTGCCAGCCCTCTGGCAATTGCCTTTTATCGTCTGCTTTTTTCGGCAATTATCGCGGTTCTGATTCTGCTGGTCTCGAAACGCGGTCAGGGGCAGAAAATTGAGCGGGAATGGATTGGCTTGCTGCTGCTCTCAGGCCTCCTCCTGGCGGCTCATTTTGCCCTCTGGACCTGGTCATTGGACCTGGTCTCGGTCAACAGCTCGGTCATCTTCACCACCACATCGCCCTTGTGGGTTGGACTGCTCTCGCCATTGATTCTCAAAGAAAAAGTCCCCAAACGCTTTTTTACGGGCGTCCTTTTTGCCTTGGTGGGCGGAATCTTAATTGCGGTCCTGGGAAACAGTCATTCAGAAAAAAGCACGCTGCCAGGCTTACTTACTGCTTTGCTGAGCGCCTGGATGGTGGCCGGATACCTGTTGGTCGGCAGAAAGCTGGCGGAGAAAATGGCCACGGAGCTTTATGTCAGTATTGTTTATTCGGTCGCGGCTGTCGTATTGGGGGCCTTGCCTCTGCTGATCGAAAAGGGCTTCCAAACTTATCAACCTGCCGTCTATGTTTATTTCATTTTGATGGCACTGGTCCCACAGACCTTGGGTCACACATCATTCAATAAAGCGCTGAAACTGCTGCCGGCCAGAACAGTTTCTTTGGCACTGCTCTTCGAGCCGGTTGGCTCGAGCATCCTTGTGATGCTCTTGTTAAAAGAACTGCCGACAGCGGTCGAAATTGCTGGCGGCATACTGATATTGATTGGTTTATTTATCGCGCTGAGCGCTGGCGCTGCTGAGGTTAATGAGGCTTGACCGCGTCCCCCAGACGCGAGTTGAGCCACTGGGTGTAGCGGGCTTTCTCTTCCGCCGATAAGCGGCTGTAAAGCAAGTTCATTTTGCGGATTCTGCTGTTCAAGGCGGACGTCAGCACCTCGGGAGCCATCCTCCACTTCCAGTTTCCAGATGTCGTACCCGGCAAATTGAACCTGGTTGCTGAGCCCAACCCAAGGAAATCCTGAAGAGGCGCAACCGCGTAACGGGCAACCGATTGCCAGATAGCCCTGATCATGGCCTCCGCGACCTCATCTGGCTGTTCGAAATGCAGATAATCACGGCAAAATTGCTGTTCCGACTCACTGGCATCGTCATACCAGCCTCGTGCTGTATTATTGTCGTGAGAGCCCGTATAAGCAAAGCAGTGAACCGGATAATGATGAGGAAGAAAATCGTCTTCCGGGTCGCCTGTGAAACCAAATTGAAGTATCTTCATACCGGGTAAGCCGAAGTCGTCCCGCAGGGATTCGACATCTTCCGTGATGAGACCCAGGTCTTCGGCGATGATTGGCAGGCTGGGAAAATTTTGTTTCAATTCGTTGAACAATTCAACAGCAGGTCCCGAGATCCATTCGCCTTCGATGGCAGTGGTATTTCCATAAGGGACATGCCAGGCGGCCGCGAAACCTCTGAAGTGGTCCAGGCGCACCATATCCACCAATTCGAGGGTGGCTTCCAGCCGCGAAACCCACCATTCGAAATTCGTGGAAAGGTGAACTTCCCAATTATAAAGCGGGTTGCCCCACAATTGCCCGGTGGCTGAAAAGTAATCTGGCGGTACGCCGGCGACAAAGGTCGGGTTCAACTGTTCATCGAGCAAAAACAAGTCCGGTCTGGCCCAGACATCAGAACTGTCCATCGAGATCACGAAGGGCATATCGCCCACTATTTGGACCTTTTTATGCTGAGCGAAGGCTTTGAGACGCAGCCACTGTCTGAAGAAGAGGAACTGGTTAAACTTGTGTTTTGTGATCTTATCGGCGAGCATCGTTTTCGCGCCCTCGATTGCTTCTGGCTCTCTGGTCTTGAGCTGACCAGGCCAATCCACCCAGGGATGCAGTTGTTGAATTTCTTTGATTGCCATGAACAAAGCGTAATCTTCAAGCCAAGATTTTTTGCTTTCACAGAATTGATCAAATTCGGGCGCGAGATTAGACGCGTCCTTTTTTGCGAAAGCATCGAAGGCGGTGTTTAACAAATGGGTTTTCCAATCAATTGCCGCACCATAATCAACTTCATCAATTGGGAAGGAGGGGCGTTCTTTCAGGTCAGTACTGCTGAGCAGCCCATCTTCCAAAAGCAGGATAGGGCTGACCAAAAAGGGATTGCCGGCAAAAGCGGAAAAACATTGGTAAGGCGAGTCGCCATAACCTGTTGGTCCCAGAGGCAGAATCTGCCACAGTTGGGTTCCAGTTCTGCTCAAGAAATCGACCCAGCGGTAGGCCTCAGGTCCGAGATCGCCAATGCCATCAGGCCCGGGCAAGGCAGTTGGGTGAAGCAAGATGCCAGATTTTCTATCTGATTGCATATTGGGTGTCCTTATAATGACTTGTAGATTTCCAGGTATTTCCTGGCAGAAGTCGCCCAGGAAAAGTCAGTTGCCATCGCGTTTGTTTGCATGACCTGCCAGGCTTTTTTATCCTGGAATACATCCAGCGCTAAACTCACAGCCTGAACCAGACCAGCTGTAGCTTTCTGTGCATAGAGGAAGCCTGTGGCAGTTTGTGGATCGGCAGAATAATCACGAATGGAGTCCGCAAGACCCCCTGTGGCGGTCGCGACGGGTAAATTACCATATCTCATCGCAAACATTTGCGAAAGACCACAGGGCTCATACAGGGAGGGCATCAGGAAGATATCACCTGAGGCATAAAGCATACGGGCGATAACGTCATCATATTTTATAAAAGCGGCTACCCTCTCTGGGTGGGCCTTAGCCAGCTGACCTACCTGCGTCTCTAACTCAGGGCTCCCTGTACCCAGGAGCGCGAATTGCCATTCACGGTCAATCAGGCGCGGCAGCGCTTCTAAAATGGCAGGCACTCCTTTTTGCTCTGAAAGGCGGGTGACGATGGTTAGAAGCGGGACGTTCTCGTTCACATCAAAATTGAGTGCTCGCTGCAAGTCGAGCTTGTTATTGACTCGCTGGGACAAGTTTTCTACTGAAAAGTTATGTGAAAGAGTCTCATCTTCAGCTGGATCCCAGCGTGACTCGTCAATTCCGTTCAATATTCCGGTTACCTTACCTGAATGTTTTTGGAGGTAAACCTCAACTCCGCAACCATATTCCGGCGTGAGAATCTCGCGGGCGTAACCTGGCGATACTGTAATGATTTTGTCGGCTGCTGATATGCCCATTGGCAAGGGTGTGAACTTAGCCCAATCGGGCAAATCAGGGTCCCTGCTGGAGCTGAAGCCAAGCATGCTCATCGCATCTTGCGAACCCCAGCCGTTATAAGGCAGATTGTGGATTGAAAGGACGGTTTTTATACCACTAAAAAAAGGATCATCTTTGTAAGTGGTTGTCAAAGCGTAAACGGACAGGGCGGTATGCCAGTCGTTGGCATGTAGAATGTCGATCTTCCAGTTCAAAAAGCGGAGCGCTTCAAGCAACGCCAGAGAAAAACTGGCGTACTTGAGACCGTCTAGTTGCCAATCTCCATGATAGACAGGTGAATCGTGATTAATCTCGGGATTGTCGATCAGATAAACGGGAACGCCATCGATGTCAGCGATAAACAGCTGGCATTCTATAAAGCGGCTGTTCGCGAGGAAGGAAAAGTCACCGATCTTTTTCATCGGTGGGTTTTTTGTTTTAACGACAGCATGAAAAGGCATGATAATACGAATATCGACCTGGTCGGGGAAGTTGCGAAGCAGAGAGGCTGGCAATGCGCCGGCGACGTCTCCTAATCCGCCAACCTTGGCGAAAGGAGCTGCTTCAGCGCTGGCAAAAAGGATCTTCATTTTTCTGTTATTTTCTGTCATTCTGCCTCTGTTCTATTTGAACCTTTTTTCTGCCATCTCCAGGTAATCTTCGGTGACGACATCCGGGTTTTCAATGCCCAGTTGGTTGAAAAGATCCTCAATCAGCGCGGATTTTTGGTCCGCGTCTTCACGGCTCCAGGTGCGGCTCTTGATTTCGAGGAATTTGCCTAATTCGGGTTTTATCAAGGTGTCGAGGTTGATAAAGAATTCAGTTCCTTCAAACTCGATCAAGTAGCGTAAACGGTCTTTTTCGATTTGGATCGATTTGGCCGGCTTGAAGTATTCAGTGTAGAAGCGCAAGCTATGAGTCGCGGGCGCATAATAACGGGTACGCGAAAGCAAAATATTTTGGGTGTTTTGGTTTTCTTCCTCCATGCGCTCACCGATTAGGGTCAGGCGTGAGCGAACTGTGAGGGTATCGCCCTTATCATCCAGGAATTCATCTTCGCGATAGCGGAGGCGCCCCCGGTCTTCGTCCTCAAAGCTAAAATAAGTGTCGTATTCGTGGTAATGGCGCTTCCTGATGATCTTGATGCCATCTCTTTGGAGAGTGTCTATTATGGCACTTCTGTCATCGATACGCACCTTGGCCTGAACCTCAAAACTCTCTTCTTCCGCGGCACCACCAATGGCGATCAGTTTAGAATAAACCGATTCTTCGCGGCTGAGCAAAAATTCGTCGATTTTCCGTGCCATGTTTTGGGCTTCAGCAATCAGTTTGGCTTCATTGAGCGTGGTCAGCTGCCGGTCCCGCATCAACCACTGTCCATTTACCATCACGTCCGTCACATCGGTTGATTTGGTGGCATAGATAATCTGAGCGTAAATAGCTTCAGGGTCACGCCGGAAACGGGGTTGATTGTGAATTGGGCTCAGGTCTACCAAAATCAGGTCAGCACGTTTGCCAGGTTCGAGGCTGCCAATTATGTTATCCAAATGAATGGCCTTCGCCCCGATAATGGTGGCCATTGCCAGAACTTGTCTGGCAGGCAGGGCGGTGGGGTCTTCGGCCACCGGCTTTGCGATCATGCTGGCAAGCCTGATTTCCTCGAAGAAATCGAGGTCATTGTTCGAGCCGGTGCCGTCTGTGCCGATCCCAACGTTACAACCAACCTCCATCATCCTGGCAACCGGGGCAAAGCCGGAAGCCAATTTTAAATTGGAAGAGGGGTTGTGCGCAATCCCGGCGTTGGCATGCATCAGAGAACGCATTTCACCGCGATCGATGTGCACACAATGGGCGGCAATCAAGCGCGTTTCAAGCATTCCGAACTTCCTGATGTATGGTACCACCGGAATTCCATGTTCATTGCGTATAGCTTCTACTTCGTCCACTGTTTCAGCGACGTGGAAGTGCACGATGGTGTCAGTCGCTTTCGCCAATTCAACACAAGCCGTAAGAACATCTGGGGTGCAGGTGTAAACAGCGTGAGGCGCGATGGCGGGGACGATCAGCGCGTGATCTTTCCACTTATCAATCAGGTCGCGGCAGCGGTCGAGCGCTTCCTCGTATGAGGTGGCGTCAGGGGCAGGGAACTTCATGACCGTCTGCCCGACGACCGCGCGCATGCCTGCTTCAGCAGTCGCCTCGGCCACATCGTCTTCGAAATAATACATGTCGTTAAAAGTAGTTACTCCAGAACGGATCAGTTCTGCGCAGGCCAGCCTGGTACCCAGGCGTACAAACTCGGGTGAGACAAATTCTCTCTCAACCGGCATCATGTAACCCATTAACCAGACATCCAGGCGCAGGTCGTCGGATAACCCACGCAGTAGCGTCATCGGAACGTGGGTGTGAGTGTTGACCAGACCGGGCATCAATACCTTGCCGCCGCAGTCGATCACCTCCGTGGCCTGATAGTTTTCGAGCAGGGAGGCTTGCTCACCGGCTTCTACAATTTGGTCACCCAGGATGGCGACAGCCCCCGGTTCGAAGATTCGATAGACTGAATCCATGGTCAATACTAACGCGTTTGTCAGTAATACATCAACAGTTTTCATCACGATCCTTTCAACTCTTTCAATCTGGTACGGATCTGGTCGAGAGACACGTTCAGAGCCCAGTGACTGGCGTCTGCGGGAGGGCCGCTGTAGATGCGCTGGAATTCTGAAAGATTTTTACCATCGAGACAGACTACATAAACTTCCATCTGTTCCCCTTTCGGTGTCAGCATCACTCCCAGCACGAAATCGGTTTGCGCTTTATCCCGGTATTCGTGTAAATGGTTCTTTAGAGATTCATGAGTGATATTATCATCCAGCAATTCCCCACACAGTGATTCGGGGGAGAGATATTCGGACAAAGACCGGTGAACACAGCCGTTGGTGCCAATTTCAAGGACACACAGGGTAAAGTTCCGCTTCAGCAATTCGGCTGCCACGACCGATTGGATCGTTTCCTCATTTTCACCATAGATGTAGTCTTTCAATCTCTCGCGAATTTCACTGATCACAGGTTCCATCATTTGTTGAGCTTCTTCAGTCGAGCCTGCTTTGGCTGTTACTCTCACGTCAGTTTGGCCTGGATGGGCGAGCAAACCAACGGTGGGATTGCTCAGGTTCGCCAATTCTCCAAGAATTTCATCGATGTTAGATTCCCCGACTGAGATAGTGTGAATCACCCAAGGCAGGATAATCTCATCCTTGAGACGATAACGTTTTTTCAGGTAGTCGATTACATAATTTTTCATTATGTTTTCCATTTCCCCGGGTACGCCTGGCAGCGCGATCAGAGTTTTAACGCCCAGTTCAAACCTGAAGGCTGGCGCAGTGCCAACTTTATTGGGAATCGCGACGGCGTTGGCAGGTAAATAGGCCTGGCGCTTATTGTTCTCAGTCGGCGTGCGGTTGTAATACCTGAACCGTTCCAGGGTTTGTTCCCACAACTCTTCTTTGAAAACCAGTTCGACTTTGAAGGTGTCGGCAACTGCCTGTCGGGTCATGTCGTCAACAGTCGGTCCGAGCCCTCCGGTAGTGATGACGATATCAGCCCGCATCAAGGCTTCCTGCATGGTTGCGGTGATGCGGTTGATGTTGTCTCCTACCGTAGTTAGCCGGTATAGATCGACCCCGATATCGCGCAAGGCGCGGGCAATGTATCGGGAGTTTGTGTCTTGAATTTCACCTAAGAGCAATTCAGTACCGATTGTAATAATTTCTGCAACAGCCATATGGTTCCTTTATCGAAGATTTCCCAGCCGATTTAATGAGTAAGTAATTTATTTTATCTTAAAAATTGTTTTCCCTGTCCGTTTTGAGGATGGATGTAGCTGGTTTATACTACTGTCATGAGCGCGAACAGCCATTATCGTAAGAAGTTAGGAGGCTGGGGTGAAGCCCAGGGTCGGGAATACCTCACCAAAAAGGGCTACATTCTGCTCGAAAAAAATTACCACACGCGCTTCGGCGAGATCGATCTGATCATGTCGTCGGGGGCTCATCTGGTGGCTGTCGAGGTCAAAACACGCAGATCAAACGCTTATGGGATTGCTGAATATAGCATTACTCCTAAAAAATTCCAGTCATTACAAGCAGCCATGCAGGTTTACCTTTATAGCCTTGATGAGCCAGTCCCGGATTGGCAGGTCGATGTTCTGGTTATTGAAACCACCTCACGGGATAGCCCTGAGATTATCCATTACGAAAACGTATACCTGGACTATCTCAATGAATGAAAATAAGCCGAAGTTAATCATGCTGGTAGGCCCTACAGGCTCGGGTAAAAGCGGGCTGGCCATCCAACTGGCCACAGCGCTGGATGCTGAGATTGTCTCAGCCGACTCCCGCTATCTCTACAGGCAACTTAACATCGGTACTGCCAAACCCACCGAAGGCGAGCTCTCGCAGGTACCACACCACCTGATCGATGTTGCAGATCTGCATCAGCCCTGGAGCATCGGCGAATACAAGGTCGAAGCAGAAAATATTATTCAGAATATGCATCAGCGGGGGAAAATCCCCATAGTCACCGGAGGAACCGGCCAATATATCCGCGCGCTCAGAGAGAACTGGCAAATTCCTGAGCTTGAGGCAGACCACAGGATGAGAACGGTCCTGGAGAAGATTGGGGATAAGGTCGGCTTCGAGAAGCTTCACCAAAATCTGAAGGTCCTGGACCCTCAGGCCGCCGAATTGATCGATTACCGCAACCACCGGCGAACAATAAGGGCGCTTGAGGTAATTTTCAGCAGCGGGGTTCGGTTTTCTCAGGCGCGTTCCCGAAAAGATTCGCCCTACGAAATGCTGATGATCGGTCTGCGGTGGGAGCGTGAAGAACTGTATCAGCGAATTGATGCCCGGATCGAACAGATGCTGAAAGAGGGCTTTCTCGATGAAGTTCGCGGGCTGATCAATCATGGCTACAAAGATGCTCTGCTCAAAATGCGTGTGATTGGCTACAGCGAGCTGATCGCCTATCTGGACAACAATCTCAGCCTGGAGGAAGCCCTCATGCTGATCAAGCGGAACACCCGAAAATACGTACGCCGTCAGGCTAACTGGTTTAAGCCAACGGATTCGGAAATCCATTGGCTTAATGCAAAAGATCCAGCAATTTTAGAAAAAATGCTGGATCTGGTGTCTGCTAAATTTGGTTTAGCTATTCAATGATGAAAGCCGGGATACCCTGGTTTTTCTCATAAGGTGTTGGGAAAAGCTCTTCAAATTCCTCTTTTGAAAGGGTTTCAACTTCCAATAGTTTTTCAGCGATCTCGATCATCTTGTCTTTGTACTTGACCAAGATTTCTTTCGCCGTGGTGTACGAAGAGTCAACTAAATGATGAACTTCCTCATCGATAGTCTGTGCCACGCGTTCGGAATAGTCTCGCTGCTCAGAAATTTCACGACCCAGAAAAACAAGTTCTTCTTTCTGACCATAAACCATGGGGCCGAGTTTCTCACTCATACCCAGCCTGGTGACCATGCGCCGAGCTAACTTGGTGACTCTGTCGAGGTCGTTAGAAGCACCTGAGGTGATGTCGTTAAACATAATCTCTTCTGCTGCGCGGCCTCCGAGCATCGTCGCCAGTTGAGCTGTCAGCATCTTTTTGGATTCCAAATACTGATCATCTACCGGAAGGGAGAGGGTGAAACCCCCGGCCATTCCCCGCGAAATGATGGATACTTTTTGTACCGGGTTTGCTTCTGGCAAAACACTGGTCACAATTGCGTGACCGACCTCGTGATAAGCGACAATTTTCTTTTCTCGCGGATTCATCAACTTGCTCTTTCGTTCCGGACCAGCAATGACACGCTCGATAGATTCCTCAAATTCGTCCCTGGTAATGATTTTCTTATTCCGACGGGCAGCCAGGATTGCGGCTTCATTGACCAGATTTTCCAAATCAGCGCCGACAAAGCCAGGGGTTGAACGGGCAATTTCACCCAGGTCAACACTTGAATCGATTGGTTTGCCACGGGTGTGAACTTTCAGGATAGCTTCACGACCATTTTTGTCAGGCCTGTCCAACATCACACGGCGGTCGAAGCGGCCTGGGCGCAAGAGGGCAGGGTCGAGAATATCGGGTCGGTTGGTTGCTGCTATCACGATTACGTTAGTGTCAGTTCCAAAACCATCCATCTCGACCAAGAGCTGGTTGAGGGTTTGCTCGCGCTCGTCATGGCTTCCGCCAAGACCAGCACCACGGTGACGACCCACAGCATCAATTTCGTCGACAAAGACGATACAGGGCGAGTGTTTTTTGGCTTCGTCGAACAAGTCTCGGACACGGCTGGCACCTACACCCACAAACATTTCAACAAATTCAGAACCAGAAATTGAGAAGAAAGGCACGCCGGCTTCTCCGGAGACTGCCTTTGCCATCAAGGTCTTGCCTGTGCCGGGTGAGCCAACCAGCAATACACCTTTGGGGATACGGGCACCCAACGCGATGAACTTCTGTGGTTCCTGTAGGAATTCAACGACTTCCTGCAGCTCTTCTTTTGCCTCATCCACGCCGGCAACATCCGCAAAGGTTACGGTGGGGTGCTCGCCTGTGATCATCTTTGCGCGGGATTTGCCAAATGACATAGCCGCGTTATTAGACCCCTGTGCCTGTCTGATAAAGAAAAAGAACAGACCTGCCATCAGAATGAAAGGCAAGAAGTTAATCAGAAGCGTGACCGCGTTGGCCCAGAATCCGGGTAAAACTACCTCAATTTTTAGGTTAGGGTCGCGCAATTTCTCTGGAGAGACACCGAGCTGGACTAATTGTTCAATCAGACCCGTATTGGGGTCCTTGGCAGTGGTGGTTGCCGCCCGGTTGGTCAGGTCCCGATAAGTGATATAGACGTCGTTTTCTTTAATTTCGATCTTCCCTACGAGGTCTGCTTCAATATCGGCTGCCAACTGGTTGATCGGAATAGGTTGCGTGCCAAAGGCTTGTTCCTGGACGCCATAAAAAACCATCGCGACGATAGAAAACAGCAGTAACGCCGAGATGAAAAATGATTGGTTACGAGATTTCAATTCTTCCTCCGTTTAAGGGCTGTAATCGCCCCAGCTAATGATTATACCAACAAGCAGGGTCGCGCTTTGGAATGAACAAGGAGAATAACTTGTTTCTGATATTATTCTTACATCAGCCCAGGGGACTGTTCTCATGGCAGCGACCGCAGCCAACGTTTGGATCTCTGACTGGATCGTGAACCTTCGAACACCAGGCTTTCACTTTCATTTTCTTTTTGAAAAGAAAACTGCCAACTGATACCGAATAAACCAGATTCTGACAGGAGTTATTGCGCAAGTAATCAGGAACAGGGCAGCCAGAACAGAGCTCTGACGACCAGACTTTTATGTCTTCCGGGTTGGTGAGCGCCCGGCATTCCTCAAAATTTCGGCCCCGGTAGTAGTCGCCATAAAAGAACTTGCATTCACGGCCGTCTGGAATCCTCATTCACAGCCTGCCATCTTAGACTCGGGTAACATAATCTCCGCTGCGGGTATCGACCCGAATAGTGTCACCTTCATTCACAAAAGCCGGTACCTGAACCTTTAAGCCCGTATCGGTCACAACATGCTTGGTCAAACCCGTTGCTGTATTGCCTCGGGCTGATGGTTCTGCTGTGACTACCTCGAGGTCAACAGTGGTAGGGAGCTCGATGTCCAGCGGTTCGGGACCAAAGTAAGTCAGCTTAACCTCCATGTTTTCCTTGAAAAAGCCTTCGTAATCAGCTACCAAAGCGGCGGGTACGGCTGGCTGCTCGAAAGTATCCATATCCATAAAGTAGAAGAAATTGTCATCCCGATAGAGATACTGAACATTATGATAATCCAGGCGGACATCCTGAACGCGATCGCTGGAGATGAAGGTCATTTCCAGGGTAGTTCCCTTGCGTAAGTCACGAGCTTTAATTCTGATGGTGGCGCTGCCGCGACCTGGTTTGTTGTGCGCATATTCGAGTACTTTGTAAAGATTGTTATCCAGCTCGAATGTAACGCCTTTTCTTAACTCATTGACGTCAATCATATAAATCCTCTTTCATACTTGAGACTAAACGCGCAAATTATAGCGCATGTCCCCATGCTTTACAATTATTTCTCATGATGAGCCAAAATCAGCGCTATAGTTTGGCAATTCGGGCGACCGTCAAAACCCTGTCCTGGTCTTTTTTTGTCAGTCTGCAACCTGGTGACGGAATTTATAACCCAAATCTGCTTTTTAGGTTATAACAACAGTGTTATCATAAAATTTATATTGGAGGCCTTATGGTCGAAATCATTGACGTTAATAGCAAAGCTCTGGCAAAAGAATTCGTGAATTTTCAGTACGATTTGTACGAAGGCTGCCCGCAGTTCGTTCCACCCTTCAGATCCGACATCTTTCTGATGATGAATAAAAAGAAACATCCTTTTTATGATCATTCCGATTCGGACTTTTTTTTGGCAAAACGAAATGATAAAGTGGTCGGCAAAATTGCGGCACTGGAAAACAAACCCTTCAACCAGTTCCATAACTGCCGGGACAGCGAATTTTACCTGTTCGACTGCATCGATGATCAGGAAGTTGCCAATGCTTTATTTGATAAGGTCAGCGAATGGTCCCGAGCCAGAGGGCTGGAACGCATTGTAGGTCCCAAAGGTTACGGTCCGCTGGACGGGTACGGCATCCAGATTGAGGGTTTCGAACACCGCCAGATGATGAATATGATGAATTACAACTATCCCTATTACCAGCAACTGGTAGAGAACTATGGGTTTACAAAAGAAGTAGATTTTGTTTCCAGTTTCCTGGCGCCCCAATCGTTCGAACTGCCAGATAAAGTGAAAAAAGCAGTTGAGATCGCCAAAAAACGTGGGCGGTTGAGAGTGATGAACTTCCGCAGCAAGAAACACATCGTTGAATGGAAATATAAAATCAAGGATGCCTATAATCGCGCCTTCGTCCAAAACTGGGAATACTATCCGCTTTCAGACCGGGAACTGGACTACGCGCTCGACAATGCCATTCAAGTTGTCATTCCAGAGCTGCTCCAAATCATCCTCAACGAAAAAGATGATATTGTCGGTTTTGTTTTATCGTTTCCGGATGTTTCCGCGGCAATGCAGAAGAATAAGGGCAGGCTCGGTCCCATTGGCATCCTACGACTCCTGAGAGAGCTTAAAACCACGCAATGGCTGGATTTCAATGGGATCGGAATTTTGCCGGAGTACCAGGGCATGGGCGGGAACGCGCTGATCATGGAGGCATTGCTGAACGCTGCCAAAGCCAACCCTCGTTTCATCTATTCTGAACTGACTCAGGTGGCCGAAACTGCTGTTCAAATGCGCAGAGACCTCGAAAATCTGGGTGTGAAGTACTATAAGAATCACCGGGTGTATGGCAAGAAGCTTGACTGAAAAAAGCGGGTGATGGGATTCGAACCCACGAATGTTAGCTTGGGAAGCTAATGCCTTACCACTTGGCAACACCCGCGTGAGTTTTCTATTTTACACTGAATTTTGATTTTTGGAAGGAAAAATGACCAACAAGACCACGACAGAGGCAGAAAAATTCGTCAAGAGCAGAAAAAATTCTTTCATTGCTGCTTTTCAAGGTCTTGAATTTGTTTTTAAGACCCAGAAAAACGCCTGGATACATCTGGCCGCCTCAATACTGGCAATTGCCGTTAGTGCGGTTTTGCAAATATCCTTAATCGAATGGGTCGCCATTTTACTGGTCATCGGTCTGGTATGGATGGCTGAGTTCCTCAATACCGCTTTCGAAGTTGTGGTTGACCTGGTCAGCCCCGAAATTCACCCCTTGGCGAAAATTTCAAAAGACGTGGGGGCCGCCTCCGTTTTAATTGCGGCAATCCTGTCTATCATTATTGGCCTCTTGGTGTTGGGCCCCGCGGTTATAGAAAAGATTAACAGTTTTGGATAGGCTTTGACGTTGTAAAGTAAAACCTATATCTGTATACTTAACCTACAAATTCTGAAGATATCATTGGAGGAGTAAATATGTTTGAAGAACCAATTAACGTTACTGACGCCGCTTTTGAGAAGACCGTCTTAGAAAACCAGCTTCCTGTAATTGTAGATTTCTGGGCTCCCTGGTGCGGACCTTGCCGCATGGTTGCCCCGATCCTCGACAAAATAGCCAAGGAATATGCCGGGAAATTAATTGTCGCAAAGGTCAACACTGACGAAAACCAGGAATGGGCAGGTAAGTATGGTGTCCAGGGTATTCCGACCATGCTCATGCTAAAAGACGGTAAGATAGTTCACCGTCAGGTTGGCGCTCTGCCAGAACCCATGCTGAAAGATACGATTGATCAATTTCTTGCAGTTGCCCTTGAGGAATAAATAACAGCGATAACAAAACAGAGCCGCGGATGTTACGCGGCTCTGTTTTGTTAAGATGAGGTCTTAATCTTTACTGGTGAAGGTCTGTTTTCGAACGATATCAGCACCGAGCAGTTGCAGCTTCTCCTCAATTCTCTCATATCCCCGGTCAATTTGTGCCACATTGCGTATAGTCGATTCGCCTTTCGCTGAAAGAGCGGCCAAAACCAGGGCAATCCCTGCCCGAATATCGGGGCTATCAAGTTTTTCAGCATTGAGTGGGGTGGGGCCATTGACAATGCAGCGATGGGGGTCACACAGGATGATCTGCGCGCCCATGGAAACAAGTTTGTCGATAAAAAACATGCGGCTGGGATACATCCAGTCATGGAAAAGGATTGTGCCCTTTGCCTGGGTGGCAATCACGATGGCGATACTCATTAAATCGGTCGGAAAAGCCGGCCAGGGCATCACGCTGATTTCAGGAATGGCATTGCCCAGATCGGGCTCGACGACCAATTTTTGTGTAGAAGGGATGAAGATGTCATCGCCTTCGAAAATTATTTCCACACCGAGGCGTTTCAACACCAACTGGATCATCCGCAGGTATTCGGTGCCGGCATTTTTAATCCGGACTTCTCCGCCTGTCACAACTGTGGCACCAACAAAGCTGATCACTTCCAGATAATCGGGCCCGATCGAGAATTCGGTGCCGTGCAGTTTTTCAACACCTTCAATGCTCAAAACGTTAGAGCCGATATTGTCGATCCTGGCGCCCATTTTGTTCAACAACTGGCAGAGCTGTTGGATGTGGGGCTCAGAAGCAGCGTTGTGGATATGAGTGGTTCCTTTTGCCAAAACAGCCGCCATAATGGTGTTCTCAGTGGCAGTCACGCTGGCTTCGTCCAGCAGGATATCTGCAGCGACCAGACCCTGGGTGGAAAACTTAAAGTAGTCTTCATACTTAAACTGAGCACCGAGTTTTTGTAGAGCGAGAATATGAGTGTCAACCCTGCGGCGACCAATTACATCACCGCCGGGAGGCGGTAATTCCAGAACCCCAAACCGCGTGACCATGGGACCAGCAAGCAGAATTGAGGCCCGGATCTGTCGGCAAAGTTCAGGATCAAGATCGGCAGGGGTGATATTTTCAGCTTTAAAAGTCCAGGTGGAGTTGGAGGTATCTTTCGTGATCTCAACTCCCAGACTCTGCATTAATTTAGCCATCGTACGGGTGTCTTCGATATCTGGCATATTATGCAGTGATACCGGCTGGTCTGTAAGAAGACAAGCGGCCATCATCGGAAGCGCAGCATTCTTATTTCCAGAGGGCTGCATCGTTCCGCGAAGAGGCTTCCCCCCTCTAATGATGAATTTATCCATTTATTCCTCCTGAAGGGACTTTCAAGCTGAGATCGGGCCTGAAGCGGGTACTTCCGGTCCGACATTGATCTCATATTTTTTGAAGTTAACGATAAATTGTTGAGCCAACGCTCTGGCTTCAACCTCGTATTGTTGTCTGTCTTCCCAGGAAAGTTCCGGGTTGAGCACTTCATGTGGCACACCAGGGACGTCATCAGGAATCGCGATATTGAAGATTGGGTGCAGGTGAGTTGGAGAGTCGTTCAACTGCCCGGTCAAGACCGCGCTAATCATAGCACGGGTCAAAGGCAGCGCGATACGTTCTCCCACGCCAAAACCGCCGCCAGACCAACCGGTATTCAGCAGCCAAACGCGCGTACCATGCTCTTCCAGTCTCTCGGCAAGCATCTTGGCGTAAATGGTGGGCTTCAAGGGTAGAAAAGGCGCGCCAAAACACGTGGAAAAGGTAGCCTGGGGCTTATCACCCAAGCCGCGCTCTGTACCCGCGAGTTTGGAGGTGTAACCGCTCAGGAAGTAGTACATCGCCTGTTCTTTGGTCAGCCGTGCAAGGGGAGGGACGACCCCAAAAGCGTCTGCGGTAAGCAAAAAGATGTTCTGGGGATGTCCGCCAACGCCACCAGGCGCATAGTTGCTGATGAAAGTCAGCGGGTAGGAGGCGCGGGTGTTCTCAGTGATGCTGTTATCGTCAAAGTCAGGGTGGTTATTATCATCTAATGGTACGTTTTCCAGCAATGTGCCAAAGCGATTAATCGCCGACCACACCAGAGGCTCGTATCTTGGGTTCAGACGGATGGTTTTGGCGTAGCAGCCTCCTTCGAAGTTGAAAATTCCGTTTTCACTCCAACCGTGTTCATCATCCCCGATCAGCGCGCGGGACTCATCGGATGAGAGGGTGGTTTTCCCGGTACCGCTGAGACCAAAAAACAAGGCAACATCGCCTTCTTCGCCGATATTCGCGGAACAGTGAAGAGAGAGAACATCTTGTTTTGGGAAGACGTAATTGATGAGGGTGAATACTGATTTCTTAATTTCGCCGCCATAGAGAGTCTTGCCAATCAGCACCAGTTTCTCATCAAAATTTAATGCCACCATCGCGGGCGAGCGCAGCCCATCCACAGCCGGATCTCCCTCGAATTTGGAGGATACCAACAGCGTGAAATCAGGGTCGATATGAGGCTCTGGTGTGTGGTTGCGGATAAACATGTTGGAAGCGGCAATGTTTTGCCAGGCATAATTGGTGATCACTCGAATCCTGATGAAATGGGTTGGGTCAGCGCCAGCCAGCACGTCACGAACATAAAGAGTTTCGCCCTGAAGCGAAGCAACCAACTTTTCCTTAAGGTTGGTGAATGTTTCTGAGGTCATCGGTTCTGTACCCGAGGCGAACCAGAGATCAGGATCGCCATTCTCTACCAAATATTTGTCATTGGGAGAGCGGCCTGTGAAAGGTGAGGTGTTCACTGCTAACGCGCCGGTGTCTGCCAAAATGGATTCCCCCTCTATCAATGACGCGGTAACCAGTTCAGGGACATTTAAATTGTATCGGACTTGTTGTACCGAACCCAGGCCTAACTTGGTGAGTTCAGCCTTAAGCACTTCGTTGACTTGATTCATGATCGTTTGTCACTACTCCTTTTATTGGTTGTGAAATAACTCAAAGGCAGGTTTCCCATTAATCGATGAGGAGAAATCTGTCAGTTGCATGGCGGGGAAGAAACCGCGGGCTGCTATGCCCGAAATCCAGCCCCTGGTTGAAATTGAGTCCAGGTAGGCGCGGTAGAACTGAGTCTGCGCATCCAGATCGACATTGTGGCTGTTGTAGGTGGGATTGGCCGCGCTGATAATCGAGCTTCCGTTATCACTACCGCTGCTGTTGGCGGTTTTAAAAGAGGCTGCATTGAGCCCTATATAGACTGGTTTTTGTTGGCTGTCATGGAAAGCGAGCAAACTGCCTTCGAGATATCTGCTTGCCATAGCACTGGTGTCGTTTCCTGCTTGATCGGGATCGGTACTGATGAGAATGTAAAACCCCTGCGCCTGCTCATAAAAAGAGAAGCTCTGGATCGTTCCGGTGCCTGCTTCCAGAGCCAGAAGTAACTGACCCTGGTAGTACTCGTCCACTTTTGTCAAAAGATCAGTCCAAATTTCCTGGCTCGATTTTGGTGTTCCAAAGTTTTCAGCGACAGTTTCGGTCGCGCCGGGATAGGAACCAAAGACGTCTGGCCCGCCCAGAATGATCTGACCCGCATTAATTGCGGTTGCCAGCTTGATGGTGTGCAACACCATGCGTTCATAGTCCGCATACCATTGTTGCCACCAGATCTGACTCTTTTGAGAATCCCGGAACCATGAGGCGGCATCGGAAGGAAAATTCAGGTAAGGATAGAGAGCAACTTTCAAATCTTGCTGGCTGGCAGCCTCTGCTATGCGCTTCAGTTCAGCTGCAGGCAGGGTGAGAGTCGGGTCACTGTCTATGAAGGGCAACCCTGAGTCTGTGCCAACTTTCCAGACAGGTCTCAGGATCAGCCAGTTAAAGCCCTTCGTTTTGAGATTCTCCGCCAGCTCATACCAGGCGTTGAGATGGCTCGAGCTATAAAACGGATCGACTTCGACGCCCACCAAGGCTTCTTCATCGAAGGTCAGCGGGGTCGGGCTGGATTGGTTTTGTACTGCTGAGTCCCACATTCTCCAACCAATGATTTCATCGTGAATTTCTGTAACCGCGCCAGGCATAAAAGCCCTTGGCGCAGGGTCAGGGTTGTGTTCCTGCCCGAGGGAACAATCCGCGTTCCTGCAATAGCGATAAATTAGTTGGTCGCTGCTGGCGGCTCGCGGGAAATAGACCAGCATCCACACATTGTTTCCCATCGGCCACATGGGGATGGGATTGGTCCAGGAACCATGATCGAACTGCAAAAAAAGCTGATCGTCCTCCGGAGTGCCAGCTGGGGAGCTTGCAAAAATCGTGACCGCGTCTTGTTTACTGGCTCGCCATGTGGTCACCGAATCGTCAATGACGGCATCCTTGTTCGGAACAATAAACTGTCGGACAAGTCGATTGCCATTCAGGTCGCGCTCACTGTTGATCAGGGCATCGCCAAGGGAATATTCGTAGCGCAGGAAACTGCCGGCAAAAAGCCTGATCTGCGCAACGTATTTGCCTTCAGTGTTGCGAGCCATCAAGGGCATGTTGACCGCCTGTGTGCCAGTGCCCTGGAGCATGTCGTAAAAAGTTAGGCCCAACTGGCGCAAATTTCCCGCAATCCGCACCGGAGCACCAACAGCCTCGTTAGGCGGACTCATCACCAAGGTCAGGGTCACTTCTGGCAGGGCAGTCATCAGGATGACAGCCTGGGTGGCCAGATTTTCAACCATATTCACTTCTTGTTGAAAGTTCAAATAGCTGCCGTCGCATAAGGTTGCCACCAGGTTGTGGCTTCCGACAGGTAGGCCGCGAATAAAGAACCTTCCATTCATATCAGTCAGAGCTGTCTTGCCGGCAACATTGACCAAAACATCCGCAATGGGTTCGTCGGTTTCATCGTCGGCAACGGCGCCGTTGAGATCAACCAGGGGGCCATTGTATGGCACCTCCGGCCAGCCCGAGATGTTGTCTTGGATAACCAGGTTATCACGCACCACCAGCTGGCGGAAGGCAAGCGGGCTGCCATCTGGCAGTAACTCGCCCATCTCGATGGGATGAGTAAGGGTGTAACGATAAGATATTACCGCGCCCTGGGGCAGCATGACCGTCAGGCTGTGTCCTTCCGCGCTCTTATTCAACAGGTAGCGCTGCAGGTTGTAGTGGACACCGGTCAACAGGTCGAGAATATCCAGCGAGATCTCATCTTCCTCAGTAAAGTTACGGAAGGGATGGGCGATGAACCGGACTTCGACCAATCTAACCTCGGAAATAGCTGAAGGCAGGTTTAGCTTGTCAATTGTGCTTTTGGGTTCTTTTGTCTGAAAACTAAGGGCGCAGCCTGCCAATAAAAACAAAGCCAGCAATAGCCCACACACATTTCGGACGAAAGAAACCTTCCGGCTCATTCACACCCCGGTATCTTTGGTGGATTGGATGATACTGGTCAAATTTTCAGCCAGGCTTCCCAAGACGCCATTGACAAAACGGGGAGAAGAATCTGTGCCAAACAATTTCGCCAATTCGACAGCTTCATTAATACCGACTTTAAGGGGGGTCAGCTGGTAAAAAGCAACCTCCCATAAGGCGATACGTAAAATATTGCGATCGACAACAGCAACCTGATCGAGCGGCCACTCAGGGGCGTGTTCGCTGATCAGCTTATCCAGTCGGTCCGTATTTTGACGAACACCAGTGACCAAGACGCGGGCAAATTCGAGCTGCTTCGAGTCGAGATCGTGCTCGAGCACTCTGGCTTCCAGAACCTCTCCGATCAGATGATCCGTTAAATCCAATTCGAAAAGTGCTTGAAGTGCGGCTACTCTTGCCCGTGAACGTGATTTCATAATTGCCTAAGCCTCAATATCCACATCGGTGATGTGCACATTGATCTTAGCAATTTCCATGCCAACCATTTCGGTGATGGCTCTATGAACACGTCGTTGGATCGTCTGGGCGACCAGACGAGCGTTCTGGTCGCTGCTGATGATAACGTAAATATCAAAGCAGATCAGGTCATCCTTGATGTCAACCTTAATACCCTCGCTATCTGCTGAAGATAATTGCATGATTTCGGCCATACGGCTGACGCCAGGAACAGCCAGTGTGGTCAGTTTTGCGATAGTAGACAAGACTGATGGCGCGATGGTGGTCTTGCCGATCGGCCCGCTCTTAGTGGTACTGGTCAAGGCATCAGTCATTTTCTTCTTCTTTCTCTCCTGGTACAAATCCAGTTTTCAAAATGCTATAAAGAACAATCTGATCATCAGTCATGGCGATTTTTTCGTCCTGCTGACGGATTGCCTGGATGACCTTGGGATAATCCACCCCTTCAGGCCAGCCCTGATCAAAGGCATTTTCAGGATCACTGTAGGCAGGCCCTGTCTCTGCTGTCTGGAAGCCCAACTCCTTGAGTGCCTTTTCAAAGGTCTGGCCGTGATCCTGGAACAACTGCATCCAGGCATGAAGGATGACCCTTACAAAATGCGGGTCGGTCTCAAACAGCTTATCGGCATCACGCACTAGCAGACGTTTTGGCGCTGTCAGGGGATTTCGAAAGCCGCTGACCTTGACCTTACTTTTGAGGGTTTCCGCCAATTCTTTTCGGGTTTCTGCAGTGTATACGGAAAAATCAGCCAGAACGTTTTCGATAATTTCTTCGCGGAACCAGGGTTCAATGAAAACGTTGATCACGTGCATAGGCTTGAGTTCGCTCATTTTTATTCCTTTCGATAGTTAATCCTGACCAGGGCCGGTACTTATTCGTCCTCATCGTCGTCAAGTGCGTCTTCTTCTTCTTCAACGTCCCAGAGACTTTCGGGCTCTTCGCCGTCCTCGTCCCAGATTTCAATTTCATCGTCATCCCAATCGCCCAGAGACTCTTCGTCGTCGATAGGACGATAGGTGAGGCATCCGGCATCGGGGTTCAAGTCTATAGCCGCCGCGGTACAGTAGCGCTCATCCAGAAATAAACAATCCAGGTACTTACAGCGAATTTTCGTCATGATTTTCTCCAATAACCTACTTTCATTTCGCTCGCATTTTACCTTAGACCCAGTGCAGCGTAAAGTCACAAGCTTGTTTCAACCTGGGTTAACGCGTGTGGCTTCGATCACATTTGCCAGGTTTTCGAGCCTGGCCAGCACACGGCTGAGCTGGTTGATCCCGGCAACTTCCAAAACCAGGTTTACTTTGACAACATGCTGGCGGGTTGTCAGAGATAGATCAACCAATCGGACAGGTTCGCTGGATAAGACAGCGGAAATATCGCCCATCAATCCCTGGCGATCGTATGCGGTGATCTGGAGAGGTACGGGATAAGTTTGTTCTGAGCTGCCCCAGTCGACCTTGATCAGCCGCTCGGTGTCAGTCACGCGCAGTGCGTTGGGGCAGTCCATACGGTGAATCGTCACGCCGCGACCGCGGGTGATATAGCCGATGATGGGATCGCCCTGCATGGGGTTGCAGCAGCGCGCGAAATTGTGAGCGATGCGATCGAGCCCCATGACGGTTATGGAATCATCAGACTTATATTTCCCCGGTGTTTCCGGCTTCAGCACATCCGATTTGAGAGTATCAACTTTCAGTTCGCCAATGCGATTGACCAATTTACCAATCGGAATATCCCCATAACCGATGCCGACATACAGATCGTCTACGGTTTTGAGGTTGAAGGCACTCAAAACGAGATTGAGGTCTACGTCAGACAGACCAAGCCGTTTGAGTTCCTTTTCGACCAGGATTTTTCCGTGTTCCAGGTTATGGCCACGGTCCTGCTGCTTGAACCATTGTTTAATTTTCGAGCGAGACCGACTGGAGCGCACCATCCCCAGGCTGGGATTTAGCCAATCCCGGCTTGGTCCGCCGCGATTGACAGTGAGGATTTCAACCTGGTCGCCGGTCTTCAATACATAGTCGAGCGTAACCAATTTTCCGTTAATCTTGGCGCCCCGACAGCGGTGTCCAACGTCGGTGTGAACCAGGTAAGCAAAGTCAATCGGCGTTGAGCCCTGGGGAAGATCAATGACATCTCCTTTGGGCGTCAGTACATAGACCCGGTCTTTGAACATATCGCCGCGCATGGCCTCGATCAGTTCCTGGTTGTCTTCGACTTCTTTGCTCCAGCCGATCAAAGTTCGCATGCTGCTTACTTTTTTTTCGTACTTGTAGCTGAGACGACCTTTTCCTTCTTTGTAAATCCAATGAGCGGCCACGCCGTACTCGGCAGTACTGTGCATTTCTGAGGTTCGAATCTGTACTTCCAGTGGTTTTCCGTCCGAATAGATCACCGCGGTGTGCAGCGACTGATAGTTGTTAGGTTTTTTGGCGGCAATATAGTCATCAAATTCGCCCGGTATCGGCGCGTAATGGGTGTGGATAATGCCCAGAACCTTGTAACAAGTCTCAACGTCGCCCACGATTACCCTGACAGCTCTCAGGTCGCGAATACCTTCAAAATTTTTCTCTTTGGATTGCATTTTGCGGTAAATTGAGTAGATATGTTTCGGTCGACCGGATATCTCTGCCTCAATTTCCGATTTTTGCAGCAGATTCTGCAGATTTTGAATGATCTTTTCGACTTCTTCGGATCTTTTGGAACGTCTTAAGGTCAGATGCTCTGCGATTTCCTTGTATTTTTCCGGTTGAGTGTAGCGAAAACTCAGGTCCTCAAGCTCCCATTTTATCTGCCAAATACCAAGGCGGTTTGCCAATGGGGCGTAGATATCCATGGTTTCCTGAGCGATCTTTTTTTGACGGTCAGAGGGCAAGGCACTGAGGGTACGCATATTGTGCAGCCGATCGGCCAACTTAATCACAACAATTCTGGCATCATCCCCTATTGCCAGCAGCATTTTTCGGAGTGTCTCTGCCAGGTCTTCGTCAATTCTGTTGCTGGAAGCAAGTTCAGTTTCGGCCAGCGGTTTTCTTTCGTCCGGTTGCTGGTCAGCTCGCGAGAGATAGGGCAGCCTGGTGATTCGGGAAACGTCCTCAACAAAGCCGGCGATGGTTTCGCCAAATTCGTCTTGCAACGTTTTGCTTGAAACAGAGGTGTCTACCAGAACATCGTGCAGCAGCGCGGCGGCCACAATTTCCGGGATTGCCTTCATTTCAATCAGGATATTTGCCACACCAACGCAATGGGTGTGATAAGGCTGACCGTTAGCGCGCGTCTGCCCCTGGTGGGCTTGTTCCGCAAAATGATAGGCCTTTTCAATCAACTCAAGGTCCGCGCGTGAATAGGCTTCAGGTATTTTACTGAGAAATTGTTGAATATCCATGATGTTATGCTAATTGTAAGCCAAAAACGGGAGGTTTAAATCGGGATCGTTCTGTACCGATGAGATTTTGTTGCGCCGACTTCTTTCGTACCCCGCACAAATCAAAAAATTCTTTCCAAACTAAAGTTGGCTTATTCGGTGATAGAAAAGAACCGCAGGCTGTTGTGGCAAACAAGTGTTCTAATCCTGTTTTAAGGCGCAGATTTTCCGGGTCTATTTAAGCATTTCTTTGCTCTCGAACCCCCGATCATAGCGCAGATTGCGCAAGCAGGCACCTTCAATTGGGCTTAAATCCCCGGTGATAGTATTGGTCAGGAGTTTTCCCACGCCAGGTCCAAGCATAAACCCTTGCCCACAGGTACCTGCCGCGATCAGGTAACCTTCAATCCCATCTACCGGACCAACAATCGGGTTGCCATCCGGAGTCATGGGGTAGGTGCCCCGCCAGGTTCGGCGCACACGGATATTTCCCAGAATGGGCATAAGGTCCACCAACCGCCTGCAGGATTGCGGCAGAAAGGAACTGGTGTTTTGAGTCAGGTTGCCCCAGATTTGGGGTTCAGGGGTCAGGCAGAAAATGATTTTACCGGTTGGATGCTGATAAAAATAAAAATTGCTTGACCCCGGGCAGTGACGGATATCAACAACCATGGCCGCGAACATGGGCTGCACCGGTTCCGTAATGCCTGCCTCATGAGCGTCAGGCTCAATCGGCAGGTCGACGCCAACCATTTGTGAGATCTGGCGGGCCCAGCCTCCGGCTGTGTTGATGAAGGTCTTGCAAGCGTAAACGCCCTGTTTGGTTCGAACTCCTTGTATGCGGTTGCCTTCGACAATGATCTCAGTCACAGCTTCGTTGAAATGAAATTCTGCGCCTTCCAGTTGAGCTCGCTGCCAGAAAGCAAAGGCAGCCTTCAAAGGCGAAGCGCTGCCGTCGCCTGGCGAAAAGGTCCCTCCGCGCAATCCTCGCGGGTTGAGATGGGGCGCGATTTCGAGGTTTTGATCTCTTTCTATCCAATCGATGTTCAAACCAAGCGATCGTTGTAATTCTAATAAGCTCTTGAGAGTCGTTTCTATTTCAGGCTGGTAGGCAACAAAATTGTAGCCTCCTGAGCGCCAGTCAATATCATCGCCGTAGGTCTCTTTCCAGGAGGAAAAGATTTCAATCGAATTTGAGCATAAATATATCTTTGATGGGTCAGAGTGCGTGGCGCGAATACCACCAATTGCGTGCTTGTTTGAAGCCTGACCGGGGCTTGCCATGGCTTCCAAAACCAAAACTTTGAGCCCCGCTTGAGCCAGGTAGAGAGCGGTTGGTGTTCCAATCGAACCAGCCCCAGCAATTATCGCATCATAAGTTTTATCCAGTCTCATTGCAGGTTACCCGTTCCTTCAGATGATTCCTCGATAAAATCTTTAACTGGCACCTCAACAAAGACCGGTCGAACCGGAGGGTCGCTGACTTCGGATAAGGCTACGCCCTCAGCCACAAACATGCGCTTTATCAGGTTCAGGCAGGTTTTGCCCCCACAAGAGCCCATGCTGGCGTGGGTGACCGCCTTTATCTGGTTGATATCCCTGATGCCGGCTCTGATCAGCTTTCTGATTTCACCGGCGGTGATGCGTTCACAGCGGCAAATGTAGGCGTCATCATCCAGATTTTGGGGCATTTCTGATTCGGGTTCAAAAGGTTTTGACTGGCTGGTCGGAATCACGCGAAAACCAGCCACGCTCTTTGCGATTTTTGTAGGCACTTCAATGCTGAGCAGACGAGTCCCGTTTTTGTATCCTGGGACTGTTTTTATTCTTTCAATTTTAAACTCGCCAAGTGACCGTCCGTCAGTATCGGTCACTTCTATCAGGTTTCCGATGGCAATCCCGGCAGTTGCCTGCTCGACCGGAAGGCTCACCAGGGCCGTCTGGCTGCGCTTGCGGAAATCGACCAGACTGATGGCCAAGCCCGGACAAACAGCCACACAGCGTCCGCAGGCAATACATTCTTCAGCCCGGTTTTCATCAAAATGGGGCAGGTTGCGGATGTCAGCTTCGTCAATGAAGATCAGATCCCTTGGACAGACCGTGGAACACGGGTTACAGGGGATTTCCTGTGTGCAATGAAATACTGGAAAAACTCCCTCAAGTTGATCGATATACCTTTCAGCAACGGTTATGCCCGGCCTGGACTTAAGAATTTGTTCAGTCTCAAACCAACGGGCGGGGATCTCGGGTGTCTCCTTACCTAAACTCCGGGCGATCTCGTTGCCAACAATTTTTCCCGAGAAGATGGCGGCAGAGGCCTCCGCAATCTCGCTGGCGTCTCCAGCGGCGAAGACCTTCATGCCAACCACCTTGGCCATATTGATGAACTCATTCACTGGTTCCAACCCAACTGCGATCAAGAGCGTGTCGCAATCGTAGACTTTCTCGATACCTGGGATGGGTTGAAAACTCCCGTCCACCTGGGCGATCACCACTGACTCAACCTTTTCATGACCCCTGGCTGCCACAACCGTGTGGGAGGTAAAAATCGGGACGCCAGAACGCGCCAGTTTATCTTTATGGACTTTGTAACCCCCGCACTCCGCTGCCGCTTCCACCAGTCCGGCCACGTGTATGTTCGCCTGAATGGCGTGATAACCCGCGATCAAACCGACGTTTCCTCCGCCGATGATAAACAGGTTATTGCAGGGTCTGACCAAATCCCGGTTTACCAGGGTTTGAAAGGCGCCGGCACCATAGACACCCGGCAGAGTATTGCCAGAAAAGGACAGGCTGCGTTCTCTGGCCCCAGTGGCAACCAGGAGTGCCTCTGGTTTGATATGGACATTTTCTTTTTGCTCGCGATAAACAGCAACTTTGTGGTCCTCAAAGATGCCAATCGCGGTGGAGTTCGTCCAGATTTCGACCGAAGGAAGTGACCCAACCTGGTCGGACAGTATTTTGGCAATGTCGATACCCCTGGTACCGGCGTGCACAGCCTCGGAGGAACCGAAAAAGCGGTGAGTCTGCAAAACCAGTTTTCCACCCAACTGGTTCTTGTCATCCACAAGAATGACATTCACACCCAACTGGCCGAGCTCAATCGCCGCGGATAAGCCGGCTGGGCCGGCGCCGATGATCAGTACCTCACACTCGTGGTAGCGGGGGAACAGGTCTTTCTCCGGGATCGGATCGAAGCTTTCTGGCAAATCAGGCAGACCGTCCGCTGGCTCAATCTTCATTCCTGGGGTTACCGGGGTCATGCAGGCTTTGACCGGCAAACCGTTAGCGATCACCATGCACTGTGAACATTGCCCGTTAGCACAAAATATGCCCTGGGGGCTGTGGTCCTTAACATG
>Ga0172382_10001432_pt1 | contig 42621 bp, 34 predicted proteins | sample Leawel138RmetaG_FD_122245 | JGI IMG/M metagenome (GOLD analysis project Ga0172382, IMG submission 122245) | Leachate microbial communities from a municipal landfill in Southern Ontario, Canada - Leachate well 138R metaG | ecosystem: Engineered > Solid waste > Landfill > Unclassified | place...
CCTTTATCCTTCAGGTATTCCCTCTGTGTCAGCCTAGTTGTCCAGCAGGCAGTTTTGCCTGAAACCACATCACAGGGGCGGTATGGATGCACATATGCCACGCTATTCCGATAAACGTAAAGCGGCAGTTCTGAACAAGCTCTTGCCACCCCATAACCGGATCGTTGTCTCAGTGTCCGCAGAGGAAAGCATCTCTGATGTGACCCTGTATAGTTGGCTGAAACAGTGTCGACAACAAGGAAGCCGGTGCCGGGTAATCGTAACAGTGGAGACGATTGGTCTCCCGAAGCCACGCTGGCTGCTGTGATTGAAACAGCGCCCCTGTCTGAAGCCGAACTCAGCGCCTATTGCCGTGAGAAGGGCTTGTACCCCGAGCAGATCCAGCGCTGGAAGGCGGATTGCCTCCAGGGTGCAGGCATACAGGTGGAGAGCGACAAGATCGCTCAAAAGCAGCAGCGTGAAGCGCGTAAAACCATCAAGAAGCTCCAAGCGGAAGTACGCCGCAAAGACCGTGTTCTGGCGGAAATCACCTCCTTGCTGGTGCTATCAAAAAAGCTCGAAGCCTTGTACGGCGAAACCCCGGACAACGAGGACAACTGACCTCCCCGGACGAGCGTACAAGGCTGTTGCAGTACTTTGATGCTGCCGTGGCTGGCGGCGCTGCTAGGCAGAAGGCAGCCGAACTCATGGGCTTGAGTGAGCGCACGGTAAAGCGCTGGCGACAAGCCGATGGGGTAGTTACCCCGGATCGTCGGCCACTGACCAGGCAGTCTGAACAGCCGCATCAGCTGACGATGGCTGAGGAAGTTGCCATTCTTGCCACCTGTAATCAGTCTGAATACCGCAGCTTACCGCCGTCACAGATTGTTCCGCAGCTCGCTGACAAGGGTATTTATCTGGCGTCTGAATCATCGTTTTACCGGGTGCTGAAAAAGCATCAACAGCAGAACCACAGAGGGCGTATGAATCCAAGGCGCAAGGTACCCGAGCCCACCAGCTTTACGGCCACTGGCCCCAATCAGGTCTGGACCTGGGATATCAGTTACTGTCTATCGGCGGTTCGTGGTCAGCACTGGTATCTGTACCTGGTGTTGGACATTTACAGCCGCAAGATTGTGGCCTGGGAAGTACATAGTACCGAGTCAGGCCTGCTGGCAAAGCGGCTCATCGAGCGCGCGCTGTTGCGCGAAGGCTGCTGGAACAAGCCACCGGTCCTGCACTCGGACAACGGAGCGCCTATGACGTCGCACACGTTACGTGCACGGCTGGCTGAACTGGGCATGCCGATGTCACACAGCAGGCCTCGTGTCAGCAATGACAACCCGTACTCAGAGTCGCTGTTCCGAACGCTGAAATATTGTCCGGCTTGGCCGTCAAAGGGGCTTGCATCACTGATTGATGTGCGTGACTGGATGCTGACCTTTGAGCATGCGTACAACAGCCATCACTTGCATAGCGGGATCAACTTCGTCACCCCGAATACGCGCCATGCGGGTAAGGACCTGGAGCAACTGCAGCATCGTAACCGGGTATACGAGGCAGCCCAACGCCGGAACCCTCGGCGCTGGTCCCGGGCAGCCCCAAACTGGGAGCCGGTTGGAGCTGTGACACTCAACCCCGTGAAGCTGCAGGAAATTGAGCTTAATAAATCGGCTGCTTAAGCGCAGTAAGATGGACAACTGGGTTGAAATTTACCGATAGGGGGCCAGCTAAGATCTTGGAAAAGACCAGTATCCGGACACCATCTAGCGGTAAAAATACTTCATCTCTCACCATGTCGCCCCCATTGTGGTTTCACTATCTATTTTTTAGCCTGTGCTTAAAATGGTCAAATAATTGACTTTTAAGTGTGTGGTCTAATAATTGAATTATCTAGACCTGAAGTGACGAAGCTTTGCAATAGTGAGTATACTCAGTCGACCAAGTCAATGGTAGAACAATTGACTCCGTGGGAGCTCGGTCACATAATCACTAACTTGCTCCTCTGGGTGGAGCTTGCTGAGATTAAGTTGCTTCGGGAGGCAGAGTGCAGATAAAGCGAGGAGAAATAGTGAAGAAAAGCAAAACCAGGGCTCGGGAAGGTACGAGTGAAATTCTCGAGGGGTTGGGAAAGATTAAACGGCCAAAGTCAAGTGATGTTCTTGCTGATCGGTTGCGTGGGCTGATACTCAGCGACGTATATCCGGTCGGTTCCTCTTTGCCCCCTGAGCGAGAGTTGGTTGATACGGTTGGCTTGAGCCGTGGGTCTGTTCGTGAAGCATTGCGGATTCTTGAATCTCAAGGGCTGGTGACAATTAGAGCCGGACGCTATGGCGGGTCAACAGTTTCAAAGCCGACTGATGACATGCTGGCTAATCATATTAGTTTGTATGCAAAGGGCCGTAGCGTTCCTCTCCGTGCATTAGTAGAAGTTAGGCAGGCGCTAGAACCAATGGTCGCATTTCTAGCGGCGGAGAACAGAACAGAAGATGACCTTGAAGTTCTCCATACCATTACTGAGCGCTTAGATGCTTCAGTTGAAGATAATGTTGAGGTCTTCTTGAGAGAGAACGCGAATTGGCACGACGCTCTTGCAACTGCTAGTCACAATGAGCTGTTGCGGGCTTTCTCAAGATCTGTAGCTGAAATGCTATTTGAAGTTTCTAGACTAGAGAGGTTTGCCTCTAAAGAGATCCGTAAGCGGGTAAGCTTGACGCATCATAAAATTCTAGAGGCGATTGTAGCGAGAGATGCTCAAACAGCACGTATTCGGGCAGAGAAAGACATTAAAGCTTATACCAGTGATCTTGAGCAAGCGTTAGCTGTTGCTGCTCAAGGTAGTGTGGACTCTCTCAACGACTAACTGGAGGCAATCAATGAAGCAGGCCGAATTGCATTGGAATCGTATAATGCATTGCTATAAAGAACAACCAGCTAGCGTCTGGAGCCAGTTTCAGCGGATTATGGATGAGCGTTCGGATCACATTGTTGTCATTGATGAAAATGAGTTGAAAAGCCTAGCAATGAATATGTGCGCTTAGATGTTAGTGAGAATGTAAAAAAGAATAGCACTATTATAGAGGTCGAAACGAGCTATGAAGGTCTGGCTTCAGTGGTCGCATGTACAGTGATTTATAGGCGTAATACTAATCCTTATGCCGTATTTCTGCTAGATACAACTCGGGGACCCCGTTCTTTAGTAACATCTGATAATGAATCTATTATTAAATCGATAGAAGAATGATGTGGGCGTAAGGTGTTGGTTGGAAAAGGTGGAAAGATCATGCATGAATTGGTAGGGAAGTAATATGGTTAAATTTGAATATGCAGAAGATGTTTGTGCCTTGCCTCTTGTACGCAGAATGGCTGCATTGCTTGATCGCAACCCAGAACTATTAAAAGTGGGTGACCCATTGCCAATCGGGTGGCATGTTATGCTCTTCAATCCACCGACAAAGCAGTGCTCTCTCAGAAGTGATGGAGCAGCCGACCTGGGCTTTGAGATGCCTGATCTTAATTTTCCAAGACTCATGATGGGTGGTAGGAGCATTGTTTTTGAGTCTAATATACCGATAGGCGCTACTGTCAAGCGTGTGAGTAAGCTCGGCGCAGTCTCGATGAAAAAGGGACGCTCTGGATCTTTTGCCCTAGTAGAAGTAAAGCACCGCCTTAGCTTAGCTGAAAATGATATCACTGCTGTTGTGGAGACTATCAACTATATTCTACGTCCTGCAGATAACACTGAAGATAATAAGGATGTAGAAATAAAATCACAAAAGATTGAAACGGAAGTAAAGTACAATCCAGAAGCTATCGTCCGTACAATTATTCCAGATGAGACAATGTTGTTTCGTTACTCAGCGATTACTGATAATCCGCATCGAATACATTATGATCGAGATTATGCAAAAAAAATTGAAGGTTATCCAGATTTAGTTGTAAATGGTAGTCTTCCTCAAGTAATGCTTCTTGAGATATTTCGAGATTATGTAGGACGAGATCCAATACGTTATAAAGGTCGTAACTGTGCACCTATATTTTGTGGCGAAAGGTTAAGATTGTCAGTAGTTGAGGAGGCTGACCATTATAATCTTGTGGCTCATACGGCCTCTGGAGAGATCGCAATAGAGGCAAAGGCATGGTGATGTCGAGAAGTACGATTAATATCGTCGAGTGGTCAAACAGTGGTTTGGCAGCAGCTTACGCGGGTTCAATTCTTGCTGGTTTGGGTGCTAATGTCACCCGTTTAGGTAGCCTGGAAGGTAAAACTGATAGTCCTTTAGCAACAGCAAGATTAACGCTTGACGAAGGAAAGTTTTCGAGAGAGGAAAAGAACTGGACGGAAGCACTAGAGAAAGCAGATATTCTTCTGTGCGATGATGTAAATGCTTTAGAGTCATCAGTAGGTTGCATCAAGGAGCTAGCTAAACAATATCCACTGCTCATTATTGGCATACATTCAATCTTTGGTTTGGAGGGGCCCAATGCGAAGTTGCCTGCAACAGCGCTCGATGCGCAAGCACTTAGTAGTGTAGCTTGGGCTTTAGGTGACCCGGATAGAGAACCTCTTTCTATACCAGCGGGAGTGCTTGAATACCAAGGAGGAGCAATGCTTTCAGCTGCGTGCCTGGCTGCTTTTCTTGTACGCCAACGTGGCGGACAAGGACAGGTTGTAGATATTGCTCTTGCGGATGTGCTCGCTAGCTATGTGGGTGGTAACTGTCGTTTTTATATTCATCATGGAATGAGGTGGCACCGTTCTGGAAAGAGGGCTACAGACTCTGGCGGTGCATACCCTTTTGTGATCTTGCCTACTGCAGATGGCGAGGTCTGCCTATGTGGGCGTACAAGAGCGGAATGGGAAAGGCTGGTCAAGGTAATGGGAAGCCCAGATTGGACTTCAAAGCCCCGCTATAAAAGTTTACGAAAAATGGGTAGGGAATATCCTGACGAAGTCGATGAATTAATAAAGCCTTGGCTGGCTAAACATACAATGGCTGAGCTTGAAAAGCTAGCTATTGATAATAGCTTAATTATGGCTCCTTTACGTTCTATGTTAGAGGTAGTAGAGACCGACAGTTTTCATCGCTCGGGATTTCTTGATAGGCAGAAGGTTGAGAAAAGAGAGTATGTAGTACCAAAGCTTCCTTATTTTATTACGGAAGAGCGACGCAATGACGCGCGAAGCATAACAGCTTCTATGCTTAACAAAAAAGGGAAGGCGTCGATCAAAGAAGAATCTCTAGGAAAAGAAAGACGTCCACTAGAGAACCTTAAAGTATTAGACTTTGGCTGGGTGTGGTCAGCTCCATGGGTTGCGTCAATGCTGTGTGAACTGGGAGCAGAGGTTATCAAAGTAGAACATGGAGGTCGTCTTGATAATTTGCGATTAGTAGGCAAGATCTGGCGTGATGGAGAGGTCATTGAGGGACCAACCACAGAAATGTCACCAATGTATCATCAAGTGAATCATGGAAAGTTAGGAGTCACTTTGAATCTTAAGGAACCAAAGGCCAGAGCCCTAATTGACAAGCTAATTAAGCGATGTGATCTTGTGATAGAGAACATGTCTCCGGGGTCTCTTGAGAGAGTGGGCTTGGGTTATGAGCATTTTCGAGTAATAAATCCAAAACTGGTGATGTTGGCAATGTCGGCGGGTGGACAGTTTGGTGCTCTAAAAAATATGCGGGCTTATGCTCCTACAATGTCAAGCTTCGCAGGCCTAGATGGCTTGGTCGGCTACCCTAAGGAAAAGCCCATAGGTGCTTTAAATTTTGCGCTAGGAGACCCTAATGCATCAGTGCATGCCCTTTCTCCAGTACTGGCAGGGTTGCTAAGAGCGCAGGTGACAGATCGCGGTTGTTATATTGATCTTTCTCAGACAGCCGCACTTACGGCGACAATGAGGACCTGGATGATTGCAGCTCAGGAAGAAGGAAGACAGCCTGACCTGATTGGTAATCGTCACTTCGATATTGCCCCACATGGAATTTTTCCTGCGAAAGGTGAGGATAGTTGGTTAAGTATTGCTGTTCAATCTGAATCTGCTTGGCGGAGATTATCTGAGGAAGTTGATTGGGCGGGATTGCCTGAGTTCTCCTGCAATAAGAGGCGGCTTGAGAATGTTGATAATTTAGAGAAAAGATTAATAGCTTGGACTAGCCATTTTAATCGGGATGAATTAGTTTCGAAGTTGAGGGCAATGGGCATTGCGGCATCACCAGTCTTTTCAATAAATGAAATGTGGGATGCTCCTCAGTTCAAAGAGCGTGATTTAAAGACGAGGATAGATATTCCAGATTATGGAAAAGAGGATATATTTCGAGCTCCTTGGCGGTTCTCTAGAATGAAAGCTGAAATTACTAACTCAGCTCCTCAATTAGGAGAGCATAATCAACTTGTCTTTGAAGAGATTCTTGGTCTTTCGAATTATGAGATTAAAAAACTTGTTGACGAAGGGGTTATCTCATGAATAACGGTGGAGAAAATGTAAACTCTCAATCTCCTGCTTTATGGGAGGGTGCATTAGAAGAAGCTCGGAGCCTTATTGGTATTGAGCTGCGGCGTACGAACCAACAATGGAATACTGAGGCAACACTTGATGCTGTAAGACATTTTTGTTGGGGCATTGGAGATGATAATCCACTTTTCACTGACCCAGCCTATGGGCAAGCGTCTCGCTGGAATAGCGCATTGGCCCCAGGATGTTTTCTCTACACAATTGATACTACAGTTGTTGCTCCAAAGTTGCGTGGTATCCAGTGGCTCTATGGCGGCACTGATTTTGAGTGGTATGAGCCTATTCATCACGGCGACAGTTTCAAAGTCACAGCAAAATTGATCAATGCTATTGAAAAAACAGGAAAAAATGCTTCTAGATTTATTATTCAAACAGGAGAGGTGCTCTACACCAATCAGAAAGGCAAGCTTGTTTGTCGTGCTTTTGGTAACACTGCAAGAACAGCGAGATCGAAAGCAAGTGGTGGGCTGAAATATAAGCCCCGCGACACACACCGTTACTCCTTAGAAGAGCTTGAGCACATAGCTAATGCTATAGAGACGGAAGAACTTCGAGGTATGAAGCCGCGATTTTGGGAGAACGTTGAAGTGGGAACAAGAATTCAGCCTATGCTTAAAGGACCCTTAAATATAACCGACATGATTTGCTGGTATTCTGGTGCAGGTCATAGTTACCAGGCGCATCGCAGAGCGGTGATGTATCGCAAGAGACACCCGGCTGATTCTTATGTTAACCCAGAAACAGGTGCGCAAGACAGTGCTGCACGCGGTCATGCAGAGGATAAAATGGCCCGTGAAGTTGGCATGCCGGGAGGTTATGACGTTGGGCCACAGCGTATTTCTTGGATGGGGCAGCTGATGACGAACTGGATGGGGGATGATGGCTTTCTTCAGAAGCTAAATGTCAGGATTTTGCGTCCTAATATATTTGGCGATGTTTCATGGTGTCGGGCTCAAATATTAGATAAGTATGTAGAAGGTGGTTATCACCTGGTTGAGCTAGAAGTTTGGGTCGAAAATCAACTTGGTGAAGTGACCGCAAAAGGCCAAGCTGTCGTCTCTTTACCGTCTAAAACTGATTTCTCTTAATCTGCGACTCCCTGTTCGTTCACTTATCTCTTGCGATAAGTGAAGTTGACTTTCTGAATTCGGGCCGCAACTCTCCGATCCAAGCGCGTAGTGTCTCCTTGCTCGGATAACCTAGGAATTGGATTGTGTGAATTATACTATGATCTTGTTCTGCGTAGTGGTCCACCGCGCGGCGCTTCTGTTCATCGGTGTACCGGTGCTTACCCCGTTGATAGCCTCTGCGAAGATCTCGACTCTGTTCAAACTCTGCACACCAGACCTTGAGCGAGTTCTTGCTGGGGTACCCCAGTTGTCGCAAGGTGGTGACGGCCGATCTTCAAATACAGCTTTACAGCGCGCAGACGATCCTTGTATGAATACATGAACTACTCCAAAGTAGTCCAAGATTTTGTCCGCACCTCCCATGTGCAGCTTTTCAGTGGGTCATTACAGGCCTTCACTGCATCACCGTCGGCCGCCATCTCGCTCATGACCTGCTGGATTAATCGTCGGTCGAGTCGAGATGGCGTTGTAACTTTTTTCGGAATTTGAGCGCCAGGATGGCCTCACCGCAGGCTTCCTTGAGCTCGCGCAGCTGGACTTCATACTGCTCAGCGACGTCCTTGGGGTTGGCCTTCAGGACATTTTCCATGCCAGTCTCGGCATTGTCCATCCACTTCTCAATCTCTTGCTGCATAAGATCGTAATGGCGCGCTGCCTCAGACACGGTGGTCTGTCCGCAGTAGATCTGCTTGATCAACTCCGCCTTGTGCTTCGCTGTCCAGCACTTGATATCGGGTTCTTATGTCATGCGTAGCTCCATACTCTGGAGAGACTTTAGAATGTGAAGCTTTGCACTGGGTCATTACACCGCTTTGAAAAACTCGCGCATAATTTTAAACCCAGGGCCTGCACAGTCATCTGGCTCAGACTGAAATGAGGACACGTCCTAGATGCAAGAGGACCAATTATTGCCGTTCCCGGCTTGGCTGGTGCGAGATTGGGTAAAGACAAAATAGGATCGACAGAGGCTGCACGCTGAAGCTTCATCAGGACTTGACTTGGTCTGGGTGGTCTTATGGTTATTGCTCTTGTGCATTTATCAGAACCAATACTTCTCGGCGAATTAGTCAATCTCGTTGTCGCCTGCGGCGCGATGGGAGCCACCTGTCCATCAACTGCGGCTGAGATGGCTTGCGCCTTGTTGTGGAGATCTTGACAGAGTGTGTATGGTGCAAAGGCATCAGGACCAGGGGAATTAAAGGCTTCCATACCTTTGGTATTTAAGTAGTAATAATTCAGTGTGGCTTTTTTCCTTATGGCATAATGATCAATCACGGTTGGCTCTAGCTGGATGTTCAGAAGCTATCTGCAAAAGCTGCTGAACAGCGGTGGGAAGATTTTCCTCTCCGCTCGTGACACGGCAAAAAACCTCAGCGACGTCGAGATTTTCCTGATCTAGCAGCAGAGCCTTTACTCGCTGCACGGCCATGCCAGTGAGTAGCATTTGGGCTCTTTTAGTCAAGAGGCGTAGCCGGCGTTCTATGATTTCAGTGTCACTACCAGCCAGACGAGAGTGCATGTCTGCCATAAGCTCCGCTATTCCGTCTCCAGTATTCGCAGAAACTCCCTTTACACTTCTGGTTTCGTCCTTTTTAAGAGAATGAGCAACCATAGTTGACAGCTGATTTTGCGTTGTTCTTCCGCCAGCTCTATCAATTTTTGTCACCACGATGATATGAGCAATTTCCAGGACACCGGCCTTGATAGCCTGGATTTCATCTCCAAGGCCAGGCGGACACAATACTAGATTTAGCTCTGCAACGTCTTCGATTTCAACATCAGACTGCCCACCGCCGACAGTTTCAACTAGAATAAAATCCATTCCAGCTGCATCAAGAATATCGACAGCGCCTGCTGTCGCCTCAGTTAGCCCGCCAAGGTGGCCTCTTGAAGCCAGGGATCGAATAAAAAGCTTTCCGCGATTATCAGTCTTGCGCATTCGTATTCGGTCACCCAGCACAGCACCTTGCGTAAGTGGGCTTGATGGGTCGACAAGCAGAGCTCCTACTTTAAAATTTTGCTCAAGAAGTTTAGCGATTAGCACATCAACAAGTGTTGACTTACCTGCACCTGGCGGTCCCGTAATACCAATCACTGCTGCTTTTCCAAGATAGGGTCTCAACTTGCTCAATAGCTTATAGGAAAATTCCCATCCATTTTCCAGCGCAGATATAGCCTGACCGATTGCGCGACGTTCACCATTGAGGATGCTGCGCACCAATTCCTCGCTATCAAATTTATTCATCGAATAGTCCAACCACCATCAACCGATATAGTTTGCCCGATGACATAGCTAGAAGCTGACGAAGCGAGGAATAACAAAGCGCCATCGAGTTCGTCCGGATCCCCAGCCCGGCCGATGGGGCAGCCGCGCTCAATAAAAGCCATCCCCCGCTTATCAGCGAACATGTCATCGGTCATCTCGGAGAGAAACCATCCTGGCGCAATAGCGTTAACTCGCACGCCTCTGCTGGCCCATTGTGCTGCAAGCTCTCTGGTGAGGTTGAGGAGGCCACCTTTGCTAGCACAGTAACCGGCTTGTGCAATAGGCGAGGATGCCACTATTCCAAGTGCAGATGAAATATTGATTATTGAGCCTCCACCCTTCTCAAGCATGGTTTGTGCGGCGAGTTTTGCCAAAACAAAGGTCGCGTTGAGGTTAATATCGATGACATGACGAAATTGAGAGGTGGATTGATGCTCGGCTGGACCCACATCACAGGTGCCAGCACTGTTGACCAGTATATCCAAGGAACCGGTATCATTTGCTGCAGAAATCAACATTTCGCAGTCAGCGTCGTTACCGACATCACAGGCTACCGGGATAATTCGTTCTCCAAGTTCCGAGGCCAGCTCCTCCAGTTTTTCTAGCCTCCGGGCACCAATTACAACGGTTGCGCCTGCACCGTGAAAAACTCTTGCCATGCGTTGCCCAAGCCCACTGGAGGCGCCGGTAACTACAGCAGTCTTTCCGCTGATATCGAATAGTTCCGAAATAGATTTCACCATAACGATTCTGCATTTCCCGTTGGGATATCAAGATGATCTTCGAATAGCTGCTAAGGCTCTAATACTTTCCGCTATAGAAGCAAGAGGCTCACCGCCGCGAAAAATACTGCTGACTCCGGCTTCCTTCAACGCTGGAATATCAAAAGGTCGAATGGTGCCGCCGACCAGAACCGGAATATCATCAAGCTTGCGTTCGCGTAAAACTTGCATCAGCTTCCTCGTTACCTCGACTTGACCGCCCGAGAGAAAGCTTACACCAATCACGTCAACGTCTTCTTCTTCAGCAATGTCCACAATATCCTCAGGAACTTCATAGTCGGCGAGAATAACCTCTATGCCAGCATCTCTGAGAGCAACGGCGATTGTTTTGATTGGGCGATCATGGGCGTCGATAAAGCTTTTTATCAGCAAGGTACGAACAGGAGTTGAATCGATACTGTCACTAATTCTTGCCATTACCTGGTCCTCCCAAAAACATCGAACATTACTTGTTGCATTTCGCCGAGCGTCGCGTCCGCGTCAGCTGCAATGACCAAGGATTCCATAACGCCCCCGGGTATCGCACCATTTAGCAGAGCCACACAGCGGTCGCGTAAGTTTTCAAGAGCTTCGTTACAACGGTGGCTATCGCGTTCTTCTCTGTGTCTTTTAATATCTTCAAGCGCGATACGGGTCGTTTCAGGGTCTGGTTGAAATACCTTCGTATTGTCTTCCTCGTCTGTCCGGTAACAATTAACTCCCACCAGGCAACGATCACCACTTTCTATCTCAGTGCGCCACCTGTAAGAGGAGTTTGCTACCCGGTCACTGATCCAGCCGGATTCAATGGCATTGATAAGGCCTCCCTGTTCATCAATTTCTTCGATAAGATTCATGCAACTCTTTTCGATCTTATCTGTCAGTTCTTCAATATAATAAGAGCCACCAAGCGGATCAGTTACATTCTTGACACCCGTTTCTTCGGCAATAATCTGACTCGTTCTTAGCGAGAGAGTAACGGCTTCCTCTGTAGGGATACCGAGCGCCTCGTCATAAGCATTAATTGTCATACTGTTTACGCCGGCCATTACAGCAGACATAGCGCCTAAAGAGCTGCGGATTAGGTTGTTTAGTGGTTGTTGAACTGTGAGCAGAGAACCGGCTGTTTGCCCATGGATACGTGCTTGCATGGCGGTGGGCTTTACACAGCCGAAACGCTCCTTGTTAACTTTTGCGTAAATACGACGAAGGGCTCTGGTTTTGGCAATATCTTCAAAAAAATCTTCACCGTAGCGAACATGAAAGCCATACCTCGATGCAAGTTTATCGACCGACAATCCAGCTTTCTGACAAACATCATTTAGTGCAATGATGGTTGCAATAGACAGGGCAACCGCTTCTACATTATTGGCGCCGGCTTCACAAATGTTGTGTTCGCTAACGGTAATAGTATTGAATCGTGGCGCATGATCTGAACAGAATTGAGCTACATCAACTGCGAGTGGATAGGCGCTACGGGGGAGAAAATTTGCGCCGCCACAGTGACCAAAGTGATCCCAGATATAATTTGTAAGATTACCCGAAAGCTTCTTCCAGTCAGCTCCCATACGTTTTGCTGCAGCCAGATAGAGGCCCAGCATGGCGGGTGAGCCGGCGTGAATGATCAGAGAGATGTGAGTTTTTTCCAGATCCTTTCCAGCGAGAAGTGTCTGGAAGTCACTGGCTTTACAGATTGAAACACCACAGTCGCCTATAGAGCCCAGTACACCGGGGTGATCCGGGTCAAACCCCTGGGAGGTGGGCATATCAAAAATGATGTTGTACGCCTCACCGCCAAAATAGCCCTTGGCACCCCCTTCTTCCTTAAGTAAATCCATGCGCTTACGCAATTGTGTAGCAACGCCATAGCCAATGATCTGAAGGTCCATCCAGGATTGGTATTGATAGTGAATCGGGTAAACACCCCTTGTATACGGATATACCCCGGGCCACTCGTCTTCTTCCCGATTGCCACCGTAGACAGGGTGCACCTCAATATCAGAGCGGTTTCTATGAGAAAACTGTCCATTACCGTAACGCTTTTCAATCAGTGATTCCCACTTGACACGTGGTATTGAATCTGGATTGGCGGTCATATAGGCTCCTATCTCTAGCTTATTCGTAAGAATAATAAATGGTTTAGAAATTGATTTATGGAATATGTGAAATTTCAGTATGCCTGGTCGGAAATAGTTAAATAGAAAGAAAGATAACCATCAATTAAATATGAACCTTCTAGATATATTCAGGCCGCCCAACTATTAACCTGGTGTCTTCTTCGAAAAATATTACTTGTGTGCCAAGTCTTGATCTGTGCATTAAACCTTACGCCAGGATGAGATTAGTAGTCATCATCGGTACGTGGAGAATATACTAAAAAAGCATGCGATAGCGATTAGCTATCATTATATCTTTTCAGTTCCAAATCCTCTTCCATGCCCTCGCCCTGTAGCCAGTCTTGCAGAAGATCCATGTATTCAAATGGGCCGCCGCCGTACTGGCTGAGCCAAATGGAATCACGCTCGTTCTGCCCTTCATTGTTGTAATAGCCAGGTGTGCATTGAGAAAGAAAGGTCGTGTCCTCAGGAGCCTTTCTTCTAAGCACATCAAGCCAGCGATCTTCTGCTTCCGAGGAAACCTCGAAACTGGTGTTGTTATCAAGGTTACGCTTCACCAGAGTTGCTGAATACTCTGCCTGACGGCGATTCATAAAAGGGAGATTCCAGGTGATGCCTGACTGCTTTAACGCACTTATAACCATCATATTTGGAAATTTGTGTACGAGCACACCATGGAGCGAGCGGCGACCATCCTTCCAATATTCCGAAAGCGTTATTCCGTCCACGCCCTTCATATCAAAACCAGCCGTTCGGTCCGGCGGCGAGGCAACTTCGAATCCACTTCCATAGATAATACAGTCGACTTCCAGTTCCTTGCCATCAAAAACGATACCCTTTTCGGTTACCCGGTCAAGACCGCGACCCTGGGTATCGATTAGCGTAACATTAGACCTATTGAAGGTCTCGAAATAGCCATCGACGAAAAGTGGGCGCTTGCACATCCAATTATAATAAGGTTTAAGTGCCTCTGCTGTTACAGGGTCCTTGACGCGTTCATCAATCCGGGCGCGCATGGCTTCCATCTTTTCGTAGTCGGCGAGCTGGCGCAGATTTTCCATTTCCTCCGGGGTTCGACCTTCATGCATCTTCGTGGCCATCCAACCCCAGGTTTTGCTCCAGCCGTCCTGAATCAAGTCTTCCTCTTGGGGAATCATGTTAACAAAACCTTCGAAATTGAGGGCACGCTTTAACCACCAGCCGGGTTGCAGACTGTTCCACCACTCAGGATCCGTCGGCTCGTTTTCACGGTCGTCTACTGCTGCGGGAGTGCGCTGAACAACGTAAAGGTGCTTGCACCATTCACCGAGATAGGGGATAGCTTGAACTGAGCTGGCGCCGGTGCCAACAATAGCGACCCGCTTGTCTTTGAGCCCTGTCAGATTGCCAGTTGTGTCTCCCTTTGTGTAGTCGTAATCCCAGCGCGAGGTGTGGAAATAATGACCTTTAAAATTAGCGGCCCCGGGTATGCCGGGAAGTTTTGGTCGGCTCAGGGCACCAACAGCCATAGATAGGAAGCGCGCCCGCAGCGTGTCGCCGCGGTCAGTAGTGATAACCCACCGTTGCAGATCTGCGTGCCATTCGGCTCCACTTACACCGGTTTGCAGTAGCGTCTTAGGGTAAACGCCGGCTCCTTTAGCAATGCGGCGAGCATGATCAAGGATTACTGGCGCGCGAGAATAACGCTCCTGTGGCATCGTCCCGTACTCTTCCACAAGAGGAAAATAAGTATAGCTGTCGACGTCACAGCGGCAGCCAGGATAGCGGTTCCAGTACCAGGTACCGCCGACATCACTGCCTTTTTCGATTATTCGGAAATTAGTTACGCCCAGCTTCCGTAGGCTATCTGCCATCAGCAGGCCCGAAAACCCCCCACCAACAATGGCAACATCAATGTCTTCCTCTATAGGACCTCGCTCAATTTTTTCCTCCATATAAGGGTCTTCGACATCGCCAATAAAGGGGTTCTCCACCTCTACATACTGTTCCACCCCACTGCGGTTAAGACGCTTTTCGCGCTCTTCCAAATATTTGGCGTGAAGAGCTTCATAATCTTTGGTTATATCAGCATGGGTGCTCATCACTTCGCTCCTCCTGAGGCTACTGTTTGAGCTGGCGCGCCCAGTGCGCCGTTCAAAAAGTATCGTTCAATTTCGCTGCCGGTAAAACCGAGCTCCGACAGAATCTCATGATTATGTTGCCCCAGTTCTGGGGGTCTGGAAATCAGTGCCGGTCTCTCGCCGGCAGCGCGTAACGGCGTGGCAACCGTGCGAAACGCTCCGTCATGCAAGATCATGCCCGACTGCTCAGTGTGCGGATGGTCCGACAGTTCTCCTAGGCTGTGCACAGGTGAACAGGGAATTGAATGGGAGGATAGTTCGTGCAGCCATTCTTCGCGCTTGCGGGTTTTCAGGATATTGGAAACGCGGGCAACGACTTCATCGCGGTGGTCGACACGACCCGTACCGGTTGTAAATCGGGGGTCAGAGGCGAGTTCTGTTTCTCCGGCAACTCTGCAGAATGTCTGCCACATGGCGTCATTGGCAACGCCGAGGATGATGGGCGCGTCAGCGGTGTCAAAGGCCTGATACGGGCACAAGGATTCGTGGCCGGAGCCGGGGCGTGTGGGCTCGGTTCCCCGTTGCCAGTAGCTTTGCAGAAAATACCCGAGGAAGCCGACGGCCGAGTCGAAAAGTGAGGTTTCAATCTTCACGCCGCGTCCCGTGCGATCCCGGTGCATCAGCCCCCCCATGATTCCGATCACTGCGTGGAGCCCTGTTGCCTGGTCAACCGGCGAAAAGGGTGAGCGCATAGGGGGGCCGCCGGGTTCGCCGGTCAGGGAAAGCATACCAGTGAAGGCTTGAGCAATAAGATCGTATCCCTTGTCGTCTTTCATCGGCCCTCGCGTACCATAGCCAGAAACGCTGGCATACACAATCCGGGAGTTAACATTTTTTGCGTCTATCCAGCCGATACCAAGACGATCTGCAACGCCTGGGCCGAAGGATTCCACCATAACATCCGACTCACTGATCAGGCGGTGAGCGAGCTGCAGCCCTTCCTTGGACTTTAAATCGATTGTTATTGAGCGTTTGTTACGATTTGTAGCCAAGAAAATGGTGCCGGTGCCAGATTCGAAAGGGGGCCAATGCCGCGTATCATCACCTTGAGGTGGTTCTACCTTTATAACATCAGCACCGAGATCAGCGAGATATTGCGTACACAATGGGCCCGCGAGGATCTTTGAGAAGTCCACTATGCGAATCCCGCTTAGCGGTAAATATGCTTCGTCTTGCCCCACGTCACGCACAAAGTTGATATTTTCTGCCATTTCACCCTGCCATTGCTCGTTTTATGGTTTAACCGTCTGCCTAGTTTTCTGTTCTATGATCCAACAATTGACTTTTTGAGTCTATGGTCTAATAATTGGTTTGTCTAGCCCTAACTGAAAAGAAAGCTGGGCTAGCTGGATTGTCTAGGCAAGCTAGCTTTTGGTAGCGGGAATGGTTTTCTTTGTCTATGGTCTAACAATTGACATTTTAGCCGGCAAGGTTTCATAATTGATGGCCTGTTCAGCCTAAGAGGAAGAGGTCAAATGGCCGAAAAAGGAAGCGCAATGCAGGAAAAAAGCAGCGGAATTCTTGAGAATACAGGAAGAATTAAAGTACCTAAATCAAGTAACTTGCTTGCCGACCGTCTGCGAGATCAGATATTCAGTGACGTTTATCCACAGGGTTCCTCTCTGCCAACCGAACGAGAGCTCGTTACGGCAACAGGGCTGAGCCGTGGCTCGGTGCGGGAAGCGTTGCGGATCCTGGAATCTCAAGGTCTTGTCACAACCAAGGCTGGTCGCTATGGCGGGTCGACGATCTCACAACCTAGCGATGATCTGCTTGCCAGCCATATCCATTTCTATGCGAAAGGCCGCAGCGTGCCTCTACGTTCGTTGATTGAAGTTCGCCTTGCATTGGGGCCGATGGTGGCCTTCTTGGCAGCGCAGAACCGAACAGATGAGGATATTGCAAACCTCAATGCCATTACGGAGCGGCTCGATGCTGCAGCTGAAAAAAATGCTGAGCTTTTTCTGGATGAAAATGCCAACTGGCACGATGCTCTTGCGACAGCTAGTCACAGTGAGCTCTTGAGAGCTTTTGCGAAATCAGTGGCTGGGATGATGCTCGACGTATCTCGTCTAGAGAAGTTTGCCTCGAAAGAGGTTCGTGCTCGGGTGAGTCATGCGCACCACAAAATTCTCGAAGCAATTGTTGCCGGAGATAGAGAACTGGCACGTGCTCGGGCTGAAAAAGACATCAATGCATATGCCATGGATCTTGTGCAGGCTCTTGCCGCCGTTGCTCAAAGCGACGACGGTGATGATAAAAAATAACCAGATGGAGGGTTGGATGAAACAGGCTGAATTGCACTGGAATCGCATATTACGGTGCTATGCTGAGCGCCCTGCTAACGTTTGGCAGCAGCTTTCTTCGATCATGGAGGAGCGGGGAGAACGTATTGCTGTAATCGAGGGGAACACACAATTAACCTATGCGGATCTTGACCGCCAATCAGCTTCAATTGCCGCCATGCTGGCGCAGGAAGGTGTGAGAGCGGGGGACCGGGTTGCAGTTATGCTCCCTAATAGTATCGACGCTGTGCGAGCCGTAACGGCAGTGTTGCGGCTTGGCGCTGTTCTGCTTGCTGTTGGAACGCGGTCACGTTCTCCGGAACTGTCCCATTTTTTTGTCGATGCCGAGCCAGTAGCCGTTATCCATGGTCCCGAATTCTCTGATGAAATGAATGGTGCAGCCGGAGTTCCAAGCTGTCGCCTGGATGTCAGTAAGTGGGCATGGCGGGCAGCCCTGGACGCGGACGAAGAGGCACCGGTGAGTCCGAAAATCGATGAAGAGTCGATGTTCGCGATCCTTTATACCTCAGGCACCACGGGAAAACCGAAAGGGGCGATGCTGACCCATCTCGGCGTGACTCACTCCTGCTTGCACTGGCGTGATGCATTTGATCTTGGCCGTGAAGAAACTACTTTGTTTTGTGTGCCTTGGGCGCATGTCAGCGGCCTGTGCGGCGTGCTGATGCCGTTCCTCTATATTGGCGGTACGCTCGTCATGTTGCCCGAATTCAAGGGGCGCAAAGCACTGGAGCTGGCAGAGGATCATGCGATCACTCATGCTCTGATGGTGCCGGCCATGTATGGTCTCTGTCTGCGTGAGCCCGATCTTACCGAATTCGATCTCAAAAAATTGCGCATCGCTGCTTATGGCGGTGCGCCGATGCCCGAATCAACCATAAAACAATTCGCCAAAATTTTCCCGGGGCTTTCCATGTGCAATGCTTATGGCGCAACCGAAACGACTTCACCCGTCACCATCATGCCGCCGGGCGAGGGGGCTTCGCGGTCTGGCAGTATCGGACGAGTCGTCGCCTGCGGCGACATAATCGTGATGGATGAGTCAGGGTGCGAAGTGCCACCAGGAACGGACGGGGAGCTATGGATTGGGGGACCAATGGTGGTTCCTGGGTATTGGCGCAGTCCGGAAATAACGGAAGCCAGTTTTGCTGGAGGATACTGGAAATCCGGTGACATCGGCAGCATTGATGATGAAGGTTACGTTCGCATTGCTGATCGCAAGAAGGAAATGATTATCCGCGGTGGCTTCAAAGTCTATCCCGCAGAAGTGGAAAATGTGATTATGGGATTTGAAGGTGTGACGGAGACAGCGGTTGTTGGGCGCCCTGATCCAGTTCTCGATGAAGAGGTCGTGGCATTTATCAGCACGGAGTGTGACCGCGTGACTGAGGAAGCGATTCGTGACTGGTGTGCCGTACGTTTGTCTGACTATAAGGTTCCTGGCAAGATCGTATTGAGTGCAGAGCCTTTGCCACGTAATGTGAATGGCAAGATACAGAAAGCACCCCTGCGCGAACAGGCCCGCGGACTCCCCGGCTCTCCCCGTCGAGGATCCACAAAATGAGTGCACAGTACACTCCTGTTCTTGTTGGCGTGGGCGTCGCGACACAACGCCACGAAGATCCCTCAGATGCGCTTGAGCCCCTTGAGCTCATGTTTGATGCGGTGCGAACAGCAGGGGAGGATTGCGGTGCTGCTGAACTATTGCGCGAGGTCGAGCAGATCGCAGTTCCCCGCGGTCGTTGGCAATATCGCAACCCTGGCGGAGCGATCGCGCGGGAAATTGGAGCAGACAATGCCAAGTCGATTCTGTCTTCAGTCGGGGTGTTGCAACAGTCGTTGATAGCCAGCGCATGCCAGGATATTGCGTCCGGCAAGATTGGTAGTGCAATTGTGACCGGCGCGGACGCAGGGTATCGAATGCTGCGTGCAAGGATAATCGGTAGCCAATTATCGGAGAGCGAGCAGCACGACGAGCCAGATGTCAAACTTGAACCTGCTGCGGAGCTTCGTCATGAGGCTGAATTGGCGGCCGGTCTCAGAATGCCCGTCGGCCTTTATGCTCTTATTGAGAGTGCACGTCGTGCCTCGGCTGGCCTCTCTGTCCAAGAGCATCGCGAGCAGATAGCACGAGGTTATGCGCGTTTTTCAGAGATAGCTGCGCAAAATCCTCATGCCTGGACGCAAGAGGCGCGTTCTGCTGCGGATATTTGCAACGCGGGCAAGAAGAACCCAATGCAAGCATTTCCCTATACGCGCTCGCATTGCTCAACCTGGAATGTAGATCAGGCGGCCGCACTGCTTCTGTGCTCGGAGGAAAAAGCTGACGCCTTGGGTATTGAGCATTCGCGCAGGGTATACCCGTTGGGTAGTGTGGAATCGAATCATATGGTGCCGGTTTCCGCGCGCCGCGACCTTGTGGAATGTGTCGGTGCCAGGATTGCCGCCGACGCCTTGTACAAGGAAATAGGCATTGAACCTGAGGATGTCGATCTCGTAGATCTATACTCTTGCTTCCCAATCGCCGTGGACTGCTTCTCGGGTGCCGCGCGCCTGCCTGCCGGGCGAGACCTCACGATAACCGGCAGCATGGCGTTCGCAGGTGGACCTTATAACAATTATTTTTTCCAGGCGACCGCCAGGGCAGCGGAATTGATCAGAGCCAAAGCGGGATGCACTGCTCTGTTGTCCTGCGTTTCAGGGGTGATGACGAAGCAAGCTTTTGCAATGTGGTCAATCGACAAGCCGGAGCGAGGCTTTGTTCGCCTCGATGTCAGCGATGAGGTAGCCGGCCAGTGCAGTGCACTTGAGGTTGAGACTGAGTTCTCCGGTGAAGGGGCCGTGGTGGCATGCACTGTCGTCTATGGGTCCGGCGCTGCTGACGCTTATGCAGTGGTACTACTCGATACAACGTGCGGGAGACGTTCGCTGGCAACGTCGTATGACGCTACGACGATTCAGTCCATCGAAACTGAAGAATGGTGCGGACGCAAGGTCCGTGTAGAAAGGGGAAAAATTATATGTGAGTTGAGAGGTAGGAATTGTGACTGAAGTTGAATACGCGGAAGATATCTGTACGCTGCCGCTCGTGCGCAGGATGGCTGCCTTGCTTGATCGTGACCCCGATGTATTAAACAACGGTGATCCATTACCACGTGGGTGGCACGTGATGCTTTTCAACCCCCCTACCAGACAAAGTCTCCTGCGGCACGATGGGGCGGCACACCTCGGCTTCAGCATGCCGGATCTTGGCCTGCCACGGCTCATGATGGGTGGGCGCAACATTTCGTTCGAAGCCGACATCCCGATCGGAGCAGCTGTGCGACGGGAAAGCAGGCTCGGTCCTGTCTCTATGAAGCAGGGCCGCTCGGGAACTTTCGCGTTGCTGGAAGTAGAGCATCGTCTCAGTATTGCAGGTGATAAAACTACAGCAGTGACAGAAACCACCAGCTATATTTTGCGTCCAGGGGATAACGGCTTGGAGAATAAAACTCAGGAGAAAACCCAAGACCGCGAGGTGGTTGATCTAGATTATCCGCCAGACGCGGGAGTTCGTACCATCATTCCTGATGAACCGATGCTTTTCCGTTATTCAGCGATTACCGATAACCCTCACCGCATTCATTACGACAAAGTATATGCGAAGAAAATTGAAGGATATCCCGATTTGGTTGTGAACGGCAGCCTTCCGCAAATGGTACTACTCGATTTGTTCCGCGATCATGTGGGCCGCGAACCGGCGCGATACGAAGGCCGTAATCGCGAGCCAATTTTTTGTGGAGATGAGCTGATGCTGATGGTAATCAAGAACGAAGATCACTATGCGCTTGAGGTAAAAACGGCCGCCGGACGGCTCGCAATTGAGGGGAAAGCCTGGTGAGCTCAATGGGTGCACTTAATGTAGTCGAATGGGCGGACAGTGGTATAGCTGCCGCTTATGCGGGATCGATTCTTGCCGGGTTGGGGGCAAATGTCGTCCGGCTAGGTGAGTTGCCTGATGGCAGAGAAAGTCCACTTAAAGCGGCTCGTGCGGCTCTTGATGCAGGGAAAACCTCGAGGTCCACGAAAGCCTGGGCAGAGGTGTTGGAGAGTGCCGATCTCCTGCTGTGTGATAATTCCGCTGCTTTAGAAGCGGTCACGGGACCGCTTAAGAACCTCTCTTTGCAATTTCCCCGGATGGTTATCGGTATCCACTCTATTTTTGGTTTGGATGGCCCCAATACCGGCGTGCCGGCGACGGTGCTTGATGCACAGGCGGTGAGCAGTGTAGCTTGGGCACTGGGTGACCCTGATCGGGAGCCTCTTTCCATCCCGCCCGGTATCCTGGAGCATCAGGGTGGCGCTATGCTGTCAGCGGGCTGTTTGGCCGCTTTATTCGTGCGGGAACGCGATGGACGAGGGCAAATTGTTGATATTGCCCTGGCGGATGTGCTGGCCAGCTACGTGGGCGGTAATTGCCGATTCTATATCCACCACGGCATGCACTGGCGCCGTTCCGGCCGACGAGCTTCAGATTCCGGCGGTGCATACCCGTTTGTAATTCTTCCATGTGCCGACGGAGATGTTTGTATTTGTGGGCGCACCAGGGCGGAATGGCAAAGACTGGTTGCCGTGATGGGTAATCCGAATTGGGCTTCGGATCCGCGCTACAAAAGCCTGCGTAAAATAGGGCGAGAATACCCGGAAGAGGTCGATGCATTGATAAGGCCTTGGCTGGCCCAGCATACGATGGCAGAGCTGGAACAGTTAGCGCTTGATAACAATCTGATTATGGCCCCCTTGCGCTCGTTGTCAGATGTGCTGGAAACCGAACACTTCCATACTTCAGGCTTTCTTGAAGAGACAGAAATTTCCGGGCATCAATATACAGTGCCGAAGTTACCGTATCGCATTGTGGAGGAGAGACAAGAAGACTCTCCGAATGTCGTGAATGTCATGCTTCGGGGAGAGAGCAGGGATCAGCGTAAGGGTGAGAGACCGCTGGAAGGGCTCAAAGTTGTAGACTTCGGCTGGGTGTGGTCAGCCCCATGGGTTGGGACGATGCTCAGCGAATTGGGAGCAGAAGTTATCAAGGTGGAACATGCGGGCCGCCTCGACAATTTGCGCTTATCGGGCAAGGTTTTCCGTGAGGGTGAACCGATCGAAGGTCCGACTACGGAAATGTCCCCGATGTACCATCAGATCAATCATGGCAAATTGGGAATCACCTTGAATGCCAAGAATCCCAAGGCTGTGGCGCTGATTGATCGACTTATTAAGCGTTGTGATCTTGTGGTAGAGAATATGTCTCCTGGTTCGCTTGAACGCTCGGGTCTGGGTTACGAGCGATTTCGAGAGATTAATCCACGCATCGTTATGCTGGCGATGTCTGCAGGCGGACAGTTCGGATCTCTGAGCGGTATGCGGGCTTATGCACCGACTATATCCAGCTTCGTTGGATTGGATGCGCTAGTGGGCTATCCAAACGAAAAGCCAGTTGGCGCCTTAAATTTTGCCTTGGGTGATCCCAATGCATCAGTCCATGCACTGTCGCCAGTGCTGGCGGGGTTGCACCGGGCACGGATAACAGGGCGTGGCTGCTATATTGACCTTTCACTGACAGCGGCTCTTTCCGGAACGATGCGACCTTGGATGATTGCGGCACAACAAGAAGGAAAGCAGCCGGCGCTTATGGGTAACCGCCATCCCGATATTGCTCCGCACGGAATATTCCCAGCCTTGGGTACTAATCGCTGGTTGAGCATTGTAGTGTCTTCTGAAAGCGCGTGGCTGGATTTTTCTGCTCAAGCCGAGTGGGCAAGCTGTCCTGAATTCGCTAGTAATGCGGCAAGGCTGGCGAATGTCGACAAACTGGAACAGGAAATTGCGGCTTGGACTTGCCAATTTGACCGTGATGAACTGGTTTCTCGTCTGCGTCAACTGGGTGTTGCCTCATCACCGGTCCTTTCGCTCGAAGAAATGTGGAGTGCGTCTCAATTCAGTGATAGGACAGTTAAGAGCCCTGTTAATATCCCGGTCTATGGGCCCGAAGACATCTTTCGAGCGCCATGGAAATTCTCTCGTATGGAAGCTGAAATAAATCGCTCCGCGCCGCAATTAGGTGAGCATAATCAGTTCGTCTTTGGCGAAATATTGGGGCTTTCGAATGATGAGATTGAACAGCTTATTCAAGAAGGTGTTATCGCATGAGTGAACCTGACCAAGCACCGGCTTTATGGCCAGGTGCGCTCGAAGAGGCGCGCAGCCTCATCGGCGTCGAACTGAGACGCACAAGCCAACAATGGAATACTGAGGCATCGCTCGATGCGGTGCGGCATTTTTGCTGGGGTATCGGCGACGATAACCCACTCTTCACCGACTCAGCCTACGGCAAGCAGACGCGTTGGGGTAGCGCTCTGGCTCCAGGATGTTTCCTTTACACAATTGATACTACTGTGGTCGCGCCTAAATTGCGTGGTATCCAGTGGCTCTATGGCGGCACTGATTTTGAGTGGTATGAGCCAGTTCGTCATGGCGACAGTTTCAGTGTTAAAGCCAAGCTGCTTGATGCCGTCGAAAAGCAAGGTGGAAAGGCCTCCAAGTTTATTATCCAGACGGGGGAGACGCTATACACCAATCAGGAAGGCAAGCTGGTTTGCCGCGCGCTCGGTAACACTGCCCGCACTGCACGGTCGAGAGCGAGTGGTGGGCTCAATTACAAGCCGCGCGACACCCACCGGTATTCGCCCGAAGAGCTCGAGCATATCGCTCACGCCATTGAAACAGAGGAATTACGTGGTGATAAACCGCTATTTTGGGAAGAGGTTGAAGTTGGTTCGGAAATCCAGCCAATGCTTAAAGGGCCGCTCAATATTACCGATATGATCTGTTGGTATTCTGGCGGAGGACATAGCTACCATGCACACCGCCGGGCGGTGATGTATCGCAAACGGCACCCAGCTGATTCTTTTATAAACCCTGAAACCGGTGCTCAAGACAGCGCGGCACGAGGCCATGCGGAAGCCAAGATGGCGCGCGAGGTGGGTATGCCAGGGGGCTATGATGTAGGGCCACAGCGCATTTCCTGGATGGGGCAATTGATGACTAACTGGATGGGTGATGAGGGTTTTCTTCGCAGATTAAATGTCAGGATTCGACGCCCCAATATTTTTGGTGATGTCTCTTGGTGTCGGGCCAGGGTGTTGGATAAGCGGATAGAAGGCGATGCCCACCTGGTTGACCTGGAGCTTTGGATCGAAAATCAGCTTGGCGAAACCACTGCGCAAGGAAGTGCCGTTGTTTCATTGCTCTCTGCATATAGAAAAGCTTGATCTGTGCAATAAAATCTATGGTTATACCATTGACTAGTTGGGCATTAGGAGCTAATGTAAAACCTCCCACTATTAAAAGCACCTACTACTATAAGCAGAGGGCATATCATGAAACACCGACTGTTAGCTTTGTCAGGGTCTATCGGGTTATCGTTGTGCTGGGCAAATCCAGTTTTCTCCCAAAGTGCGACAGGTGACAGCACTGAATCAACAAGAACTATTGGGGAGATCATTGTTACTGCGCAAAAGCGCGAACAACGGCTTGAAGATGTCGGCCTGACCATCACTGCCGTGTCGGGTGAGGAGCTTTCTGAGCGGCGAATTTCATCAGTGCAGGATATCGTCGACATTGTCCCTGGGCTGTCTTATTCAGAAAGCGGTACGGCCACGCCTATCTATACCTTGCGTGGTGTTGGCTTCAACGAAGAGAGTCTGGGCGTTTACCCATCGGTGAGCATCTACACAGATGAAGTGCCATTGCCGTTTCCGGTTCTTACTCTTCACTCTGCTTATGACCTTGAGCGAGTTGAAATATTGAAAGGGCCGCAAGGGACTCTTTTCGGTCAAAACGCCACTGGGGGTGCGATCAACTATGTTGCTGCCAAGCCGACAAAGGATTTTCAATATGGAGTCGAGGCTAGTATTGGCCGATTTGATCACCGCGATGTAAATGCCTTCATCAGCGGACCTTTGAGCGATGATGTAAGCGCCAGACTGGCAATAAGTATGCTGGACCGCGATGGATGGCAGCGCTCAATTACCCGATCGGGAGACAAGACTGGTGAGCAGAACTATGTCGCAGGTCGTTTCACTCTTGATTGGGAGGCCTCGGAGTCACTGTTTCTGCGTTTTGGTGTGAATGCCTGGCAGGATAAGGCTGACCCGCAAGCGGGGCAACTTATCGCCGTCCGGTCACAGCTTCCTGAATTTATACAGCAGGAGGTTGCCAATTCACCATTTCCACGTGAAAATGCTCGAGACGCTGACTGGACCCCCGGTGCTCTGGCGCCAAGTAGCGACCGAAAATTTTTCCAGGGCTCGATTCGAGCTGAGTTGGATCTGGGAGCTGTGACTCTGACCTCGCTCACCTCTCTCTTGGATTTCACTCAAGAGCTCTCAGCGGATAAGGATGGTATGGTTGCTGAAATTGCCAACCTTACTCCAAGCGATGCCGATATTGAGTCGTTCAACCAAGAGATACGGATCTCAAACAATGATGTGGATGGTCTCCGTTGGGTGGTTGGCGCAAATTATGAGAAAAGTGAAACAGACGAAGACCAAGCCATGCTATTTGGTGGCGGTTCTTCATCCAATCCCACCACGCTGTTTATCAATAATACTGTCCAGCAAAATAAGCAGGATATTGAAATCTACGCTTTCTTTGTGAATGGCGAGTATGACTTGACTAATCGAGTCACGGTCAAGGTTGGCGGCCGCTTTACCGAATCTAAAATCGATGCCAACCTGGCTGGTGTTTGCGGCGGGGACGGGAATACATGTGATTTCTTCAATATACTTGGTGAAACTATTGGAGCTGTTCCGTTCGACCCTGTAAGCACAAGACAGCCTTATGTGCTCAATTTTCAAGGTGTTCCAGGAGAGCGCTTCAAGGACACGTTACGAGAGGATAATTTCTCCTGGAGGGTTGGTATCGACTACAAACCATCCGATGATACTCTGCTCTATGGCAATATATCGCGCGGCTACAAAACAGGGAGTTATCCGACCTTGTCAGCCTCCTCGTTTGAGCAGTATATCCCTGTAACGCAAGAATCGGTTACGGCTTATGAGGCCGGGGTAAAAGCCAGCTTTGCAGAGCGCGCAGTGATATTGAATGCGGCCGCCTTCTATTACGATTACGAGGATAAGCAAGTGCGGGGCAAGCTCGTTGATCCAGTTTTCGATGTGCTTGACACGTTGCTCAATGTCCCAGAATCAGAGATTTGGGGTGTGGAAGCTGATATCACCGTACGGCCCAGTCGCAATCTAAGGCTCGGAGCATCAGTGACTTACCTGAACTCCGAGGTTAAGGGGAATTTTGTAACCCCGACGGCCTATGGCAACAGTTGTACATCAGACGGTAACCCTGCTCAGTGCAATGTCTCGGGTACTGATTTGCCTTTTACGCCGGAAATTTCATACGCTGCAAATATTGATTACCGCATTCCAATGAAAAGCGGAGATGAGATATTTATGGGTATGAGCCTGCGTGGTCAGGATAAGTCGTACTCGACACTCTATGGTGAGCACATAGAGTTTCGTACCCTTCCTGAAGATGGCCACAATCAGAGCATCAGACAACCGTTCAAGATCCCCTCCTACATTACAACTGATGCAAGGATTGGTTACGAGTTTGCTGGTGGTCGAGCTAGTGTCATGCTCTGGGGAAAGAATATTTTTGACGAATACTACGTTACCAATGCCAACCATTTTCTTGATGCAAGCGTGCGCTTCACCGGACAGCCAAGGACTTTCGGGATTACTGTAAGCTACCGAAATTAATCATCAAAAACCAACATGATCGGCAGTGTTCAGGCCCTGTCGGCAGACGAGAAAGGATAATATTTTGAGTTACATTGTCGGGGTTGACATCGGTGGTACATTTACAGATTGCGTTGCACTTGATACTGCTGCGGGAGGTGGCGTAGCTGTTAAAATAGGAAAAGCCTCATCGACACCACCCGACTTTCAGGCTGGGTTTGTCAGTGCTTTGCGAGCGGCTGCCGACCAGCACGGAATATCGCTCGAAGATATGTTGGCCAGTGCTCGCGTTTATCACGGATGCACGGTTGGAACCAATGCCCTGGTTGAGGAAAAGACTGCCAAAGTGGGCCTTCTGGCCACACGGGGTCATATTGATTCCACCTTCATCATGCGCTCGGGTGCCAGGCTCAAATGGATGCCTTCTGATTACATCGCGCACGTTGCCAGACACCTGAAGCCGGCTCCGTTGGTTCCGCGGTCTTTGTGTGAGGAAATAGATGAACGCATTGCGTTCGATGGCGCGGCGGTTGTCAGTCTCAATGAAGATCATGCACGCGAATCTATTCAGAGGCTGGTCGATGCCGGAGTTGAAGGAATCGCGATTTCTCTGATCTGGTCGAGCGCTAATCCAACGCATGAACAGAGACTTCGTGAGCTAATCACCGAAATAGCCCCGGAATTATTTGTCTCTGTTTCGCATGAGGTCAGCGCACGGGTTGGAGAATATGAGCGTACTGTCGCAACGATCATTAACACGATGATCGGCCCTCCCATGCGTCACTATCTGACTGCGCTGGAGACGGATCTGGAACGAAGTGGTTACCTTGGAAAACTCCAGATCATGTCGTGTTCAGGTGGATTAATCGACGCGGATGTCGCACGGGAACTACCGGTTTTGACAATTGGTTCTGGGCCAGTTGCAGGGTTGATTGGTGCTGCAAGCCTATCCAGGACTCTGGTTGGCGACAGCCAAAATGTAGTGACGGCAGATATTGGGGGTACAACGCTTGATGTTGGAATGATTTACGATGGCCTGCCGGTTAGCCGCGCAACTGCGAGCCATGGGCAATATGAATATTTTGTTCCTACGCTCGATGTACGTTCAGTTGGCTCAGGGGGCGGTAGTATTATTCATTCGGATGGGCTTGCGATCAAGGTTGGCCCACAAAGTGCCGGAGCAGATCCCGGGCCAATCTGTTTCGGACGTGGGGGGGTAAAACCCACCGTCACTGATGCGGCAGTCATGCTTGGCTATTTCGATCCAGACTACTTTTTTGGTGGTCGGATAAAACTTGACGTCGCCTCAACTCGAAAGGCGTTCACCGAACTGGGCGAGCCGTTTGGGCTCAGTGCGGAGGAAGCGGCAGCGGCTGCTATGCGCATTGTCAACTCTCAAATGGCCGATGCAATCTGGCTCACACTAACACAGCAAGGCTATGACGCTCGCGATTTCGTGCTTTATGGGTTCGGCGGCGGTGGTGGACTTCATGCCGCGTCGATCGCTCGTGAGTTGGGAATATCACGGGCTATTATCCCATTGAGTGACCTGGCGGCTGGGTGGTCTGCCTTCGGTATCGCTTCATCCGACGCCTTGGTGACGGACGAGGCAGGTATGAGTATGGCGAGCCCATTCGATCCGGAAGAGATTAATCGGCGCTGGCGCGAGCTGGAGGGGAAAGTACTCAAGAAGCTCCTCTCTCAGGGTGTTGAAAGGGACGCGATTAAGCTGACTCACCACGCTGAAATGCGCTATGCGTTGCAGACCAACCAGGTGGCGGTAGCGGTCGCGGGGGGGGAGTACGGTCACGATGATGTGGAGCGCATGGTCGCGAATTTTGAAGGCGAGTATGAGCGGCTATTTGGTGAGGGTAGTGGTTATGCAGCAGCTGGCTTTCAGCTTACCAGTCTTCAGGTTCGTGGGCGCGGGCAGATGAGTGATCTATCCGTTGAATCAGTACAACTAAGTACGGGAAATAAAACCGTCTTCAGTGAAAGGGAAAGAAAAGCCTGGTGGAATAAAGATCGACATGATGCCCGGGTATTTGATGGCACAAAGCTGAGGCCTGGCTGGAAAGAGTCCGGTCCGGTGATATTGGAATTCCCTGATACAACCGTTCTCGTCGGCCCTGAAGATTTCGTCTTTATTCACGACACGGGCAGTGTCGTGATCACCGTCGGAGGTGTGTGATGTCAGATCTAGATCTTCAAAAATGGTCCGGAAAAATTCACTCTTACCGACCGGCAGAAAGCTGGAGGAGTCGTGTCAGTGATAGCTTTCCTTTTCATGAAGAGCTTGCAGAAGAGCTCGACCCGACGGATTACGAAGTCATTCGGCAGAAGTTGTGGACTATAAATCTTGCCCATGGGGACACAATTACCCGCATTTCCGGATCTCCAGTTCTGGCAACCCTCGATTTTAATATGTCGATTTTGACAGAGGACGCGGATGTAGTAATGAATGCGCCCTATATACAATTTCTCAGTGCGGGCGCTCCGCTGGGTATCAGGTACATCATGGAACATTTTTCGGGGGAGCCCGGAATTGACGCTGGTGACATTTACTGCTGTAACGACCCTTGGATTGCTGCGTGTCATCAAATGGACGTCCTGTTTGCTGCACCAATTTTCTTCGAGGGCAAACTATTTGGCTGGGTCGCTAATGCCGGGCACCAATATGACCTTGGTGGTATTGTGCCGGGGGGCTGGCCGCAAAATGCTGAAGATGTTTATTCTGATCCGGTGGTGCTGCCGCCGTTTAAGCTTGTCGAAAAAGGCAAGATGCGTAAGGATCTGGAAGCGCTTTACCTGCGCCAATCGCGTCTGCCCGACATGGTTGCACTTGATTTACGTGCCCAGTTGGCCGGTGTTAGCTTTGCTCGCGACCAGATAATTCAGCTGTGTGAGCGCTTCGGCGCTGGAACAGTCAAGGCTGCGATGCGTCAGATGGTCGATCAGGCGCAGGAAAATTTCAGGCAAAAACTCCTTTCTATACCCGATGGCACCTGGACCGAAACTCGTTATCTTGATGATCCCATGCCAGGTAGCCGCACAACACAGAGAACCCGTCTTTTGGTGACGAAGACCGGCGATCGACTGAAAATTTCTAATGCTGGGACGGATGAGCAGACTACGGGCACCAATGGTATCCCTTTTGTGACTTGGTCAGGCTCCATAACAGGAATCATTTCAGTTTCAATGCTGTATGAGCAGCTATTTGCTTATGGTGGTAGTGTACGACAGATTGATTACGATCCAACCCCGGGCACGCTGACCTGTGTCGACTACCCTGCTGCAGTCAGCGGGGGAATTCTACATGCCGTCACTATGATGAACGCGATGCAGGCGGTCCTGTCGCGCATGATGGCATGCTCGGATAAATTAAAAGGCGATATTGTTGCCCCTTGTGCGGAATTCATGTTGCCCGTGTTGATCGGTTTTAATGATCGCGGAGAATATTTCGGCCAGGCTATTCTTGACGCATTTGCTTGTGGCTCAGGAGCACGGTCTTTTGGGGATGGGATTGATACAGGAGGACCCAGTTTTAGTCCATTATCAATGATACTCAATGTTGAGCAATTAGAGCAGTGGTATCCGTTCTTGTGCCTGTATCGGTGTAGTGATCGCGACAGCGGCGGTGCAGGTAAGTGGCGCGGGGGGAACGGCTTAAGGCTAGGGATCACGCCTTATCGTGCACAGTCGATGAGTATCGTTACTAACACAGGCGGACAGGGCGCAACTAGCCAGAACGGTCAGGGATTACTCGGTGGGCTTCCATCGCCTGCAAGTCATTATGTGATCCGGAAGAAAACTGAGCTAAAAAAGTTGATGGCAGATCAACGGTTGCCAAAGAGTATATTTGACATGGAGGCCGAGGAAACAATCTGGTTGGGGCCGAAATCAAATGGTACGCCGATTGAGAGCGGCGATGTGTTTGAGTTTCGCGTTGGTGGAGGTGGAGGGTATGGTGATCCACTTGATCGCGACCCGGAGCTAGTGGTACGTGACCTGGAGCAGGGCTCAATTTCTGACGAGGCTGCCAGGACGATCTATGGCGTCGATCCCAGTAGTGAAGAAGCAACACAGTACGCAAGGGAGAGGCTCAGAGAAGAGCGCCGCATGTGGAACAGGCAAGACGCTGTTGGTGAGAGAAAGAGCAACGCAACGGGAGAGGCGGAAAGGCTGGTACACGAATATGTCATGGCGAAAGATATGGGCGATGAAAGAGTGCTTGCCTGCTCAAAATGTGGTGAGCGACTTGCTGCTTATTCCGATAGTTACAAACGTGGCGCTTTGATGAACGAAGTACCAGTAACCTATATACCGAGTGCGCCTGACCCGGCCCGTTATATCGATGATGCGATGGTGCTCCGTCGCTACGCCTGCCCTGGCTGTTTTACGCAATTATCGACCGATATAGCCCGAGTTGGAGAAGATATATTTTTAGAAATGGAGTTGGAGGCAGACTGATGAATTATTCTCGCACACATCCATTCCTCTTGGGTGGTCACAAGAAGCTCTTCATTGATGGCGAATGGGTTGAGGCCGCTTCAGGTGACCTGATCGAAGTTTTTGATCCGTCCACTGGCAAAGTGCTAACTGAAATTGCGTGCGGTGGTGCTGAGGATATCGATCGGGCTGTTGCGGCGGGGCGTAGAGCTTTCGAAGGTGATTGGGCTGACTGGAAGCCGTTCGACCGTCAAAATCTGTTGCTGAACATTGCTCTTGCGGTAGAGCGCAACTTTGATGAGCTTGCCTGGCTCGAGTCGCTTGATATGGGTGCGCCGGTCGCCCGTACGGCGTTATTCAAGCGTTTTATGATGCAAACATTCCGCTTCTATGCGGCCCAGGCTGTCGGTATTTACGGGGAGACAACCAAGAATTCTTTCCCCGGCGACCTGCTTACCTACTCATTGCGTGACCCAATAGGGGTGGTTGCCGGCATTATACCGTGGAACGGACCGCTGATCTCGCAACTATGGAGTATCTGCCCGACTCTTGCGACGGGGTGTACATTAGTACTAAAACCTGCTGAGGATGCTTCGCTGTCATCATTGCGGCTAGCGGAGATCATGAAAGAAGCAGGGCTTCCAAATGGGGTCGTCAACGTCGTTCCGGGCTTTGGTGAGGGTGCTGGCGCCGCACTGGCCGGTCACACCGATGTCGATAAGATCGCTTTTACCGGATCGACAGTTACAGGGCGCAACGTCATTCAAATGGCTGCTACTAACATGAAGCGGGTTTCGGTCGAGCTTGGGGGGAAGTCAGCCGATATCATTTTCGCTGATGCTGATCTTGACAAAGCCGTGCCCGGTGCCGCTATGGGTTGTTTCAACAACTCAGGCCAAATCTGCTATGCGGGGTCGCGAATCCTTGTTCAGCGTCGGATCTATGACGAATTCGTTGCTAGGCTCGCTGATTTTGGAAGATCGCTCAAAGTGGGGCGGGCTATTGATTTCGATAGTCAGCTCGGACCAGTCGTTTCCAAGAGGCAGCTTGCCACTGTGGAGTCGTATATTGAGCTTGCGCGCAGCGAAGGCGCTGACCTCGTATCCGGTGGCGAACGGCTTGGGGGAGACTTGGGCGAAGGTTATTTTGTGCCGCCCACCGTCCTGGCAAATGTCTCTAACGATATGCGGGTGGCCCGAGAAGAAATTTTTGGACCTGTCGCTTCAGTCATACCGTTTGACGATGAGGAGGAAGCGATAAAAATCGCCAATGACAGTCGCTACGGTTTGGGCGGCGCAGTGTGGACACAAAACCTTGGCATCGCACATCGGGTCACACGCGAGGTACGCACAGGTATGATGTGGGTCAACTCTTACGGTAACACCGAGCCCGCGATTACCTCGGAAGGCTTTCGCATGAGCGGCTATGGTGCCAAAGGTGGTCGCCGTCATATCGACGAATATCTCTACACCAAATCGGTGTGGATAAACCTGGAATAGTGAGGAAAGGCTATGCGCGGAATCGTATTTTCCGGAAGCCGGATGATCGAACTCGTTGAGTTTCCTGATCCTGAACCCGGGCACGATGAGGTTGTTTTGGCGATCAAGGCCTCGGGCATGTGCGGCAGTGATCTCAAGTTTTACCGCCCGCCTCCGGGTGAAGCCTTCAAAGCTTTAGGCCTTCGCGATACCGGCGAACCAATCATCGCTGGACATGAGCCGGCTGGGGAGGTGGTCGCGGTTGGGCGTGACGTCGACCCTCGCATGGCCAAGCTTGGGGACCGCGCCATGGTCTACCATTACGATGGCTGCCACGCTTGTGCCAGTTGCCGCACGGGGTGGTGGCAGATGTGTGAGAATGGTCCGATCACCTATGGGCTTAATGCTCATGGAGGTCATGCACCATACATGAAAGTACCAGCACGAACACTTGTGCATCTTCCAGAGGAGCTTTCATATACCACCGGAGCCGCCATTTCCTGCGGCACAGGAACGTCCTACCAGGCGCTGACCAGGATCGGTGTCAGTGCGCGCGACCGGCTCGCTGTTTTTGGCCAAGGCCCTGTAGGCCTGTCAACAACCCAGCTTGCCGCTGCGATGGGTGCCGAGATTATTGCTATCGACATCGATCGCAATCGCGCAGACCGCGCCCTTAAATTTGGTGCGGCTCATGCTATTGATGCAAGTCAGGATGACCCCATCGAGCAGATTATGCAATTGACCGGAGGCAAGGGTGTGACGAAAGCTATCGACACATCTGGAGCTGCTGCGGGCCGATTGGGCGCGGTGAGAAGTTGTGCTAAATGGGGTGTGGTCTGCTTTGTTGGAGAGGGCGGTGAAGTGACATTGAACGTCAGCCCTGACATCATGCGCAAGCAATTGACGATCATGGGGTCGTGGACATTTTCGGACGTTGCGCAGGCTGACTGTACACGATTTATTGCTGATCACGGTGTCGAGGTAGACCGGCTATTCACCAACGAATGGTCTCTGGAGCAAGCAGACGAAGCCTACCGGGACTTCGATAAGCAGCTTGGCGGGAAAGCAGTGTTTGTTTTTTGATACCACGCTGGGAAACTTGCCAAAAATATTTTGGTAGTCAATATCGATTACATGGAGTTTAGCGTTAGTTTTCCCCAGAGTTTAGTGGGAGAGGTCAGGCAGCCTGCGAGCGAGCAGCCAGGGGAAATCACCATAGATAAGAGCGGACGGCTTTGATCGGGTGGGGAGCCGATTTTGCGCAGGAGCTCTGCCAGGACAGGGCGGAGAACTTATCGGTGTTGTTGCCGGGAATGGCGGAAAACCATCGAAGTGGTGTCAATATTGCTACAGTTAAAGAGCCGGTTTCGGCACTTTGATTATTCACCGGTGGGAGGTTAGGTAATTGATGCGCATCAGGGGGTAATCGTCTATTGACTGGCTAAAGTTAGTTGTCAGCTTGGATAGATCCAGAACCCAGAACCCAGAACCCAGAACCCATTTTTGAGAATTAATAGCACAAGCTAGGAAGCTCGACGTTGTCGAGGTCATTTATGATCGCTGCTTCTGTGTTCGGCCAATCGTAAAAAATGAGATCACTCTATCTTCAGATGCGCTGAAACACGACAAGGCGATACGTTCCGATTGTAAGTTTTGATGATTAAAGGTGCCGTTTCATGAGTTATCAGGCTCCCCTCGCTGACCTGGATTTTGTCTTACGCCATTTGGTAGATCTGCCTGCGCTGTTGGCGCTGCCGGTTTTTGACAGCCTTGATCTGAACGCTGACATTGCCTCGATACTTGCCGAAGCTGGCAAGGTGGCCAGCCAGGTGCTGTCGCCTGCCAACCGGCTTGGTGATATCGAAGGAGCAGCACAAGAAGGGCAAAAGGTATTTTTGCCGGAAGCATTCGGCACCGTACACAAGGCCGTAATGGAGGGCGGCTGGACAGGCGTTAGCCTGCCTGAGGAGGTGGGCGGCCAGGGGCTGCCAGTGTTGTTCAATACTATAATTGCCGAATTCTGGAATAGTGCCAACATGGCCTATGCATTGAACCCGATGTTGAGTATCGGTGTGGCTAATACAATTCTAGCCCATGGTACTGAGGGGCAGGTCCAGACGTATGTCAGGCCGATAGCTGAGGGGCGTTGGACCGGCACGATGAATCTCACCGAGCCACAAGCCGGATCTGATCTCAGCAACATACAGATGCGAGCGGTGAAGGAGGATGATCACTATCGGATCACCGGGCAGAAGATATACATCACTTGGGGTGAGCATGAGTTAGCAGAGAATATCATCCATCTGGTGTTGGCCAGACTGCCGGACGCGCCCGCAGGGACTCGTGGAATCTCTCTGTTTATCGTTCCCAAATATCTAGTCAATCACGACGGCAGTCTGGGCGAGCGCAACGATGTGAAGTGCCTGTCTTTGGAGCACAAGATGGGCATTCATGCGAGCCCGACCTGTGCCATGAGTTATGGCGATGAGGGTGGCGCCACCGGCTATCTGGTTGGAGAAGAGCACAGTGGGCTTCCCCAGATGTTTACCATGATGAACGAAGCGAGAATTATTGTTGGCGTGCAGGGATTGGGCATTGGCGAAGTGGCCTGGCAAAACGCGGAGGAATATGCCCGGCAACGAGTTCAAGGTGGTAGGGAAATTGTCAATCATCCCGATGTGGCGAGGATGCTGATGACTCAGAAGGCTTTGGTGGAAGCCATGCGTGCCATAGCTTGCGTGGAATCCGTCAATCTGGACTTTGCCCGCCATGGAGGAGATGAGAAGACGCAGAAGCGAGTGGATTTGATGATTCCGGTGATCAAAGCCTGGTTCACCGAACTAGGTCAGGAGATCGCCTCACTGGGCATTCAGATACACGGAGGCATGGGATACATTGAGGAAACCGGGGTTGCCCAATACTATAGGGATATTCGTATTGCTGCCATTTATGAGGGGACCAACGGTATCCAGGCGGCGGATTTGGTCGTGCGGAAATTGGGACGTGACCGGGGCCGGGCAATGTTCGGACTACTGGAAAATATACAGGTGGCTATTGACGCTGCAATGGAAGTGGGACTATCCCTCGAAGGAGGCTGTCTGCAAACAGTCCTGGATGACCACCGCGAAGCTACTGACCTGATGCTTTCCCTGCTTGAGGCCGGTGTTCCCCATGCGCTGTTCAACAGCTTTGACTATCTGATGGCTACCGGCTATCTGTGCGGCGGCTGGCAGATGCTACGGGCTCTGATGGCAGTCAAGGGGAAGAAGGATTCTTTTAGCCAGAAGAAAGAAGCAACTGCAATGTTTTATCTGACCCGATTGCTTCCTAGGGGCACCTTGCATCATCAACTCTGCCGGAATGAAAATTCAGCATTGTTCGAGAAAATGTTTCAGCTTTTTTGTTAATCTATTTTGGAATCAATGAAGAGAAGGGTTGTTATTATTTCGGATGAAAAAGTGATGCTGATAGAGCAGTAGGCTCCATTATCAGAAATCTATGAATGCCTATGATGGGACCTTGATAAGCATCAGAATGTCATTCACACAATTACAGGCATTGGATGAGCGATAAATGAAAATTGATAGAGCAGAACATATAGCAAACAAGGTCGAATCCTTCGTTCGGGAGGTGGTAATTCCTTATGAAAAGGATCATCGACTTGGTGCACATGGGCCCTCTGATGACTTGGTTGTGGAGCTGAGAGAGCTCGCTGCAAAGGCCGGAGTGCTGACGCCTCATCTCCGAAGCGACGGGGAACACTACTCCCAGCGTGAGACTGCGATAATACTGACCAGAAGTGGCCTGTCTCCGCTTGGTCCTGTTGCCTGCAATACTGCAGCGCCGGATGAAGGTAATATGTACTTATTGGGGAAAGTCGGTAGTCCCGAGCAGCAGAAACGGTTCCTGGAGCCACTGGTGCGCGGTGTGACGAGATCAGCATTTTTTATGACTGAACCGGCTGCAGAGGGGGGAGCCGGATCGGATCCGTCAATGATGAAGACGACGGCCCGCCGGGATGGTGACTACTGGATAATCAATGGCAGGAAGGCTTTTATCACCGGAGCGGCGGGAGCTTCGCTGGGAATAGTGATGGCAAACTCTGCGGATGGGGCCTGCATGTTCCTGGTGGATCTTCCTGACCCTTCTGTAAAAATCGAGCGCATCATGGACACTCTGGATAACTCCACGCCGGGTGGTCACGCAGTAGTGCTGCTTGATAATCTGCGTGTACACAAGAGCCAGATGCTGGGTGGTAGCGGGGAAGGTTTCAAGCTTGCTCAAGTGAGATTGTCTCCTGCGCGCCTGTCCCACTGTATGCGCTGGCTTGGCGCGGCAATAAGAGCCAATGAGGTTGCCACCGGCTATGCTTGTACCCGAGAGGCATTTGGAAAGCCGTTGATTGAACACGAAGGTGTTGGCTTCATGTTGGCAGACAACCTCATTGATCTGCAACAGTCCAGGTTAATGATAGATTGGTGTGCAGGGATTCTCGACCAAGGCTTACTGGGTACGGCAGAAAGCTCAATGACTAAAGTATCGGTTTCGGAAGGGCTGTACAAGATAGCAGATCGTTGCGTGCAGGTCATGGGTGGCTCCGGTGTCTGCAGCGATAGTATTGTAGAAACAGTGTTCAGAGAGTTGAGGGCATTCCGTATCTACGATGGTCCCACCGAGGTGCACAAGTGGTCATTGGCCAAAAAGATTAAGCGGGACTACCAGACGAGGAGTGAAGCATGAAAAGCGAACTCGTCAGTTCACCCGTCGGACGGGATTTGGACGTTGATTCGCTATCCGCGTGGCTTGGAGATAAGGTGCCTGGCTTCGGAGATATATTGGTAGCTGAAAAGTTCTCGGGGGGGCAGTCTAATCCTACCTACAAGTTGACGAGCCCTGAAGGTATCTGTGTATTGCGTACCAAACCGCTAGGGCCTGTTGTCACGGGTGCTCACGCCATTGACCGCGAAGTAAGAGTGATGACGGCCCTGCATAAAGTTGGGTTTCCAGTGCCGCGGGTATTAGGGTTTTGCTCTGATAAAGAAATCATTGGCCGTGAGTTTTATGTCATGGAAATGGTCCAGGGCCGCATTTTCTGGGATGCGACTTTTCCTGATGTGAACGAGCAGGAAAGACCCCGTTATTTCGACTCTATGAACGCCACCTTGGCCAAGCTCCATCAATTTGACGTCCACGAGCTTGGTCTTGATGACTTTGGCAAACCAGGGAACTACTTCAAGCGCCAGATAAATCGCTGGTCCCGCCAATATTTCGATGACGATCTTGCGGGCAGAGATGACAATATGGACAGAGTGATTCATTGGCTAGAGGCACGAGCGCCTGATGCCGCCGATGTCTCTATCGTCCATGGCGACTTTCGCTGTGACAACTTGATTTTTCACCCCACGAAGCCTGAAGTTATTGCAGTTCTTGATTGGGAGTTGTCAACACTTGGGAATCCCCTGTCCGATTTTGCCTATCATGCCAGCATGTACCATATGCCGCCTGATATCGTAGCAGGATTGGCCAGCGCCGATATCAAGGCATTGAATATCCCTACTGAAGAGGAGTACATCGCTGCCTACTGTCGAAGGATGGGGCGCGAAAGAATAGCAGATTACCATTTTTGCCTAGTATTTAATTTCTTTCGCTTAGGGGCAATCTGTCATGGCATCAAGGGGCGGGTAATCCGTGGTACTGCTTCTTCGATGGAGGCACGGGACAAAGCGGGAAAATTCCCTCGGCTAGCTAGTATCGCCTGGTCATTGGCTGAGAAGGCCGGATGACTAAAGGTGCAAGTATCGAATCCTGCATTGAGAGCCACAGTGAATCGGCCGAGTGAGTGTAATGCTGTCGATATGCTTTGGTAAAGGCTTTGATAGAGCGCGCTTATGCTAGAAGCAGTGGCAACGAGTTTTATGAGAGCGGTCTTTACTATAGGTATTGGAATCAAGTATTTTCTTCCGCGCTGACAATGAGACTATGAGTTTTTCTTGAGTGCTAGCAGATTTTTCTGTAGGTAAGCCTTGGGATTTGTCTTCGATGGACGCGGCTCTTTTGGGTGATTGAAATCGTTGGTGAGGAAACACTATTCTTCTTGATCTGCATTTATATATTTAAATAAATGCTTTATCTTTTAAGCCAGAGTTATTTTTCCCTGATCCGAATTCTTCGTGTTAAATCTGTGTTAGATGCAGGAGATCGTTAATCTCATGCTTTTTGATCTATGAGGCATGGCGATACTAAAGTCATTGACTGCTTGGGTATACCAGCAAGGATTATTTTATGAGAGCGATTTTCGATAAACTAACCTTTAAGTCGGGTGCGATCATGCCCAATCGTTTCATGTTGGCACCACTCACTAACAAGCAGAGTTGTGATGATGGCACTCTCTCGGAAGAGGAGTATCGTTGGCTCACCTTGAGAGCGGAGGGAGGGTTTGGTGCGACCATGACCTGTGCAGCAAATGTTCAGGCTTCCGGAAGAGGGTTTTCTGGACAATTAGGTTGCTTTGGTGATGAGCATCTTCCAGGGCTCTCTCGTTTGGCCGAATCCATTAAATCTGAAGGCAGTTTAGCGCTATTGCAGTTGCACCATGCGGGTATGCGTTCGCCGCAGGGTCTGATTGGTGAAAAGCCGCATTGCCCGTCGGAAAACGAGAAGTTTGGTGCGCGTGCGTTATCGCTTGATGAAGTTATTGATTTGCGTGACAGCTTTATCGCTGCTGCGTTGAGAGCTGATAGGGCAGGCTTTGACGGTATTGAATTGCATGCTGCCCATGGTTATATCTTGGCACAATTTCTCAGCGCGACAATCAATCGCCGAAATGACGAGTATGGTGGCAGCCTAGCAAATCGTGGTCGCCTGTTGAAAGAGATTGTTGACGGTGTGCGGCAGCAATGCCGAGAAGAATTTACCCTTGGAGTGCGATTATCTCCGGAGCGGTTTGATTTAAAATTGGGTGAAATTCGTGAGCTGGCTCAGGAGCTGATCCACGATGATAAGATTGATTTCCTTGATATGAGTCTATGGGATGCTTTCAAAAACCCAATTGAGAAAGAATACGAAGGACGTACTTTGTTATCCTGGTTTGCGGAGTTGGACCGGGGCAATGTTCGATTGGGAGTTGCGGGGAAAATTCGTACGGCCGCGGATGCACATAGGTGTCTGGTTGCTGGTGCAGATTTCGTGCTGTTAGGGCATTCGGCAATTCTACATTACGATTTCCCACAGCGAGTTTTGGCCAATCACAACTTTGAGCCGGTTGAACTGCCGGTGACGCCCAGCTACCTGAAAGCGGAAGGGCTGTCGGACGTTTTCATTGATTACCTTTCCTCGTGGGAAGGGTTCATCAAGGGTTGATCAAGACTCATTGCTTTAGCCGAGAGGGTACTATCGTTGGATCTTCTGTTTATGGGCTCATGGCATTTGTTGGGTGGCGGATTAGATAATTGGCACGGATGCACCTGGGCTGGCTATTGGCTACGTTAGCCATATCGGTACGCTGATCTGGTGTAACGACGTGCCGCAATTGATATCTCTGCCTGCGTGTAATTGCTGAACTTATCTGGCGATATCATGGATGTAATAACTGGCTAGGCGATATCCGGTAAGCTAACTTCATCAATCATCAACGTTTCAAATAGGCGGCTTTTGACAATTTAATATCAGAGGAGAAGTATAATGAGAAAAACAGTTGTCATACTCGGAGCAAGCGGTATTGTGGGGCAATCGGCAGCCGAGGAGTTCCTCGCCAGAACAGACTACGAAGTAATTTGCGTTTCACGGCGTAAGCCTGATATCAATAGTAGCCGGGTATTTCATCATATGTCGGTTGATCTTCGCGATGAGCAGGAATGTCAGCGTATCTTCACAGATCTTCCGCAGGTGACTCATGTGGTTTATGCAGCAGTTTTCGAAAAGCCCGGCCTGATCCAAGGCTGGGCTGAGAAGGATCAGATGCAGACCAACCTTCAGATGCTCCGTAATGTGCTTGAACCCTTGACGTCGGTGGCCAAGGGGCTAGGACATATCACCCTGCTCCAGGGTACGAAAGCATATGGTATGCATTTGCATCCAATGAAAATTCCTGCTCGGGAGAGGGATGAACGGGATCCACACCAAAATTTTTATTGGCTACAAGAAGACTATCTCCGCGAAAAAGCAGGTGAGGAATCTTTTCACTACACTATTTTACGTCCGCAACTTATTATCGGTGCTCCCTATGGGGTTGCGATGGGGCTGGCCCCGGTCATCGGCGCATATGCAGCGATTTGCCGTGAAGAGGGTGAGCCATTTAGCTTTCCTGGGGGGCCGTCTTATGTTGGTGAAGCTGTGGATGCACGGTTAGTCGCTCAAGTGATCGCTTGGGCAGCCGAGGCTCCGCAGGCAATTAACCAGCATTTCAATGTGACCAATGGGGATGTATTTGAGTGGCGTAATCTATGGCCAGCGCTAGCAGAGATTTTAGGCGTAGATACAGGTCCAGACAAAGCTATATCCATGGCAAGATACCTGCCGGAAAAAGCGGATGTATGGGAGCGAATAGTACAGAAAAACGGCTTGCGGCCTACCTCGATAAACGATCTGATAGGCGAGGCACATCACCTGGCAGACTGGTGCTTCGCTTACGGTATGGCTGAACCACCGACGCCAGCTTTTGTTAGCTCTATCAAGCTCCGTCAGGCAGGTTTCACCGATGTTTTCGATACAGAAGAGACCTTCAAGTATTGGCTGGCAAACTTGATCAAGCGTGGAGTGTTACCTGCTGCACTGTAGCAGTGAGTTGTTGTAGCGAGTAAGCAGTAGGTGTAGTGGCACCGTAAATTCGGTTGCCTAGCTTTGAGTGATACTACTAGGGCCTGTTCACACATAAATAATGTATCGACGATTAATGCAAAATGAATGAAGAAGGTGAATACGACATCCAATTTGTCGAAACGAGAGAGATCCTGCGAAAGCCTTTCAGCCTTCGGAACAATCTTTCTACCTCATTTCGCATGCGAGGTGCGGACAATACCTTGGACTACTTTGGAGTAGTCCATGTATTCATACGAGGATCGTCTGCGCGCTGTAAAGCTGTATTTGAAGCTCGGCCGTCGGACAAATGCCACCTTGCGACAACTGGGGTATCCCAGCAAGAACTCGCTCAAGGTCTGGTGTGCAGAGTTTGAACAGAGTCGAGATCTTCGCAGAGGCTATCAACGGGTTAAACACCGGTACACTGCTCAACAAGGCTTCTCTGCGAGACTAGAAAATATATTTTGCTTTCTGGCAGGTAGCCACCTTTGATCCGGAGTTTAGCGAGCAGGAACAGCGGTTTACCCAATATGCTTGCGACTTGATTGCGATCACATTAGAGGCCCGCCGGGAAACCGGTTTGTTAGACCCGGCAATAGACGTTGCAGTCCAAGCACGACGTCTGCTGATATTGATACAGGGAATTGCTATTCAAGCTATTGTTGACACCGCAGGATGGTCGCCAGAGCGACAGCTGGAGTTCTTGGCCAGCGAGCTGGCCTTGGCTGGGTTGGCTGTGGACTGACAGAGGTATCAGTCCTTGGCAGTCTAATTGCTATCTTCACCTTTTACTCATCCTGTGGCAACTGCTCCCGCGCCACGGCCCGATAGGCGATATCCCGTCGCAGGTACATATCCTTCCAACTGATTTCACTGGCGAGATGGTAGGCATGCTGCTGGGCAGCGCCCAC
>Ga0172382_10001433_pt1 | contig 42620 bp, 51 predicted proteins | sample Leawel138RmetaG_FD_122245 | JGI IMG/M metagenome (GOLD analysis project Ga0172382, IMG submission 122245) | Leachate microbial communities from a municipal landfill in Southern Ontario, Canada - Leachate well 138R metaG | ecosystem: Engineered > Solid waste > Landfill > Unclassified | place...
GACCAACATCCTCGGTACCCACAATCTGTTGCGCGTCGCCAGGGCGATCTGGCTGGACGGACCGCAAGGATGGATACCCCACCGCTTTCACCATATTTCCACCGATGAGGTATACGGCACCCTCGGTCCGCAGGATCCCGCCTTTCACGAAGAGACTCCTTACGCCCCCAACTCCCCCTATGCCGCCAGCAAGGCAGGGGCGGATCACCTGGTCCGCGCCTATCAGCACACCTACGGGCTCAGCACCACCACCAGCAACTGCTCCAACAACTATGGGCCCTATCACTTTCCCGAGAAGCTGATTCCCCTCATCATCGTCAACATCCTTCACAACAAGCCCCTGCCGATCTATGGCGATGGCCGGCAGATCCGTGACTGGCTCTATGTGGAAGACCATTGCCGGGGTATCGCGACGATCCTGGAACAGGGACAGGAAGGAGAAAGTTATAACATCGGCGGCTGCAACGAGTGGGCCAACATCGACATCGTGCGGCTCATCGGCGAAATCATGGACGAACTCTTCGCCGAAGATCCGCAATGGCTGCAAGCCTTTCCCCATTCGGCGGCGGCGCAGGGGCGGAAAAGTGCCGATCTCATCCAGCATGTCCGTGACCGGCCCGGCCATGACCGCCGCTATGCCATCGACGCCACGAAAATCACCCGGGAGCTTGGGTTCAAGCCCGCCGTAGACTTCCCCACCGGCATCCGTCAGACCATCCGCTGGTATCTGGAGCATCCGCAGTGGTGGCAGAAAATCATGGATGGGAGTTATCGGGAATGGCTGGATGTGCAGTACGGAGCGCTGAAAGCCTAGCCGCCCAGGTTCCTGCCTTATGGCCTCCACCTTGCCACGGGACGTATGCAAAAATGATCTGTAGCACCATCAGCGCCGCCCATGGAGGCAAGGCGTCGAAACGATAGGCGACCTCGTTTGCGGAGCGAATGGCCCACTTTTGGTTTTTGGTCAGACCAGGCAGCCCGCTGACCGACCTCACCTGCTGCGCATCCACCTTTGGCATGACATCCAATTCAAAGAGGCAATCGATCATGGCTGGGAAGCTAAAGAGAGAGGTAGGATTTTCAGGGCTCATTTTCGCCAGTCTGGGAGGAATCATCGGTTCCGGCTGGCTATTTGGTCCGCTGGCTGCAGCGCAGGTGGCCGGACCCCTCAGTATTTATTCATGGCTGATTGGCGCCATTACCATTTTGTTTCTCGGCCTGACTTATGCCGAGGTCGGACCTTTATTTCCAAAAGCAGGTGCCGCCACACACATTGCTAACGTGGTACATGGCAATCTACTCGGTAAGATCTGGGCGTGGCTGTTGTTTATGTTCTACATCGCCATCGCTCCAGTGGAGGTGGTCGCCGTACTGACCTATGCCAACAATTATATTCCCGGACTGTTGGTAGGCGACACCGGCCTGCTGAGCGGCCTGGGACTCATAAGCTCCGTAGTGCTTCTGGGGTTCATGTTCCTGCTCAATTTTTTAGGCATTCGCCGGGTAGCCAACATTTTTACCGGACTGGGCTGGTGGAAACTGGCCGTACCCGTCCTTACCATTATCGTCCTCGTGGCATTCTCCTATCATCCCGAAAATTTGCATGTCCTTCACTGGCATGAAAACGTGCATGGCATGTTCGTTGCCGTCGCATCATCGGGCATTGTCTTCAGCTACCTGGGTTTTCGACAGGCGATCGAACTGGGTGGCGAAAGCCGCGAACCTGGCAAACATATTCCCCTGGCGGTAATTGGTGCCATCGTGATCGGTGCGATCATTTACGTCGGTCTGCAATGGGCCTTTTTGGTCAGCATGCCCCCGTCACAACTGACCCAAGGCTGGGCCAAACTGAGTTTTTCCGGGGTATTTGGTCCCTTTGCCGCCATTGCCTCTCTTTTGGGAATAGGCTGGCTGGCGGTCCTGATTTACGCCGACGCGTTGATCTCTCCGGGAGGCACCGCCCTGGTATATGCCACATCCGCGGCCCGCGCCGTGGTCGCCAACGGCGAAGTCGGCGCAGGCCCCAGCTTCTTTACCAGGATCACCGAAGGGGGGGTACCCTGGGTGGGGATCATCGTCGCCTATGTGATCGGGTGCATCTACTTCCTGCCCTTTCCTTCCTGGCAGAAACTGGTGGGCTTTATTACTACCATCTCGGTGATCACCTACGGTATCGGACCTATCGTCCTGCTGCAATTGCGCCGTTCCATGCCCGATCTGGAAAGACCTTTCCGCTTGTGGGGCGCGCAGATCATCGCGCCCATTGCGTTTATCCTTTCTTCACTCGTCGCCTACTGGGGCGGTTTCAAGGCGCTGACCTACATTTTCGGCACGCTGTTCGCCATCCTGATCCTATATGGCATCGTATACAGGATTCGTGGCAGCCGTAGCCGGGATGGCACTCCCTTGGGGTTCAAGCATATCACCTGGATATTCCCTTATTTTTTCGGGCTCTGGGTGCTTTCCTGGTTTGGACCCAAGGTATTGGGTGGCCAAGGAGTCATTCCCTTTTTCTGGTCCATGGTGGCCGTTGCAGCGCTGGCGCTCCTCTCCATGGTCTGGGCGTTGAAGGTGACGGTGCCCGACAGCCAGATATCCGAGTATTTCTCGGTCATGAACCAGGAAGGAGTGGAACTGTAGTTTCATCCGCGGCGGATGGACCTCAGTTTACGACGCACGAGCAGCGCAAAAGGTGGTACCACCACAGGCGGATGTGCGGCGCCGCAAAGCGGTAGCGTAGCTGCCCGTCTATTTCCTGTAATTTTTGCGCCGGAACAGATCGACCTTCCGTGAGACCAGCCGGTCGAGAAACAGAAGGCCGTCGAGATGGTCCATTTCATGTTGGACCGCCCTGGCCTCGAAGCCTTCGCACTCGTAACTCCGCTCCCGTCCCAGGACATCCTGGGCCTGCACCCGTATGCGTTCCGCACGAATGACATTGCCCGTGAAATCCGGCACCGACATGCAGCCTTCCCGGCCCACCGCCATGCCCTCCCACGCCGCCAGTTCGGGATTGATCAGCACCATGAGCCCATGGCAGTCGTCTCCCAGTTTAGGGCGCACATCGACGACCACGATACGTTGCGCGCGGTCCACTTGCGGCGCCGCAATACCCACCCCCCCTGGGCCGGCATACATGGTCTCCGTCAGATCATCGATAAAGTGATGCAGCTCGTCGTCGAATACGCTGACCGGATCGGCCTTGCGCTGCAGACGGGCGTCCGGGTAAGTCAGGATCGGGAGTACGGCCATCAAAACACCGCCGACTCGATGGGATGCACACCGATTTCCACCCCTTCCTTCTCGCGCAACGGCGCCACGACCTTGCGGACGCTCTCCGTACCCTCCGGGGCATAGCCCTGAATGACCATCACGTAGAGAGGCCGCTCGGGGCTACCGGTGCTCTCGCTTTCCAGGTCGATCACATTGAACCCGATGGCCGCCAGCGCTCCGGTGACACCCGCGACGATGCCCGGATGATCGGCCCCGTAGACCGTGACCCGGGTATTCGGCATATCCGCAGTCGGCGCGACACTGGAGACGGGGTCCAGATGTACGCGCAGATTGAGGCGTTTGATGGCCGGGTCCAGCGCCATTTCCACGGAGCCCAGATCACGCGGGTACTCGATGATCTGCATGATGGTGAAGTAACCGCCGAGACGCATCATCGAGGCGTCCCCGATGGAGCAGTCCGCGGTGAACAGGGCCTGGGTGACCGCGGCGACGATACCGGGGCGATCTTCGCCGATGACCGTAAGAAGGGCTTGACTCATCCTAGACTCCTATGGCGAGGATTTTCGCCTGCACGAGATAACGAAAACAGTATTCCAGCAATTCAAGATGGTGTCTGGCCGCCAGAAAGTCCGGGCCCCAGGCCGTCACTCCATGGAGGTGAATCAGCGCGCCGGGGACACGGGGCGGTGCCCCGGTAAACTCCCTGTCCATATCTTCGGCAATCCGCGCGACGTTCAGATGATTGGCGAAGACCGGCAGGTCCACCTGCGGCTCGGCATCGGGCACGCCCAGACCTTTGAGCATTTCCAGCGGCGGCAGACGCAACCGGCCCTGCCGCGCGAAGTGTCCGCAGAGATTGGCCTCGATGGAGTGGACGTGAAATATGACCCGGGCGTCGGGCACATGCCGGTAGATCGTCTCATGGATGGCGGCCTCGGCCGAAGGCTGGCGTCCCGGTGGGGCCTGCACCACCTGACCCCGCAGATCCACCAGCACGAAATCCCCGGCGTCCAACCGATCCTTGGGGCGGCCACTGGCGGTGATCCAGAAGGTATCGGTATCGCTGCGTGCCGACAGGTTGCCAGCGGTGCCCAGCATCCAGCCCCGCGCATAAAAATCGCGCGCCGCCAGGGCGAGATGGGTGCGTGGATCATCCTGCATGGGCAGGCTCCCGCCACCAGCCGCGTTGCTCGAGGGCGGCGCTCACGTCCCCGAAATCATCGAAGGGCAGGAAATCTCTCCCCTCGGCGCGCAGATATTCCGCGAGGCGGTCCCGCGCACAGACCAGAGGACACTGCCGGGCGACCCGCAGATCGGTGATGGAATCCCCGATACAGACGGCATCCCGGGGATGGTAGTGTGCGACCACGGCGGCCTTGGCCACCAGTTCGTGATCATCCTGCCAGGGGGAGGACACCCGCAGCCATTCGCCCGTGGTATCCACCTCGAGGCCATGGATGGCGTAAATTTCCTGGCGGTAAGGGGCGAGGACGATCTCGGCCATGCGCGTGAAGCCGCCGGTGACGACGATAAAAGGAATGCCGGCCTTGTTGGCATGAGCCAGCAGCCCGTCGAGTCCCGGACGGATCTCCGTATCCCGCACGAAATCCTCCAGTTCCGGCCAGCGCCACGAAGGGATGGTGCCCAGCACCTGCGGCAAACCGTCACGCAGGGTCAGACGCTGTGCGTAGATTTCCGGCAGTATCCGGGCAGCGGCCTGCGGCGCAAAATGACGCATGAGGGCCACGAAAACCTCGCTCCGGGCGATGGTGCCGTCGAAGTCACAAAAAATGGCTCGTTGCATCAACCCTGCCCCCATTTTTCCACCGCTGCCCGCAAGGGGCCGGCGGGCAGATCTTCCAGCGCGCGTGGTGCTGCGCTCTGCCAGCGCTCGATGGCTTCGCGAAAGGCCAGCACGCCGCTGGCGGGGCCCTGGGGATGGTCCATGATCCCCGTCCCCGCATTGAGAATGACCTCCGCGCCATAGTCATCGAGGATGCGCCCAACCATGCCGGGATGCACGCCCGACGAAGGTACCGGTGCCACGCCCCGCGCCCGCAGCGCTTCGACGATGGCCCATTCGTCCGCCGCGGCGAAGGGCAGGCTGCCGTACTGCGTCGGATAGAGCACCGCATCGGCCCCCCCATAGGCCATCAACGTACCGAGCAGAGCCCCGTAGGAAAACCCGTAATCCGGCGCGCCACACCAGGCACCCGCCAGAGACGGATGGGCGAAGATCGGCACGTCGATGTCGGGATCGGCGACCAGCGCCTCCAGTACCGGGAAGCCATATGCCAGCACATTCAGGAGCAGCGCATTGGCACCGGCGGCCACCAGTTGCAGCGCGAGCGTTTGCACCTGGCGTGCATCCCCCGAGAGATTCATCGCGTAGAGCAGATCACGACCCGTCTGATCCCGCCGCGCCTCGATCACCGGCGCACAAGCCTCCCAGCGCGCCAGGGTCGCCGCCATCGGCAGGTCCGGGAGGATTTCGACATTCTTGATGATATCCAGCCCGGCAACGGCCACCTTTGCCAGGATTTCGGCGTGGTCCCCAGCCGTCAGCCCCAGCGCCGGCTTGAAAATGGCCATGACCAAGGGCCGTTCCTGCACCCCCAACCGTGCGCGGATGCCCTCCAGCCCGAAGCGCGGCAAGCGTCCGAAGTGCTCCGGCAAACGGATTGCCGTCACCTTGGCAGGACCCGCCAGGGAATATTTGCCGAAAATCATGGTGAGCAGGCTGCCGAGGCGACCATCCACATTGGCGGCGGGAAAGCGCACCGTGGCCTGATGACCTCCGTCCGCCAGTTCGGTAACGGCGGTCACCTTCCCCAGATGGCCGCGCAACTGCGCCTCCCGGTGCTGAAAGTGCGCATCCCAGCTTCCCGCCGTCTGGCCGATGGCGATGGCCCGCGCCTGTGAGCGGGCGTCTACCCCGGCGGGAAACCGGTAATCGACCTCAATGAACGCCGTCATGGGTTGGGAAAAGACCGCAGGGCGCGGTCGGTATAATGCGGTGTCCAGCCGCCGCGCGCGCTGAAGTAACGCACCGCCTTGATCCGTTGCGCATCCGTGAGACGAAACCAGTGCTCCACCTCCGCCGGGATATGGACATAATCCCCTGCATGCACGGTCAGCTCGACTTGCGCGCCGTCTTCCAGAACGAAGCCAAAAACGCCTTCCCCGTCCACGATATAGCGCACCTCCTCATCGTCATGGGTATGCGCGCGATAAAAACGGGCGGTGAGCTCCGCCAACTGCGGATGCCCGGGATACAACACCACCAGATCCCGCTCCTGATAGCCCCTCTCCCGCTGCAAACGCCGGAAGACGTCATCCAGGGCGGCCAGCAACGCCGACTGCGCCTCCGGATCGGGTTGCCGCTCGGTCAGCAGCGCCGCGACCCCCGCCCCGGTCACCGGAATCGCCTGCAAGGTGACGCCCAGGGGCGCCAGCGTGGCGGCGATCCGCGCCGTATCCGTGATCCGCTGCACCGTTTCCGCATATTGCAAAGCCGCCATGCTAACCGCCCTCCTTCCAGATCAGAGAAGCCATACGCCCGGTAACGCCGTCGCGCCGATAAGAAAAATAACGCGCGGGGTCCGCCACCGTACACAGATCACCGCCAAAAATGGCCCGCACACCGGCCCTCCGTAAACGCCGCCGCGCCAGCGCATAAATATTTGCCAGCCAGCGATCGCCGGACCCGCGGCGAAAGGCCTCTGCCGCTCCGGCGTCCGCCGCCAGAAAAGCCGCCCGGACTTCCGGACCGACCTCGAAATGCTCGGGCCCGATGGCCGGTCCCAAGTATATCAGAATCTCCTCCGGTGCCACCCGCATCGCAGCCACGCCGCGTTCCAGGATACCCGCCAGCAGCCCTCGCCAGCCGGCGTGAAAAACGCCGACCTGTCGGCCATCCCGGCTGCAGGCCAGGACCGGCAGGCAATCGGCCGTGAGCACCGCCAGCACCACACCCGGTGTGCCGGTGACCGCACCATCCGCCTCCGGGATACGGGCTGGCGCCGCTGCCAGGGTGGCGACCTCCGTGCCATGCACCTGCCGCAGCCAGCAGGGTTCTCCGGGCAATTTCAGCACGGCCCGCAGCCGTTCCCGATTCCCTGCCACCGCCTCCCACGCATCGCCCACATGATCACCAAGATTGAAGGAGGCGTAGGCCCCCCGGCTGACTCCGCCACCGCGCAGGGTGACGGCGCCCCGCACCCCCTGGGGCGCGGGCCAGTCCGGCACCCAATAACCGGCCTCTTCAGTCACCATCACGCGCACCGCGCAGCAGCGCCAGCAATTCGGTCATGTCATCGGGCAGCGGGCTTTCCCAGGTCATCAGATCTCCGCTTGCGGGGTGGTAAAGACGCAGGCGCCAGGCATGCAACGCCTGGCGACGGAACTGCCGCCAGCGGGCCAGCGCAGCCTCATCCAGTCCTTTCGGCACCGTCATCCGCCCCCCATAGACCGGGTCGCCCACCAGCGGGTGGCCAATATGCGTCATATGCACACGAATCTGATGGGTACGGCCCGTCGCCAGGCGCAGGCGCAGATAGCTGTGACGGGGGAAGCGCTCCACCAGCCGATAGTCGGTCCGCGCCGGCCGGCCGTCATCACGCACCGTCATCCGCAGACGATCCTGAGCGTGCCGGCCGATGGGCGCGTCCACCCGGCCACCTCCCGTCATCGCCCCCATCACCAGCGCGAGATACTCGCGGTGCATGGTATGGTCACCGAGCTGATCGATCAGCGACTGCCGCGCCATTTCCGTTTTTGCCACCACCAGCAGACCGGTCGTGTCCTTGTCCAGCCGATGGACGATACCGCCGCGGGGCAGATAGGCGTTCTCCGGCACATGGGCCAGCACGCCGTTGACCAACGTGCCGTCGGCATGACCGGCGCCGGGGTGGGTAAGCTGCCCCGCCGGCTTGTGCACGACAAGAATATCCGCGTCTTCATGCAGAATATGCAGGGGCAGGTCCTCGGCCAGCCAGTTGCTGGGTTCGATCTGCGGCCAGTCGACCATCACCTGCTCACCGCCGCGCACCCGCGCACTGGGCCTTTCGGGCGCGCCATCCACCAGAATCCGGCCATCGCGCAGCAGCGCCTGGATACGACTGCGGCTGGTTTCCGGCAGCAACTGGCTCAACACCGTGTCGAGGCGCTCGCCGGCCTGCTCCTCTGGCAAAATCATGGGAAGTCCCGTACTATCGTCGCTCATGGCTCGCCACTATAGACTATTGTCCTTCATGAGCAAACGCATACTGATGTCCCTATGCTGTACCGCCCTGATCGCCGGTTGCGCCAGCACTCCGAACCACCCCGACAGCCCCGCCGTCAGCCACGAATCCGCCCGGGCGCTGTTTCAGCCTGCCAAACACGCCATGGATCGCGGCGACTACGCCGCCGCCATCAAGCTTTTTGAAGATCTGGAGACCCGCTACCCCTACGGTCCCTACGCCGAACAGGCGCAACTCGATACGGCCTATAGTTATTACCAGCGCGGAGATTCCGAGGCGGCGGCGGCGGCGGCCGAACGCTTCATCAAGCTGCACCCGGCCAATCCCTATGTGGATTACGCGTGGTATCTGAAAGGCATCGCCCATTATCAGGCCATTCAGGGCGCACAGGAAAACCCCCGCCCCATCGAGGAGGCCTTCAGCGCCCTCGACACCCTGGCCAAACGCTGGCCGCACAGTGTTTACGCCGCCGACGCCCGCCTGCGCATGGCCAAGGTCATCAACATCCTCGGCCAGCGCAATCTGGATACCTGCAAGTTCTACTATGTGCGTCACGCCTATGTCGCCTCGGCAAACCGCTGCAACACGGTGATCACCCGCTACCAGTTGAGCGCGGCACGGGAAGAAGCACTCTACTATCTGACACGGGACTACCGGCACCTGAACCTGCCGCAACTGGCGCAGACCACCGCCGCGGTGCTTGCCTACAACTACCCCGGAAGCAAGTATCTTTCCAATCTTGGCAGCAGCGCAAAGCCCGGGTGACCCAGTTGGGGGCGATTGCCGCCCCCGCCCTGGTCAGACGGCCTCGTCGCCCTCTTCTCCGGTACGGATGCGGACCACCCGCTCCACCGAACTGACGAAAATCTTGCCGTCACCGATCTTGCCGGTCCGCGCTGCCTGTTCGATGGCTTCGATGGCGCGATCCGCCATGTCGTCGCTGACCACCACCTCCAGCTTGAGCTTGGGCAGGAAGTCCACCACATACTCGGCGCCACGATAGAGCTCCGTATGCCCCTTCTGACGGCCGAAACCCTTGACCTCGGTCACCGTCATGCCGGCCAGCCCCATCTCCTGAAGGGCCTCGCGCACGTCATCCAGTTTGAACGGCTTGATGATTGCCTCAATCTTCTTCATAGCAGAACTCCTCGTGCAGACAACACAGCTTCCCAAGAATGGTAGCCATTGGTGATAGGATAACGCCGATCCTTGCCGAATGCGCGGGCGCTGATCCGCACACCGGGCGCAGCCTGACGCCGTTTATATTCAGCGCGGTCGATGAGACGCAGCACCCGCATCACCGTTTCCGCCGAAAAACCGGCGGCGATGAGATCCACGGCACTACGGTCTTCTTCCACATAGGCGGCGATGATGGCATCCAGCACCTCGTAGGGGGGCAGACTGTCCTGATCACGCTGATCCGGCGCCAGCTCCGCCGAGGGTGGCCGGGTCAGCACCCGCTCCGGGATCACCGGACTCAGGCTGTTGCGATAGCGGGCGAGGCGATAGACCAGCGTCTTGGGGCAATCCTTGATGACCGCAAAACCGCCGGCCATGTCACCATACAGGGTTGCGTAGCCGACGGCGATTTCGCTCTTGTTGCCCGTGGTCAGCAGCAGGTGGCCGAACTTGTTGGAATAGGCCATGAGCAACGCGGCGCGGATGCGCGCCTGCAGATTCTCCTCCGTGGTGTCGGCCGCACGCCCGGCGAATAGGGGCGCCAATGTCTCCAGATAACTACGGAACGGCCCCTCGATGGAGACAATGTCGGTGCGCACCCCCAGGCTCCGGGCCTCGGCCACGGCGTCCGCGATGCTCATCTCCGCCGTATAGCGAGAGGGCATGATCAAGGCGTGAACCCGCTCCGCCCCGAGGGCATCCACCGCCACCGCCAGGGTCAGCGCCGAGTCCACCCCGCCGGACAGACCCAGCACCGCGCCGGGAAAGCCGTTTTTTTCCACATAATCGTGTACACCCAGACGCAGCACATCGTAGACTTCCGCGCTCTCGTCGGGCACCGGTTGCAATGGCCGATCCGCCTGCAGACGGATGCCGCCGGCGTCATCCCGGTCCACATCCAGCAGCACCAGCGCTTCGGCGCAGCGGGCGGCACGCAGGGCCAGCAGCCCGTTCCGGTCGGCGGCGAAGGACTGGCCGTCGAAGACCAGTTCATCCTGCCCCCCCACCAGGTTCACATAGACGATGGGCAGATGACAGCGGGCCGCCAGGGCACCCACCTCATCCTCGCGGACGCGCTGCTTGTTCAGATGGTAGGGCGAGGCGTTGAGCACCAGCAGCAACTCGGCACCCTGCGCCTGGGCCGCCTGCGCCACTCCCGGCCCGCACCAGACATCCTCACAGATGGCCACGCCGCAGCGGATCCCGGCACAGGCGAACACCAGCGACTGCGCCCCCGGCGTGAAATAGCGCACCTCATCGAATACCGCGTAATTCGGCAAACAATGCTTGTGGTAAAAGGCCTCGGCACGACCCCCACGGAGCAGACCGGCGCTGTTGTAAAGCTGCTCCTGCACACGCCGGGGGTGGCCCACCAGCATGGGCAGGGGCGCTTCCGCCGCAAGACGCTGCATGGCGACGTCGCAGGCCTGCAGGAAGTCGGTACGCAGGAGCAGATCTTCGGGAGGATAACCACTGAGCGCCAGTTCCGGCGTCAGCAGCAGATCGGCGCCAGCCGCCTGCGCCTCGGCGGCGGCGGCCAGGAGACGATCGGCGTTGCCCGCCACATCGCCGACCCGGCAGTTGACCTGCGCCAGGGCGATACGCATCAGCGCCCCAGCACCTCGGCCGCCCGGGCACCCAAATCGGCGGGGGAATGCACACAATGGACGCCCGCCGCTTCCAGTACCGCATATTTGGCCGCCGCCGTTCCCGCACCACCGTCGATGATCGCCCCCGCGTGGCCCATGCGCTTGCCCTTGGGCGCCGTGGAGCCGGCAACGAAAGCCACCACCGGCTTACGGACATGCGCCTGGATAAAGCCCGCCGCATCTTCCTCCATGCGTCCGCCGATCTCGCCCACCATGACGATCACCTCGGTCTGCGGGTCCGCCTCAAAAAGCGCCAGGACCTCGATGAAGCTCATACCGATCAGCGGATCGCCGCCGATGCCCACGCAGGTACTCTGCCCCAGACCCAGACGGGTGGTCTGCTCCACCGCCTCGTAGGTGAGGGTGCCGGAGCGGGAGACGATACCCACCCGTCCGGGCTGGTGAATCGCACCGGGCATGATCCCGATCTTGGACTGTCCGGGCGTGATGATTCCCGGACAGTTGGGGCCGATGAGCCGCACCGCCGTGCCCGCCAGATAATGCTTGACCATCAGCATGTCATGCACGGGAATGCCCTCGGTGATGCAGACGATGAGCTGGATGCCGGCGGCGGCGGCCTCGACGATGGCATCGGCGGCAAAGGGCGACGGCACATAGATCACGCTGGCCTCAGCGCCGGTGTTCTGTACGGCATCGGCCACCGTATCAAACACCGGCAGACCGAGATGACGGCCGCCGCCCTTGCCGGGCGTCACACCACCCACCATACGGGTCCCGTAGTCCACGGCCTGCTGCGAGTGAAAAGTCCCCTGCTTGCCGGTAAAGCCCTGGCAGATCACACGGGTGTCGCGGGACAGCAATATGCTCATAGATGCACCAGAATCAGGATAAGAAGAACACCGATCACCACCTCTCCCAGAAGCAGGAGAAGCACATAGGGATTGCGCCGGGGCGCTGGATGGATTTTGGCGACCTCGGACCGCAAGGCCGCCAGATCCTGCTGCAATGCCTGCATATCGCCCGCCTGCGCCACGGACTTGAGCCGCTCGTCGAGGATCTGATCGAGCAGCACGGCCATTTCCGCCATCACCTCGGCGCTTTTCTGATCCGCGCCGCGCTTCACATAGGCGTCGGCCAGACGCGAAATCAGCGGGCTGGAATTGCGTAGCACCGGCCACAGACGCTGCAACCAAAAGATATTGATGGACACGTCAGCCTTGCGCCGCCGCCACGGCCTTCATCGCCGCGTCGGTGAGACCATCGGCGGTGATCAGGGATAGCCCGCTTTCCCGCAACAACGCCATGCCCTCCTCCTTCCGGGTGCCTTCCAGACGCACCACCACCGGCAGGTGAAGACCCACCTCCGCCGCCGCCTGGATGATGCCCTCCGCCAGCAGATCGCAGCGGGTGATGCCTCCGAAGATATTGACCAGTATGGCCTTCACCCGGGTGTCCGAGAGGATGAGCTTGAAGGCCTGGTTGACCTTGTCCGCGGCCGCGCCCCCGCCCACATCCAGAAAGTTGGCGGGCTCGCCGCCATGCAGCTTGATCAGGTCCATGGTCGCCATGGCCAGCCCGGCCCCGTTGACCATGCAGCCGATGTTTCCTTCCAGGGAGATGTAATTCAGTCCGAACTGCCGCGCGGTGATCTCCCGCCCATCCTGCTGGGTAGAGTCAAAAAGTTCGTCGGACTCGGGGTGGCGGTACAGGGCGTTATCGTCCATCACCACCTTGGCATCCAGGGCCAGCAGCCTGCCTTCAGCGGTGATGGCGAGGGGATTGATCTCCACCATCAGGGCATCGAGCCGTTGCGCCAGGCGATACATGCCCTGCATGATGCGCGTAAGCTGCTGCACCTGGCCGGCGTCCAGCCCGAAGCGGAAACCGATCTGGCGCGCCTGAAAAGGCAGAAAGCCCGTACTGGGCTCGACCACCACCCGGTGCAGGGCCTCGGGCCGGGAGGCCGCCAGCTCCTCGATGTCCACACCGCCTTCACGGGTCGCCAGAAAGGTGATCCGCGCCTGCCCCCGGTCCACCATCAGGGCCAGATAAAGCTCGCGGGCGATGCGGCTGGGCTCCTCGATCAGCAAAGCCGCCACGTGCTGTCCCTGCGGGCCGGTCTGGGCAGTGACCAGCGGTTTACCCAGCAACTCCTGGGCGGCCTTTTCCACCTGGGCAATGCTGTCCACCATCCGCACGCCACCCGCCTTGCCGCGCCCGCCGGCATGCACCTGCGCCTTGACGACCCAGGCCGGGCCACCCAGTTCACGGGCCTGATTGACGGCTTCCCGCACCGAGAAGGCGGGAATGGCGCGAGGCACCGGCACCCCTTCCTCGGCAAGCAGGCGCTTGGCCTGATACTCATGCAAATTCATGATGTTTCCTCACAAACGACGCACCAGCGCCGCACTGAACTCCACGGTACTCAGGGCGGGCACGTCACCGCGCAACGCCGCCAGATCGCCGGTCACTTCGCCGCCGGCGATGGCCGCGTTCATGGCCGCCATGATGCGCGTCGCCGCCTCGCCCCAACCCAGATGCTCCAGCATCATCACCGCCGACAAAATCAGCGAACTGGGATTGGCCTTACCCTGCCCGGCGATGTCCGGCGCCGTGCCATGGGTGGCCTCAAAAATCGCATGGGTATCGGAGAGGTTCGCCCCCGGCGCCATGCCGATGCCGCCCACTTCCGCCGCCAGCGCATCGGAAATATAGTCGCCGTTGAGGTTGAGCGTGGCCACCACGGAATAATCTTCCGGCCGCAGCAGAATCTGCTGCAGGAAGTTGTCGGCGATGACGTCCTTGATGATCAGCTTGCCATCGGCGATGGCCTGCTGCTCGACTGCCTGCGCTGCCGCCTTGCCCTCTGCCCGGCTAATCGCCGCTTTCTGCCGCCAGGTGAAGACCCGTCCGGCGAACTCCCGCTCGGCCAAGGCATAGCCCCAGTCGCGGAAGCCGCCCTCGGTGAACTTCATGATATTGCCCTTATGCACCAGACTCACCGAAGGCTTGCCATGCTCCAGCGCATACTGGATGGCGCGGCGCACCAGACGCTCCGAGCCCTCCACCGACACCGGCTTGATGCCGATGGCCGAACTGGCCGGGAAGCGGATTTTGCCGACCCCCATCTCGTCCTGTAAAAAGCGGATGATTTTTTCGGCTTCCGGACTGCCCGCCGGCCACTCGATACCCGCGTATATATCCTCGGCGTTTTCCCGGAAGATGACCATGTCGACCTTTTCCGGGTGACATACGGGGCTGGGCGTGCCGGTAAAATAACGCACCGGCCGCAGGCAGACGTAGAGGTCCAGATCCTGGCGCAGCGCCACATTGAGGCTGCGGATTCCACCCCCCACCGGGGTTTCCAGCGGCCCCTTGATGGCGATCTTATACTCGCGGATAGCGGCCATGGTCTCTTCGGGAAGATACTGCCCCTCACCGTAGAGCGTCACCGCCTTCTGCCCGGCAAAAAGCTCCATCCAGGCGATCCGCCGCTGACCGCCATAGGCGGCCTGCACCGCCGCATCCACCACCCCACGCATGGCCGGCGTGACATCGCAGCCGATCCCGTCCCCCTCGATGAAGGGAATGATCGGTTGATCGGGCACCCGCAGCACCCCGTCCACCTGGGTGATGGGCTTCCCCTGAGCCGGAATCTGAACATGCGCCATGGTCACGATACCTTCTCCAGTTGTTCACGTGCCCAGGACAGGGCGCCCCCCTTGAGGATCAACTCCAGGTCCCGGGCGCTCGCCAACTGCGGCATCACGGAAATCTCGAATCCCCCGGTTTCATCGCGCAGGGTCAGTGCCTTGTTCAGCGCCAGCCCACCGAGTTCCAGGCTGAGCCGATCCCCCGCCTGCACCCTGGCATAATCCGCCGCGTCCACGAAAGTCAGGGGCAAAATGCCGAAGTTGATGAGATTGGCGAGGTGAATGCGCGCAAAAGATTGCACCAGCACCCCACGCACGCCCAGATAGCGGGGCGCCAGCGCCGCATGCTCCCGGCTGGAACCCTGCCCGTAATTGTGACCCGCCACGATAAAGCCACCCCCGGCCGCCTTGGCGCGGGCCGGGAAGGTCTCATCCACCATGTGGAAGACAAACTCCGAAATGGCCGGCAGATTGGAGCGCAGCGGCAGCACCTTGGCTCCGGCCGGCATGATGTGGTCGGTGGTGATGTCATCTTCCAGACGAATCAACACCTCGCCCTGCAGTCTTGCCGGAGCGGCCTGCCCTGTGGGGAGTTTGGCGATGTTGGGGCCACGGATGATGTCCACTGGGCTGCCTTCGGCGGCGGGGGCGAGCACCATCCGGTCATCGACCAGAAAGCGCTCCGGCACCGGCACATGAATGGGCGCCAGCCCCAGATCGCGGGGATCGGTGATCACCCCGGTCAGGGCACAGGCGGCGCAGGTTTCCGGGCTCGCCAGATACACCGCCGCATTCTTGGTACCGGAACGCCCGTAGAAATTGCGGTTGAAGGAACGCACCGAGACGCCTTCCGTGGGCGGCGCGAAGCCCATGCCGATGCAGGGTCCGCAGGCCGATTCCAGAATGCGCGCCCCGGCCCCGATGAAGTCCAGCAGGCCGCCATCCCTGGTCACCATTTCCATCACCTGACGGGAGCCGGGCGACACCCCCAGGCTGACGCCGTCCGCGACGACCTTGCCCTTCAGTATGCTCGCCACGGTCATCAAATCCGTATAGGACGAGTTGGTGCACGATCCGATGGCCACCTGCGCCACGGGCGTTCCCGCCACCTCGCGCACTTTCCGGACGTTGTCGGGGCTGTGCGGACAGGCGATGAGGGGCTCCAACTGGTCGAGATCGATTTCCAGCACCTCGTCATAGCCGGCGTCGGCATCCGCCACCCACTCCGACCAGGAGGCATCGCGCCCCTGCGCCGCCAGGTAACGACGGGTCACGGCATCACTGGGGAACACGCTGGTGGTGGCGCCCAATTCGGCGCCCATGTTGGTGATGGTCGCCCGCTCCGGCACGCTGAGGTGGGCGACACCCGGCCCGAAATACTCAAACACCTTGCCGACACCGCCCTTCACCGTCTTGTGGCGCAGCACCTCGAGGATGATGTCCTTGGCACTCACGAACGGCTGCAAGCGGCCGGTCAGCTTGACCCCGACTACCTGCGGCATATTGAGGTTGAAAGGCAACCCGCCCATGGCCAGGGCAATATCGAGACCGCCCGCGCCAATGGCCAGCATGCCCGCTCCGCCGGATGTGGGCGTATGGGAATCGGAACCCAGCAGGGTACCGCCCGGCCTGGAAAAGCGCTCCAGATGCACCTGATGACAGATGCCGTTGCCGGGACGGGAGAAATGCACGCCATATTTCGCGGCGAAGCTTTGCAGAAAACGATGATCGTCGGCGTTCTCGAAGCCCGACTGGAGCATGTTGTGGTCCACATAGGATACCGACAGCTCCGTGCGCACACGCGGCAGGCCGAGGGCCTCGAATTGCAGATAGGCCATGGTCCCCGTGGCGTCCTGGGTCAGGGTCTGGTCGATACGGATAGCGATAGGGCTCCCCGCGTCCAGCGTGCCACTGACCAAATGGGCGGCAAGTATTTTCTGGGTGACATTCATGGCCATGAACTGCTCTCCTGATCTGCGGAAAATGGTCGGGAACAACGAGTGCCTCCATCATCGCAAAAGCACCGCCCCGCGCCAAGCATTCGCAACGAGCGCAAAACCCTTGACCAGATAGCTGCGCAACTGCTGGGTGGCCCAGATGCAGCATGCGACGAAACTCATCATCGCGGTTCAAGAAGCGGTCACGCCGCACACGAATAGGCGGCAGCACATTAAAGTTTTTATCGGGCGACTGCCACGCCCCCACACGACGCAGCAAAATCGGCAAGGCGGCCACTTCACCATCACCTTCAACGATAGATGCGATGACCGTCATTGTTCGGTTTCTCCGAAAAGATCGGGTTGCAGTTTATCCTGTTCGGCCAACACTGTCGGGTCTGGTGCAATCTGATTGAGCCGCAGTAACTCACCTGCCGTAAAGAGATGATCCCGCATCGTGCAGCGGGATGCCTCATCCAGCGGCGCAATGCGCGTCTCGCCAGCATTTGCTACCACGGCAAGCAATGTGTTCGAACTCAATGAGCGGTCATCAAGCAAATCCGGGCTGTGGCTGGTAACAATGACCTGTGTCTTCTCGGATGCGCGTTGCAGCGCCTCCCGCAATACTGAGGAAGCCGCTGGGTGCAGCGCAGTTTCTGGCTCCTCTATACCGATCAACGAAGGGGAATAATCGGCGTTACCCTGGAACAAGGCGGTCAGCACACCCAATGCCCGCAGGGTGCCGTCTGACATATTCTGTGCCAGAAAATGCCAGGGATACTTGGCGCCCGCCATGTCCTGCCGGAACTCCAATGTCTCCATCGGTCCAATCGATTTGCGCGTCACACCATGCACCATCGGCACGACGGTCTGTAGATACTCCTCAATGAGGCGCATGGATTCAGGTGGGTCGGCACGTTCCAGATGGCCGATAACGCTTGCGATATTTTCGCCTGCTGGTTTGAGCAGGCGCCCATCCTGCGGCTTTTGGAGTTCGCGTATCAGTTTCGGGTTGAGGTTGTAGAAACCCATCGCGGTGAGCGCGTCGAAGACGGGCCGGAACACCGACAAGCCCGAAGCACTCACCAATGCAAGGCGATCTGACGTCACAACGGGAAACGTCATCTCGCTGCTCGCTCTGAGCTTACCGCGATCAAGCTGAAAAAAAGGGCCTTTACCAATACCGCCGAGCACACATTCTTCGGTCAGTACCTCATAACCTCGTCCGGGCAAAGCGCCCACATTGAAAGCATAGTGCCCCGGTTGCCCACTGCGCAGCCGGAACTCCAAGCGAATGCCAAAATGGGTCGGGTGACCGCTGGACCGTCGGCGCACTTCCGATAACCCACCGCGTTCGTTGAGCGCATTGTCGAGCGATCCTGTCAGCGCATCGCGGACTAGATGCAACGCATCGAGAAAATTGCTCTTGCCCGATCCGTTGGCACCCACCAGATAGGTCAGAGGGCCGAGCTGCACATCGCAAGTGGCGATGCTCTTATAATTACGCAATACCACGCGGGTTATAAAGTTCGATGAGGCCATTCTGGCTCCTTGTTATGTCGGTTGCTCACTACCTCAGCAAAGCGTCGAGCTCATCTCTGTCGTGGATAGGGACTGGTGAAGGAGCAGACATTGGTGTCAAGAAGGTAGCCCATCACAGCCCCTGCAGGTCAGATAGTTGAAGCTGTTGCAGCCTGTCCGGGAAGTCGGGTGCGGCGCCCCATGCCCGTTCCAGCCATGCCGGATCGGATTCGCGCTCGCTTTTTGCGTGCAAATAACCAATAAAATCGAGCACTTCTCGCTGAAATTCTGGTGGCAACGTGCGGGCTTCGTTGTCGATGGCTTCAACTAGATTGTTCATCATCATTGTCCTTCTGGTCCGCGCAATGGCGAAAATCCATCAGCAATATTCCCGCTGTATAGTCCAGCACGTTAAGCCCATCGCCCCGCCCGCCGCAGACGCGCCAACGTCTCTTCCTTACCCAATAAGGCCAGGGTCGCGTCAATGGGTGGTGACACCGCCCGCCCGGCCACCGCCACCCGCAGGGGTTGCGCGACCTTGCCCATCTTGCCGCCAGCATGGGTCACCGCCAGTTCCTGAATCACGCTGTGAATCGCCGCCGCCTCCCAGTTCGGCAACGCGCCCAACGCCTGGGTCATGGTCGCCAGCAAGGCGCCCTGCCCGTGCAGATGCTTTTCCACCTCTTTGGGTTCACCGGCCACCGGCGCCACATAAAACATCTCCGCCGCCGCCGCCATCTCCACCAAGGTCTTGGACCGCTCCTGCAACAACGCCACCACCGCCGGGAGTTCCGGTCCGGACGCCAGCAAAGACTCGGTTACCCCCACGCCGCCGAGATAAGGCAGCAGATGCCGCGCCAAACCCTCCGGCGTCAGCCGCTGCATATGCTGGGCATTGATCCACAGCAGCTTCTCCGGGTTAAAGGCCGAGGCCGCCTTGTTCACCGCATCGATGCGGAAAAATTCCACCATTTCCTCGCGGGTAAAGATTTCCTGATCGCCATGGGACCAGCCCAGTCGCACCAGAAAATTGAGCAGCGCGTCGGGCAAGAAGCCTTGCTCACGGTATTCCAGCACGCTCACCGCCCCGTGACGCTTGGACAGCTTCTGCTTGTCCGGACCGAGAATCATCGGCACATGGGCATAAACCGGCACCCGCGCGCCCAGCGCCTGTAGAATCTGCATCTGCCGCGGGGTGTTGTTGAGATGATCGTCGCCGCGGATCACATGGGTGATTCCCATATCCCAGTCATCCACCACCACGCAGAAATTGTAGGTCGGCGTTCCGTCGGAGCGGGCGATGATCAGGTCGTCCATTTCGCTATTCTGAAAGCGCACCGTACCGTGAATCAGGTCTTCCACCACCGTTTCGCCGTCGTCCGGGCTGCGGAAGCGGATCACCGGCGCAACCCCCTCCGGCGCCGTCGTGCGCTGCCGGCAGCGGCCGTCATAACGCGGCTTCTCACCGCGCTGGCGCTGCTCCTCGCGCATGGCGTCCACTTCTTCCCGACTGCAATAGCAATGGTAGGCCGTTCCTGCCGCCAGCATCTGCGCCAGCACTTCCCGGTAGCGATCCATGCGCCGCATCTGATAGAACGGCCCCTCGTCCCAGTCCAGCCCCAGCCAGGCCATCCCCTCCAGAATGGCGACCGTCGCTTCCGGCGTCGAACGCTCCACGTCCGTATCCTCGATACGCAAAATGAAGCGCCCACCCTGCTGACGCGCGTGCAACCACGAGTAGAGTGCGGTGCGGACACCGCCAATATGCAGATAACCGGTGGGACTGGGAGCAAAACGGGTACGGACGGACATGATGCGCAACCTGAGGCGGCTAAAAGGGCGATGATAACAGCCTCTCCGATTCGCCGGTATCCTGCACGGCGCGACGAACATCGTTTGACGGAAGGCATTCGTTTTGCTTACTATCGGAGTAGCAGGCAGCAAGTCTTATGCCAACCTCATGTTTACAATGATATCCTTGTATAAGGGATTAAATCTGCGGGACACCCCTTGTGGATCCGGCCCGCCAGGAGGGACTATGAAGAAGCGGTTCATCGCTATGGCCACGCTGGTGGCACTCGGCGGCATTCCTATGGCATGGGCGGATAGCCAAACCATAGGCCTGCAACAAGGTGACCTCCAGAGCGGCGTAGCACAGGCCCTGAACGCCAGCGCGCAAAACGTGGACCTGCAAGGCAGCGAACCGGTAGCGGCGCCGGTCGGCAATGTCTCCGGCCTGTCGGCCACCCTGCAGCAGTTCGAGGCATCGGGCGCCTTTGGCAACCAGACCGGAGCCGGCAATGTCTGGACGCATATCGACGACGGCCTGCGCATCAGCGACGTCTCCCGCGTGGAAGTGGATAAATGGCGTACCTGGTTCCTGCAACACCAGGGCAAGCTGGAACAGATCCTCGACAACTCCCGACCCTTTCTGTATTACGTGGTGAACGCCGTTGCGGAACGCGGCATGCCCATGGAGCTGGCGCTGCTGCCGGCCATCGAGAGCGGTTACAACCCCAAGGCCTACTCCCCGGCGGCCGCGGCGGGCCTCTGGCAATTCATACCCGGCACCGCACGCAATTTCGGCCTGCAAAACACCCGCTATGGCGATCCCCGCCTGAGTCTCATCGCCTCCACCAACGCCGCCCTCGATTATCTCTCCTACCTCTACAACTATTTCGGCGGCAACTGGCTCCTCGCCATCGCCTCCTACAACGCCGGGCAGGGTACCGTTTCCGCCGCCATCCAGCAGAATGTCGCGGCGGGCAAGCCCACCGATTTCTGGGATCTCGCCCTGCCGCAGCAGACCGAAGACTACGTTGCCGAACTCCTCGCCCTGGCGCAGGTCATCCAAAACGCCAAGGCCTACCATGTCTCTCTGCCCGCCATTCCCAACGCAGCACACATCGCGGTCGTGACCACGCCCAAATCCGTGGCGCTGAACGTGGCGGCGAACCTGATGAACATGCCGGTCAGCGAACTGCAGCACCTCAATGCCGGGCTGAGCTACGGCGTCGCCCCGGCCGACTACCATCTGGTGGTGCCCAAAGACAAGGCCGCCACCCTGAAAACCGCGCTGCTGACCATGCCCCAGGAAGCCGCCGCACAGCCCGTCGTTGCGCCGCAACCGGTGCCCAGGCCGGCCTTCCGTCACATCACGCTTCGCCACGGTGAGACGCTCTGGCATCTGGCGCAACGGGCCGGGGTCAGTGTCACCAATCTCAAGCGCTGGAATCACATCCGTTCCGCGCGCGACCTGCAGGTCGGGCAACACCTGGTCGTCTACGGCGCCGGTGGGTCCGGCCATCTGCAAAACGCCGTCTATGCCCGGAGCCGGACGCGGGCGCTCACCGTGCGTCCCGGCAACACGCTCTCCCAGCTCGCGCAACGGGCCGGGGTCAGCGTCAAGGACCTCATGCGCTGGAACCATATCCGTTCCGCGCGTGACCTGCAGATCGGCGAAACCCTGCACATTCCGGGTGGCGGCGGTACCGGGCCCGCACAGGTCTATACGGCCGCGCGCGGCCACCGGCGCCTCACCGTGCGGCCCGGTGAAAGCCTTTGGCAAATCGCCCAGCGCGCCGGGGTCGGCGTCTCCGTGCTGGCCCGCGCCAACCACCTCACCGAACGGACCATTCTCCATCCTGGACAGGTGCTGAACATCCCGGCACAAACCATGGTCGCCGCCATCAGCCACCGACAGGAGCGCGCCGCCAGCCGAGCGCGAACGACGACTTACGTGGTGCGTCCCGGCGACACGCTCTGGCAGATCGCCCAGCAGTTCCATGTCCAGCCCAAATCGCTGATTCAGTGGAATCGCCTGGCCTCCGCCAGCGAAATTCAACCGGGCTCACGCCTCACCATCTATACGCGCTGATCATTCTGTCATAGGGAGTTTTTGCAATGGGTTTCATGGTAGGAAAAAAGGCGCTGATCGTCGGCGTGGCCAATGACCGCTCCATCTGCTGGGGCATCGCCCAGGCCATGCATCGCCAGGGTGCCGAAGTGCTGCTCACCTATCAGGGCGAACGCACCAAAAGCCGGGTGGAAGAGCTGGCGAGCCAGATCGGTGCGCCGGAGCCCCTGGAACTCGACCTAATGGATGAAGCGCAACTGGCCGCCGCCATGCAGAAGATCGGGGCGCTCTGGGGCAGCGTCGACATCGGCGTTCACGGTGCCGCCTTCGCGCCCAAAGAGGAACTCAACGGCAGCTATCTGGACGCCACCACCCGCGAGGGCTTTCGCATCGCCCACGAGGTATCCTCCTACAGCTTCACCGCCATGGCCCGGGCCATGCGCCCGCTCATGCAGGGCCGACAGGGCGCCCTGCTGGCCCTCAGCTACCTCGGCGCCCAGCGCGCCATGACCAACTACAACGTGATGGGGCTCGCCAAGGCCAGTCTCGAAGCCAGCATCCGTTATCTCGCCTACTCGCTGGGTGCGGACGGCATTCGCGTCAACGCCGTTTCCGCCGGCCCCATCCGTACCCTCGCGGCCAGCGGTATCAGTGATTTCCGCAAGATTCTGGAACACTATGCAGAACAAGCGCCCCTGCGCCGCAACGTGACGCAGGAAGAAGTCGGCAACGCCGCCGCCTTCCTCTGCTCCGACCTCGCCTCCGGCATCACCGGCGAGATCACCTATGTGGATGCCGGATTCAACACCGTCGGCTTCTGAGCGTATCGGTCGACGCGGCGCGCGCCTCACCCCATCGCGCGCCCCACCTCCGCAAGCATGTCCTCGAAACTCTTGGCAAAAGCGGCCAGACCTTCGGTCTGCAACTGCTCCGCCACGGCGCCGTCCATATCGATACCCAGGCTGGCCAGTTGCGCCATGGTCCGCTGCGCCTCGGCCCTGCCGTCTTCGACCCGGGCCGCCAGGCGGCCGTGGTCACGGAGCCGGACCAGCGTGTCGTCGGGCAGGGTATTGATCGTTTCCGGCCCCATCAGCGGTTCGACATACAGCAGATCGGGGTAGGCCGGATTTTTGGTGCTGGTGCTCGCCCAGAGCAGATACTGGGGCCGCCCACCCGCAGCGCGCAACGCCGCAAAGCCCGCACCGTGAAAAACATCCTGATAGATGGCGTATGCCGACTTCGCCATCGCCACCGCCGCCTTGCCCCGCAGCGCCAGCGCCTCCGGCGTGCCGACGGCCTCCAGCTTTTGATCGACCAGCGTATCCACCCGCGACAGGAAGAGACTGGCGACCGCCTTCACCTTACGCGGATCACCACCGCCCGCCACCCACTGCGTCAAGCCCTTCTGATAGGCCGCCAACACCTCATGCACATGCTTCAGCCCGAACATCAGGGTCACATTGATCGACACCCCCTGACCGATGAGCGTCGCGAAGGCACGGATACCGGCGGGCGTGGCCGGCACCTTGATCAGCAGGTTGTCCCGTTGCACCAGCCCGCGCAGCCGTAGCGCCTCGGCCACCGTGGCGGCCTCATCCTGCCCCAGCCGCGGCGACTCCTCCCAGCTCACCCAGCCGTCGTCACCGTCCGTTTCCACATGCACCGCCTGCAGCAGATCGCAGGCATTACGCAGATCCTCCACCACCAGACGCTCGTACAACTGTTCCGCGGAGTCCGCGGGCCGGCCAAGGTCGTCCCGATAGTAGGGGCTGGAGTGAATCGCCTTCTGAAAGATACTGGGGTTGGAGGTCACCCCGCTGATCCCGTCCTCGTCGATATAACGCCCCAGAATGCCCTCATGGATGAGGGTGCGCGACAGATTGTCCAGCCAGATGCTTTGCCCGATCTGCTTCCTGAGTGCCCGTAAATCCGTTGCCATGCTGCTTCTCCTGACGTGATTCCGCCGATATACCCCATACCCGCCTGATCTTCAGTGTAGACCAGAGTCCGGCTGACTGCGCAAGGGGTTCGGGTGAGCAGGGGCACGGACGATGCGTGGTGGTGTGTTGGGCATCGACAGTCTGCGCGGGGAAGATTTCCCTTCTGATGGACAATATGGATAGAATGGGCCTTGCATATTTTATGGGAAATGTATACGGATACCCATCAATACAACGTTCATGTAGACCAGCGCGGACGCCTGGTGCTACCCGTCAGCGTTCGTCACCAGTTGGGCATCGAACAGGGCAGTACCTTGATCCTGACGGTGCAGGAGGATGGGATGCTGCGCTTGATCAGCCCTGGAGAAGCGGCCCGCAGAGGGCGCGGCCTATTACGCAAATTGGCCCCGGATACCACGAAGGACCGGCAACTGGCGGATGAGCTGATCGCCGAGCGGCGCAACGAAGCGGAACATGAATAGGTCGGTACTCGATGCCTCGGCATTGCTGGCCTATCTCAACGACGAGCCGGGTGCGGATGTCGTGGAAAAAGCGCTCGCCGCAGGGAGCGCCATCGGCACGGTGAACTGGGCGGAAATCCTGTCAAAGGCCATGGAAACCGGTATTGCCCCGGAAACGCTGGCCGCTGAGCTGGAAAAGCGCGGCATTCTGGGGAATACCCTGGACGTGCTGGCCCTGACCATCGAGGACAGCATGGAGGTTGCACGACTTCGGCCGTTGACCAGGTCGTTTGGGTTATCGCTGGGTGATCGGGCCTGTCTGGCGCTCGGGAAACGTTTGCGCATTCCGATTCTGACCGCAGACCGGATCTGGGCGGAAGTGCCCGGAGTTCACGTCACCGTTATCCGATGACGCGCAAGGGGTTTACGGCCACCCCCGACCTTGCAAAGGGAATCCGTGCCGGGCCGTGCGAAACCTTCCCGATCAGGCAAGCTGTGGTGTGGGCGTCGCGCGATGCGGCGCCTGTAGCCGTCCGACTTCATAAAGCGCCTGCAACTCGCTGCGCACCACGTTCAGCTCCATGTCGATGGACGCGACCGGCGCCCCGCGCTGCTCGCGCCGCTGGAGCAGGGCGTGGCGATGGTTCTGGAGCTGATGGATGCGGGCCTGGCGGTCGGTGTCGTTCATGGTGCTTCTCCTTTCAGGTGGCGAGGTGGCCGCCGTCGGTGATATCAGGCGTTGCAGGCCCGGCCGCGGTTGACGGCGGCATAGGCAACAGCGAGGGCGTCTGCCGCGATGCGGAAATGGCCGACGACGAATGGGACTCCGGCGATTTTGATGCCGCAAAAATATTGGCGGATGACGACCGCTGCTGGAATGGCGGTGATGGCGATGACCATCATGCGTTCGATGCGGGTGAAGTTAACTTCTTTCCAGCCATGCATGACTTTTATCAAATTAATTTTATAGATTGTAAGTTTTTGGTTATTGACATTTTTATAATGCACAATGCGGAGAAGCTATCAGCTTCTCTGCATTTCATATTTTCGCTAGCTAGTAATACCACCGTTGGAAGTAATTGACACACCACTTGTAGTCGTGGCACTGGGGAAACCTGCCGAATTAGCTCCGTTAACTATTGCTTTACCGAGATTGCCAGTTGTACCTCCGTTGACACAATCCGTAGTATCTATGGCAATAGTTACGGGTCCTGTAGTTGAACTGGAAATAGTACCTGCAGTAGTTCCACCAATTGTCACAGTACCACATCCAGCAGTGCCGGCTGCGGCACTACCAGTAATAACGTATGCAGGAGAACCTGGTGCCGCCGGGCTCTTAGAGGATGATGCATTCAAGGCAGTTACCATGTCTACGGATCCGCCTGCATTAGAGGCTGCAAAAGCAGCGGTGGCTTGGGATATCGCATTTTTTACATTTGCCACCACGCCGCTAGCTTTTGACGTCACGATGTACTGCTCATACTGCGGAATGGCGATGGCCGCCAAAATGCCGATGATGGCAATGACGATCATCAGTTCGATGAGGGTGAAACCGGCTTCGGCGCGGGCCTGCGCCTTCTTGACAAGCATGCTCATGATCCTGCTCCTTGTGTTTCGAAGAAAAGCGTCGCACCCAGGGGGTGCGCACCGCCATCAGCAAAGCATAAGGCGTGCCAGATGCGTTACATTGTTTGACACGCCCATCGCAATACTTTGTAACATTTCATAAAATATATTCACATCCGGATCGTTTCTATTACCCACGCGCGACTTCGGCAGGCTGGTTTTACGGGTTTTCAGCCGATGTCTCCGTCCGCACGAGGACGGCCATAAACCGTGTCGTCGCCGTGAGGGAGACATGCCATGGAACGTCGCCACAATAACGACGACAGGCTATTTATGTCCGCACAATCACGAAGACATGAGGATTTGCCATCGCCGTAAAGACGGCGACATGCGCGTTGGCGGGCGCGATGCTGGCGTGAGCGACGTGGTTACAACATATGGCGATCTGCTTGTGGAATGCAGGTCGCGGACCGAGGTTAAGCATATTGCGTTTTGTTGTTAGCTAAACTAGACTAAGTGTGGTCTCGTGGAGAATGTCCACCACTCCGCGCCGAAAATGTGATGGGGTTGCCGAAGCTGGAGAATAGGATGCACTCAGTCAACATGCTACAAGCGAAGTCCACGCTGTCCCGCTTGGTGGACGCCATCGAGCGGGGGCAGGAGCGTGAAATCGTTATTGCCCGTAACGGCCGTCCAGCAGCTAAGCTCGTGCCCATGGAAACATCGCCAAGTGGTAAGCGCATCGGTGTTGCCAAAGGCAAATTCGATGTGCCGGACAGCATCGATACCCACAATGCCGAAGTGGCCCGCATGTTTTTGGGTGAGCAACCCTGAATCTCTTGCTGGATACCCATGTCGCCCTTTGGGCGATTACCGACAGCCCGAAGTTGTCGAAAAAGGTACGCGAGATGATCGAGTTGCCGAAGTCTTCGATCTGGATCAGCGCCGCGACGATCTGGGAGATCGCCATCAAGCGCAGTCTTGGACGCGGCGACATGCCAGTATCCAGCCAGGAGGCGATGCGCTACTTTGGTGAATCTGGTTACCGTTTCTTGCCGGTCGAGCCCGAGCATGCGGCGGCCGTCGAGGACTTGCCGGCACATCACGCCGATCCGTTCGACCGAATTCTGGTCGCACAAGCGCTTGTCGAACCTATGCGACTGATCACTCATGACGCGATGGTGGCGTGTTACAGCGATACCATCATAAAAACATAGGGATGGCGGTTTCAAGCTTAGTGTCGCCACGGAAAAGAAACCAGCGCTGGGATACGGAACAACGTGGGGGCCAGCCATCGGCACCCGCATACCCCAGACAGGTCGGCGCACTGCTGTTTCCTAGCATTCCCGGCGGGTCAACGACCGTGCGGCCCAGTCCCACGGTAGATTTGTCCTAGGCGCTTATTCCCATAAGAATTATGTGGTTGCCGGGCGCTTGACCGTAACACCCGCACCCATTAGACTGAGACTTGTACTAATTGTTGTACAAGGGACGCTTTGCCATGCACATTGTCAGTTATTCGGAAGCCCGTGAAAATCTCAAGGCGGTGATGGACAGAGCCGTTGAGAACGCCGATGTCACCATCATTACGCGACGTGGATCGTCCAACGCGGTTCTGCTTTCCCAAGACCTCTTTGATAGCCTGATGGAGACGGTTTACCTGCTGCGCTCGCCTGCCAATGCAGCGCACTTGGCGCAGTCCATCGCGCAAGATCAGGCAGGGCAAACGTCCCCCCGCGATATGTCTGATGCCTGAGCGTATCGCCTGGACGCTGGCTGCGTGGGAAGATTACGAATACTGGCAAGGGCAGGACCGAAAAACACTGCGAAGAGTGAATGCGCTGGTACGGGATTGCTTGCGCAGCCCTCATTCCGGGATTGGCAAGCCGGAACCTCTGCGGGAGAACCTCTCAGGATACTGGTCCAGGCGCATTGACGACACCCATCGCTTGGTCTATCGCACCACCACCGCAGAACTGATCATTATTTCCTGCCGATACCATTACTGATGGTAGGCGATCCCGTTGGAGGACACGATGCCCCTCCACTGGATACCCCCACCATCCGCACCCCCCCGCCGCGATGCTGGCCGGGGTTCTTTTAGTGAAATGGATTGTGAATCTCTACGCCCAACCCCCTGAAATCATCCACGTTGCGCGTTACCACGGTCATTCCGTGCATGAGCGCGATGGCCGCGATCTGCTTGTCGATGGGGTGCTGGGGGTGCGGAGACATCAGCTTCCCCCACACTTGGGCGCAATCCGTATCGAAACTGAGTATCCGGTCCCCATAGCTGCTGACGATGAGGTCAAGCCAGGACTCTAAACGCAGGGCTTGATCGTTATCGCCGCGCTGGCGGATCTTTTCCAGTCCGCGGCGAATTTCCCCGATGCTTTGCACGGCGATATAAAGGTCGGCGGATTCAACCGCGCTCCAGAACGCCTGCACGCCGGGGTTAGCCTTGCGGCCTTTGCGGGCCTCGCTGATGATGTTGGTGTCCACCAGATACATGGTCAGCTTGCATGGTGACGGGTATCGAAATCGCTATCCTCGCCGACGTTGGGCATGCTGGCGAGCACTTCGGCCAGGGGTCGGCGTGGCGGTCGGCGCAGGGTGTACCGCAGAATTTCCCGGTGCTCCGCCTCCGCGCTGCGACCGTGACTCGCAGCCACCTGTTTGAGCGCCAGGGCCACATCCTCTTCGACGTTACGCACAACAAGATTGGTAGCCATCAAAACCTCCATCAGTCACCATGATTGCTTGCAATGATTACATTGTAGCGAGGAGGCGTAATCATCGCAAGCACGCGATGCCCCTCCCCTGGATACCCCCACCATCCGCACCCCCACCGCCGCGATGCTGGCCGGGGTGACGACCCGTTCCATCCCGAGATGGATAGAAGATGGCACCATGGCCGGGGCACAGTGCCCTGACCGGCGCGGGGCAACGGACGTCGTCACACAACGAATGACGAATACCCGAAGATGAAATGTGCGGAAACCGTTGTCGTAATGTGCTAATATGCGAGAGCTTGATTAGCATCAAGCCGGAAGGTTTACTGAGCACGACGACGCGCGCATTGGAGGATGTGATGCCCCCCCTGGATAATCCCGCCATCCGCACCCCCACCGCGGCGATGCTGGCCGGGGTGACGACCCGTTCCATCCTGAGATGGATAGAAGACGGTACCATGACCGGAGAACAATGCGCGGGCCGGCGCGGGGCAACGGACGTCGTCTGGAAGGTGGCCCTGGACAGCTTGAAAGGGCGAATTCCCCTGACGCTGGACGAGCAGATCGTCCAGCACATCATTCATGCCGACGAGGGCGACCCTGCGGCGAAAAACGCCCTGGGCCTGAGCTTCTACGCCGCCGGACAATATCCCATCGCCGCGGGTTGGTTTGAGGCGGCGGCCCGGCAGGGGCATGTGGACGCCATGGACTGGCTGGGCAACTGTTACCTCCAGGGGCAGGGCGTCACCCGGGACAAGGCACTGGGCTTGAAGTGGCTCTCGGAGGCCGCCGCCCACGGCCACTCCATCGCCCAGCACCGGGTAGATGCGCTACTGCCGGGGTAAGCGGGCAAACGGGGCACGAGACCCGCGCGTTCAGCCAATCCGGGATGACACCTGGCGGGATCGGGGATGCTGTTGCAGGGCGCCCCGATCAGACCTATAGTGCAATTCACATATGGTTCTCTGATTTACGGAGGAGCAGAGCCGTGAAAATCATCAAAAACATGAACACCACCGAACGCTGGCTGCGCATTTACTTCGGCGCCATCATTTTTCTGGTCTATTTCGTCAATCCCTTCCCTTACAAGGAATGGACCTTTTCCGGATTGCTCCTCATCGCCACCGGCGTGATCGGCTACTGTCCGGTGTATTCCCTGCTCAAAAAGCCCAAAGCCGCACCGGCGCCAGACTCCATAGCCGATCGCTGAGCGCACGGCGGGCGCCACGCCGCGAATGGCGTCCGCAGCGCATCCTGTACAGACCCCGCCGCAACGATTTATCATCTGCCCTTAATTTTTCATAAAATCACTGAGCAATGGCACTCATCGTACAGAAATTCGGCGGTACTTCCGTGGGCAGCGTGGACCGCATCCGGGCCGTCGCGGAACGGGTCACGGCCAGCCATCGCGCCGGTCATCAGGTGGTGGTGGTGGTTTCCGCCATGTCGGGCGAGACGGACCGCCTCCTGCAACTGGCGCGCGCCCTGGCCGATGCCCCGGCGGAACGCGAACTGGACACCCTGCTCAGCACCGGCGAGCAGGTGACCATTGCGCTGCTGAGCATGGCGCTGGAGGGTATCGGTCAACCCGCCATTTCGTTCACCGGCGGGCAGGTTGCCATCATGACCGATTCGGCCCATAACCGGGCGCGCATCGAGCACATCGACGATCACAAGATCCGCGCGGCACTGGATGCGGGCAAGATCGTGGTCGTGGCGGGCTTCCAGGGGGTCGATCCCCATGGCAATATCACCACCCTGGGTCGCGGCGGTTCCGATACCACCGCCGTGGCCCTGGCGGCCGCCCTGCATGCCGATGAATGCGACATCTTCACCGATGTGGACGGCATTTATACCACCGACCCGCGGGTGGAATCCCGAGCGCGCCGCCTGGATCGCATCACCTTTGAAGAAATGCTGGAAATGGCCAGCCTCGGTGCCAAGGTCCTGCAAACCCGCTCCGTCGAATTCGCCATGAAGTACCATGTTCCCGTGCGGGTCTTGTCGTCTTTTCAGGATGGTCCCGGCACCCTGGTCACCAATGAGGAAAATTCTGTGGAAGCTCCCCGCGTCTCCGGCATCGCCTTCTCCCGCAATGAAGCCAAGATCACCGTGGTCGGCGTGCCCGACCATCCGGGTATCGCCTCCGCCATTCTGGGGCCGATTTCCGCGGCCAATATCAATGTGGACGTGATTCTCCAGAATGTCTCGGAGGCGGGCAAAACCGACTTCACCTTCACGGTGGACCGCAATGATTTCGCCAAGGCCCGCGATATTCTCCAGGGCGTGGCGCAGGTCCTCGGCGCCGAGGACGTGCGGGGCGACACCCATATCGTCAAGGTTTCCGTGGTGGGCGTCGGGATGCGCTCCCATGCCGGCATCGCCGCCACCATGTTTGAAACCCTGGCGCGGGAAAACATCAACATCCAGATGATTTCCACCTCCGAGATCAAGATTTCCGTCGTCATCGAAGAAAAATATCTGGAACTGGCGGTGCGGGCGCTGCACGCGGCTTTCGCCCTGGACGGGGAGGCACCAGCCTGATGCCGCTCATGTCCACTTACGCCCGGTTACCGGTCGCTTTTGCAAGGGGTGAGGGCGTCTGGCTCTATGATACCGAGGGGCGCCGTTATCTGGACGCCCTGGCGGGGATCGCCGTCTGTGGCCTGGGGCACAGCCATCCGGCCGTCACCCGCGCCCTGCAGACCCAGGCCGGGCAACTGTTGCACACTTCCAATCTCTACCGTATTCCGGCGCAGGAAAAGCTGTCCGATACCCTCTGCGCCATCAGCGGCATGGATGCGGCCTTTTTCTGCAACAGCGGCGCAGAGGCCAATGAAGCGGCCATCAAAATCGCTCGCCTCCATGGTCATGGCAAGGGCATCGCCGAACCGCAGATTCTGGTGTTCAGCAACGCTTTTCATGGCCGCACCCTGGCGACCCTCACGGCCACCGGCAATTTCCGCATCCAGGAAGGTTTCAGCCCCCTGCTGCCGGGTTTCCTGCGCGCCCCCTATGGCGATCTCGCTGCCGTCCGCGCCCTGGTTCAGGCCAACCCCGGCATATGCGCCATTCTCGCCGAGCCCCTTCAGGGCGAAGGCGGGGTGCGCCCGGCACCGGAAGGCTTCCTGACCGGGCTGCGGGAGGTCTGCGACGCGCACGGCCTGCTCCTGATGCTGGACGAGGTGCAGACGGGCATCGGCCGTACCGGGGCCTTCTTCGCCTACCAGCAGATTCCCGGCCTGCGCCCCGACGTGCTCAGCCTGGCCAAGGGGCTGGGCAACGGCGTCCCCATCGGCGCCATGCTGGCCCGCCAACCGACGGCCGCGCTCTTCGGGCCGGGCAAACACGGCACCACCTTTGGCGGTGGACCGCTGGTCTGCGCCGCCGCCCAGGCGGTGCTCGACACCATGCAGCAAGAGGCCATCCCCGCCCACGCCGGGCGGATGGGCGCCCTGCTCCGGCAGCGCCTGCAGAAGCGCCTTGACGGGCACCCCGAGGTGCTGGAGGTACGCGGCATGGGCCTGATGGTGGGCATCGAACTGGCCCATAAACCCGAACGTCTGGTGGAACGCGCCCTGGAGGCTGGCCTGCTCATCAACGTTACGGCGGAAAAAGTCATTCGTCTGCTGCCCCCGCTGATTCTGCAAGAGGCAGAAATCGATCTTCTCGTCGCTGGTCTGGCCAGCCTTCTGGAATCCGCATCATGAACATCCGTCACTTTCTGCGCCTCTCCGACCTCAGCCACAGCGAACTGCGGGCGCTCCTGCAACGTGCCATCGCCCTGAAGAAAATCCAGCGGGACGGCGAACGTTACGCCCCTTGCGCGGGCCGGACCCTGGCGATGATCTTCGAGAAATCCTCCACCCGCACCCGGGTATCCTTCGAGACGGGCATGGCCCAATTGGGCGGCCATGCCCTTTTCCTCTCGCCGCGGGATACCCAACTGGGGCGCGGCGAGAGCGTCGAGGACACGGCCAGGGTCATCTCCCGCATGGTCGATATGGTGATGATCCGCACCTTCGGTCACGACAACCTCCTCCGCTTCGCCGCCGCTTCGCGGGTGCCGGTGATCAACGGTCTCTCCGACGACCATCACCCCTGTCAGCTCCTGGCCGACCTGATGACGGCGACGGAACACTGGGGTGACCTGCGCGGCAGGACCGTGGCCTATATCGGCGACGGCAGCAATAACATGGCCCACTCCTGGATGGAAGCCGCGCGGGTTTTCGACTTTCGACTGCGCATCGGCAGCCCGGCGGGGTATGTACCCAGCGCCGGAATGCTGCAGAGCGGCGGCGATCAGGTCACGGTCCTGCACGATGCGGTGGCCGCGGTGCGCGGGGCAAACCTGATTGTCACCGACGTCTGGACCAGCATGGGCCAGGAAGAAGAGGCGGTCGCCCGCAAGGCGATTCTCGCCCCCTTCCAGGTCAACGCCACACTCATGGCCGCCGCCGCGCCGGACGCCTTGTTCATGCACTGCCTCCCCGCCCACCGTGGCGAGGAGGTCAGCGCCGAAGTGATCGACGGACCCCGATCCGTCGTCTGGGAAGAGGCGGAAAACCGCCTGCACGCCCAGAAAGCCCTGATGGAATTTTTATTCGGCATCGGCCCCGTGGCCGCACTGCAAGGAGATTGAGCATGGTCAAGAAAGTCGTTCTCGCCTATTCCGGTGGTCTGGATACCTCGGTCATCCTCAAGTGGCTGCAGGACCAGTACCAGTGCGACGTGGTCACCTTCACCGCCGACATCGGTCAGGGTGAAGAGCTGGAACCGGCGCGCGCCAAGGCCGAGAAGCTCGGCGCCAGGGAAATCTTCATCGACGACCTGCGCCAGGAATTCGTCCGGGATTACGTGTTCCCCATGTTCCGCGCCAACACCCTCTACGAGGGCGAGTACCTGCTGGGCACCTCCATCGCCCGCCCCCTCATCGCCAAGCGCATGGTGGAAATCGCCGCCGACGTGGGTGCCGATGCCGTCGCCCATGGGGCCACCGGCAAGGGCAACGATCAGGTGCGTTTTGAGCTGGGGGCCTACGCCCTCAACCCCGATATTCAGGTCATCGCCCCCTGGCGGGAGTGGGATCTGAACTCCCGCGAAAAGCTCCTCGCCTATGCCGAACAGCGTGGCATTCCGGTGGAGCGCCATGGCAAAAAATCCCCCTACTCCATGGATGCCAACCTGCTGCATATTTCTTATGAAGGCGGCATTCTCGAAGACCCCTGGGCGGAACCCGAAGACAGCATGTGGCGCTGGACCACGGCGCCGGAGCAGGCGCCAGACCAGCCCCGTTATCTGGAAATCACCTATGCCCACGGCGACCCCATTGCCATCGACGGCGAGCCGCTCAATCCCGCGCAGTTGCTGGCGCACCTCAACACCGTCGGCGGCGAGCATGGCATCGGGCGCCTCGACATCGTCGAAAACCGCTACGTCGGCATGAAATCCCGGGGCTGCTACGAGACTCCCGGCGGCACCATTCTGCTCAAGGCCCATCGCGCCATCGAATCCATCACCCTGGACCGGGAGGTCGCCCACATCAAGGATGAACTCATGCCGCGCTACGCCAGCATCATCTACAACGGCTTCTGGTGGAGCCCGGAGCGCCGCGCCCTGCAGACGCTCATCGATCAGAGCCAGCGACTGGTCAACGGCGTGGTGCGCCTCAAACTCTACAAGGGGGGTTGTATGGTGGTGGGACGGCAGTCGCAGGAGAGTCTCTTTGACCCCCGGATCGCCACCTTTGAAGATGATGCCGGCGCCTACAATCAGAAGGATGCCGGAGGCTTCATCAAGCTCAATGCGCTGCGTCTGCGCATCGAAAAGCGTTTGCAGGGTTAAGGCGATGGCTCCGGACCAGCAGGTACCGGCCAACGCGCTGGGCAAAACCAGCCGCATCTCTCTGGACGGGCGACGCAGCGAGCGCAGCGTCATTCTCGCCGATGGCAGCATGCACAGTCTCACCCTTCTGCACCCAGGCATCTATACTTTGAGCAGCGAAGTGGCGGAGACCATCCGGGTACTCAGCGGGATGGCCTACTACCATGGCGAGGGGGCCAACGACGTTCAGGAGTTGCATGCTGGCGACAGCATGATCATTCCTGCCAACCAGAGCTACCGCCTGGAAGTGGTGGAACCTCTGGATTACCTGCTTTCCAGTTAAGGAGATTTTCATGCGCATACTGCACACCATGCTGCGCGTCGGCGATATGGATCGCGCCATTGCCTTCTACACGGAGGTACTCGGCATGCGGCTCCTGCGTCGCAACGATTATCCCGAGGGCAAATTTACCCTGGCCTTCGTCGGTTATCAGAACGAAAATGCCGGGGCGGTCATTGAGCTGACCTATAACTGGGGCGTGGAACGGTACGACCTCGGCGACGGCTTCGGGCATATCGCCATTGAAGTAGAGGATGCCGTGGCGGCCTGTGACGGCATCCGCCAGCGCGGCGGGAAGGTGGTGCGCGAGGCGGGCCCCATGAAGCACGGCAACACCGTCATCGCCTTCGTGGAAGACCCCGATGGCTACCGCATCGAGTTGATCGAGCGCAAGGCAGACTTTGCCGAACATCCGGCCTGACAGCCGGCAAGCAGGATGCTAGCTCCTGTAAATTTGCCATGTTCTTGGGTGTGAACAGAGATCGCCAGGAGGGGTTTTGCGCACAAAAAAGATGCAGTCCATTCTTGCTGAACTGAACGATAGTTCAGCCGACATAGACGCCTCCGCGATCATTTCCACCGAAGGCTTGATGCTCGCCTCCGTCATTTCCGGAGAGGTGAGTGAAGACCGGGCAGGTGCGGTGATGGCGTCCATATCCTCCCTGGCCGACCGTGCGATGCGCGAGTTCCAACTCGGTAGTCTGGAACAACTCGTGATGAAAGGGCACAATGGCTACGCCCTCATGATCCAGGCGGGGGAATATGCGGCGCTGATCGTCATTGGCTATGGCGATGGTCCGGAATGGAGCCTGGCGTTGCTCAGGAGCATTCCGGCGGCAGGCGCCATCAGCGACCTGCTGACGCCCGGCTTCGGATGGTCTATGGAAGGACCGGTCGGGATTCCGCAAGGCTCCATCTAGCCGGTCAAGCCGGTGGAATGCCCTGGCTTTCCGGCTCCCATAACGCGTTACCGCCCATATTCTGCAAATATTGCTGATGGAGCATGCACTCCTCCGCGCTGGCGCGGATCACCCGCAAGGGTCTCCGTGGCTGCGACCATGCCGCCGGAATGCCCTCGCTCCGACCGTCATCCCCCGCGGACCGCATCTCCGTTGCGGCGGGGCCACCTGCGGCACCCAGCATTCCCATCATATCCACCTGCCCGCCGGTCATCGCCAGGTAGACCTCGGCGAGTATCCGGGTGTCCAGCAAGGCCCCGTGCAGTTCACGATGGCTGTTTTCCACACTGTAACGCCGGCACAGACTGTTCAGATCATTTTTCTGGCCGGGATGACGGCGGCGCGCATCCGCCAGAGTATCCATTACGGCCTGCCGCAAAGGCGCCTTCCCCGCCAGTTGCAGTTCGTGATTCAGGAATCCCAGGTCAAAGGGCGCGTTGTGAATGATCAGCTCCGCGTCACCGAGAAACTCCAGAAATGCATCCACCACCTCCGCGAAGTCCGGCTTATCCTGCAAAAATTCGTCGGTCAGTCCGTGTATCCGCAACGCCTCGGGATCGCTGCTGCGCTGTGGATTGAGGTATTGCTGGTAATACGCCCCCGTCACCCGCCGGTCGATCAGCTCCACGGCACCGATTTCGATCACCCGGTGCCCCTGCTTCCAATCGATGCCCGTGGTTTCTGTATCCAGCACCACCTGCCTCACAGCCATCCTTCGCCCTCCCGCGCCTGACCGCCCGCCGCATACTGATCCATGACCCGATTCAGCAATGCATCCACCCGTTCATTCTCGATATGCCCGGAGTGGCCTCTCACCCACTCCCACTGGACCTGGTGGCGGGCGGCCACCGCCGCCAACGACTCCCAGATATCGCGATTTTTGACCGCGTCCCCGCCCGCCGTCCGCCAGCCCCGGCGCTGCCAGCCGGCCAGCCACTGGGTCATGCCATCCCGCAGATAACGGGAATCACTGATTACCCGCACGGCACTGGGTCGCTTGAGCGCCTCCAGACCGCGCAAAGCCGCCGTCAGCTCCATCCGGTTGTTCGTCGTTTCCGGGGCGAAGCCCCATAAGACCCGCTCCTGCCCGGCCAGCCGCAGCCACACGCCCCAGGCGCCGATACCGGGGTTACCGCGGCACCCGCCATCGGTAAAGAGGTCTATCATTTTTTCGGGCATGGGGCGGCGTTCTCAGGGTCGGGACCAGCATAGGCGACAGGGGCTTCGGACCGGACGTTCTGACGCCCGGAACGCACTTTGAACGACCGGACCGCACCCACCAGCGGCCGCTCGGGATCCCGCCGCTGCGCCAGTATCAGATAGGCGTTGGCCCCTGCCGGCCACCAGCGGTCACCCACCAATTCCATCCACTGCGCATTGCGCCTCAAGCCCGGAACGGTATATTGAAAATAACGGCCCTCGCGGAGCACGAAACCCTGCCCCTCGAGCAGAGTGCGCAGTCGTCCCAAAGGCAGGAAGGGGCGCAGCCATGGCCAGGCGCGATCCCTGCGCCAGAGATGCCATCGGCGTACCACGCTCAGGCTTCCCCCCGGATTGAAATCCATGATCAGCACATGACCTTCGGGACGCAGGACCCGCCAGCACTCCTCCAGCACCGCCTGCGGATTGGCCATGCGGGTCAGACAGAATGGGACGATGACCAGGTCGAAACGCATGGCCGCGAAAGGCATCGCCTCACAAACACCATAGGCCTGCAGATACTGGTCGGAAGGCAGGGCAAAGCCGTCATTGAGCAGTACCCAGGTATGCTCGTGGTGGGGCGGCAGTCCCCAGAAAACGGGTTGCCCGAGCTGCAGAATGGTCTCCGGCTGCAGGCGCTCTATCCAGCGCGGCAGCATATCCCGGGCACGGTCGAGCAGGAGGCGGCCGCTGCGGCCGTTCCACCAGATGGCGGCGCGGCGTTCCCGTGGCCGACTTTGGCATCCCGGATGCCGCATATCAGCGCGATGGCCTTGCGGCGGCGAAAAAGGAAAACACTAACGTCCACCACCCCGATTCAATGCCATAATGGGCCTATGGTACCTTGCCCGAAGGGAGATGCAAAAATGCCCGTTCATTTTATTCCTGCCTTTACGGATAACTACATCTACGTCGCCGAAACGCCCAAAGGGGCGTGGATTATCGACCCCGGTTGCGCGGAACCCGTCCTTGACTGGTGCGCGAAACATACGCTCCGCCCGAGCGCCATTCTCTGTACCCACCATCATGCGGACCACACCGGAGGCGTAGAAGCGCTGGCGCAGTATTTCGGTATTCCCGTATACGGCGCCAACCAGCGCATTCCGGGACTGACCCATGCCGTGGCCGAGGGTCGCCTGACGCTGGATGCGGAGATGCTCACGGTGCTGGAGGTACCCGGCCATACCCGCGATCATATCGCGTATTGGTGGAAAAATGTCCTTTTCTGCGGAGACACCCTCTTCGCCGCAGGCTGCGGGCGCCTCTTCGAGGGTACCGCAGCGCAGATGTTTCACAGCCTGCAACGTCTCGCGGCGCTGCCTGATCACACCGCCGTCTACTGCGCCCATGAGTACACCCTCACGAATCTGCGCTTCGCGGCCCAGGCCGACCCGGAAAATCCGGTCATAGTGCAGCGCCAGAAGGAAGCCATCGCACAGCGCGCGCGCAACGAACCCACCTTACCCTCCGACATGGCCCTGGAACGCGCCAGCAACCCTTTTCTGCGGTGCCGCGAGCCCGCTCTGATCCGCAGTGCCAACGCCTTCGATCCCGCTACGGGGGACGACCCTGTCCGCGTCTTCAGCGCCCTGCGCCGCTGGAAAGACCACTTTTCCTGAGATCAGCGCCGCGTCGGCAGGCACATCAACTCAAAGCGCTCGGTCCAGGCCTTACGCAAAACCCGCAGGACGGCGTCGGCGTCCACCGCCGCAAGGGTCCGGAGAGACTCTTCCGCCGGAACCAGACGCCCCAGATAGAGCCATTGCCGCGTCAGGCGGCTCATGCGAATTTCCGCATCCTCCTGCCCCAGCAGGAGCTGAATCCGCAGGCTGCGCTTGGCCCAGATCATATCCGCTGCGGTCGGTCCATGCTCCAGCAACGTCGCCAGGACCTCTGCCATCGCCGCTGCCGCCTGAACGTGCTGCGCGCCCGGCGTGGCCGCATAGAGCGTCCATTCACCGCAGTCACGGAGGGGATCGAGATGGGAGAATACCTGGTAGGCCAGCCCGCGCTTCTCGCGCAACTCGCGGAACAGATAGGAGGCCGTACCACCGCCCAGTATGGCGTTGGCCACCACATAGGCCAGATAGTCCTCTGCGGCGACGCTGCACGCGGGCGCCATCCAGATCAAGTGCGCCTGCTGCGCCTGGGCGCGGCGCAGCCGTTTCTGTCCGCCATGAAAACCGGGGGCGGGCACTGCGGTACGTGCCCTCCCGCGCGGCCCCCGGAAGGCGGCCTCCGCCCAGGTGCAGAGCGCCCCATGCTCCACTTCTCCGACGGCGGTAATGATCAGCGGCGATTCGGCGAGGATCCGCTGGTGATAGGCTTGCAGGCGCTTGCGACTGGCGGAGCGGATGCATTGGGCATTCCCCAGCACCGGCCAGGCCAGGGGATGGGTTCCCCAGATTTCCGCGAGGGCGCGCTCCTGGGCCCAATCCTCCACATCCTCTGCCGCCATGGCCGCTTCCTGAGCAACCACGCGCTTTTCCAGGCGCAGGTCGGCGTGGTCGAAGCGCGGCTTCGTCAACAGCTCGGTCAGCAGCGTGAAGGCGTCGGCGGCATCCTCCGCCAGTACCGTCCCGTGAAACACCGTGCTTTCCCGATCCGTGAACGCATTGATGGTACCGCCCAACGACTCCATCGCCGCATTGAGCGCATCGCCATCGCGCTCCGTGCTGCCTTTGAAGAGCATATGCTCCAGCAGGTGGGCGAAGCCGTTTTCGTCCGGGGCCTGATCCCGGCTGCCGTTGCCGACGGTCAGGGACAAGGCCACACTCCGGCGTCCCGGCAGTCGCTCGCTGATCACGGTCACACCGTTATCCAGCGTCGCGCAGAGAGCTTCGACGGCGCGCGTCATGTCAGGAGGTAACAACAAAAGTGGACCGTACCGGTCCACCTGTGTCGCCATTGGCGCTCAACGACGTCGGTAGATGGATTATTGCGGAATATCCTTCATGCTCAGCTTGATCTTGCCCTGGCGATCCACTTCCAGAACCTTGACACGCACCGCCTGCCCTTCCTTGAGATGGTCGTGGACATCGCTGACCCGTTCGTTGCTGATCTGGGAAATGTGCAGCAGACCGTCGCGTCCCGGCAGAATCGTCACAAAGGCGCCAAAATCCATGATCTTGGCCACTTTTCCGTCGTAAATGGTATCGACCTGCACATCCGCCGTCAGCAACTCGATACGTCGCTTCGCGGCGGCGCCGGCTTCACCGTCCACCGAGGCGATGGTTACCGTGCCGTTGTCCTGGATATCGATGGTCGCGCCGGTTTCTTCGGTCAGGGCGCGGATGACTTTACCGCCCGGTCCGATGACGTCGCGGATGCGATCCGGATTGATCTGGATGGTGATGATGCGCGGTGCGTAGTCGGACAACTCACCACGGCCCTTAGCCAGCACGCCGTTCATCAGGCCGAGGATATGCAGCCGCCCCGCCAGTGCCTGCTTGAGCGCCTGCGCCATGATTTCCCGGGTAATCCCGTCGATCTTGATATCCATCTGCAGGGCGGTCACCCCTTGTTCGGTGCCCGCCACCTTGAAATCCATATCGCCCAGATGATCTTCATCACCCAGGATGTCGGTGAGGACGGCAAAACGCGCTCCTTCCTTGATGAGGCCCATGGCCACGCCCGCCACCGGCGCTTTGAGGGGTACGCCCGCGTCCATCAGTGCCAGGGAGGCGCCACAGACCGTCGCCATACTGGAAGAGCCATTGGACTCCAGTACTTCAGAAACAACCCGTAGGCTGTACGGGAATTCGCTGTCGGTCGGCAGGACCGCCGCTATCGCCCGCTTCGCCAGACGCCCGTGCCCGATCTCCCGGCGCTTGGGCGAACCCACCATACCCGTTTCACCGGTGGAGAAGGGGGGGAAGTTGTAATGCAGCATAAAGCGGTCACGGCTTTCACCCTGCAGGGCATCGATGATCTGCTCGTCGCCCTTGGTACCCAAAGTCGCCACCACCAACGCCTGGGTTTCCCCCCGGGTGAAGAGCGCCGAACCATGGGTCCGCGGCAACACGCCCGCCTCGATGGTGATGGGCCGCACCGTCTTGCTGTCCCGGCCATCGATGCGGGGCGCGCCATCCAGAATACGTCCACGCACGATGCCGGTTTCAATTTTTTTCAACAGTCCGCGAACCATGTCTCCGCGTCCCGCATCGTCACTGCCAAATTCGGTCGCCATGGCCTGCTGCACATCTTCCAGCCGCTTGCTGCGCGCCTGCTTCTCCGTCAGCGCATAGGCTTCCTGCAGAAGCGGTGTGGCTTTCTCGCGCACCTGCACACCCAGAGCTTCATCGGCCACCGGCGCCACCCACTCCCAGCGCGGCTTGCCGGCCTCCCGTGCCAGCGCTTCGATGGTTTCGATGACGGGCTGGAACTGCGCGTGACCGAACATCACCGCTTCCAGCATGATCTCTTCGGACAACTGCTGCGCCTCGGACTCGACCATGAGTACGGCGTGCCGGGTTCCTGCCACCACAAGATCCAGTTGCGAAGTGGTCAGTTGTGCGTAACTGGGGTTGAGCACATATTGCCCGTCGATGTAAGCCACCCGGGCCGCGCCAATCGGGCCATTGAACGGAATGCCGGAAACCGCCAGTGCCGCCGAGGCACCCACCAGTGCCAGAATATCGGGATCGTTATCCCGATCCACCGACACCACCGTAGCGATAACCTGCACTTCGTTCATGAAGCCCTTGGGAAAGAGCGGCCGGATAGGACGATCGATCAGACGCGACGTCAGCGTCTCCTTTTCCGTGGGTCGCCCTTCCCGCTTGAAGAAACCACCGGGAATTTTGCCCGCCGCGTAGGCCTTCTCCTGATAATTGACCGTCAGCGGAAAGAAATCCTGGCCCGGCTTCATCTCCCGGCGGCCCACTGCCGTCACCAGAACGACCGTGTCTCCGCTGGAAACCAGCACCGCACCGTCCGCCTGACGCGCCATGCGGCCCGTCTCCAGTTGCAGGCGGCGGCCGCCAAAATCTACTTCTTTCCGGATCGTGGTCAAAACTCTCTCCTTACTTGCGCAGACCCAGACGTTCGATCAGCGTGCGATAGCGATTCACATCCCGCTTCTTCAGGTAGTCCAGCAACTTGCGGCGCTGGCCGACCATCCGCAGAAGCCCCTGACGGGAATGGTGGTCATGCTTGTTCACCTTGAAATGATCCGTCAGCCCTTCGATTCGGGTGGTCAGCAGGGCAACCTGCACTTCCGGAGAACCCGTATCCCCCACATGGGTGGCATAACCCTGAACAACTTCTGCTTTGATATCATGAGACAACGCCATAATTCCTACTCCTCGGAAATTCTGAAAAATAATAACCTCTAGTTTACGCTCATGAGGCGGCGAGGCGCCACA
>Ga0172382_10001434_pt1 | contig 42619 bp, 36 predicted proteins | sample Leawel138RmetaG_FD_122245 | JGI IMG/M metagenome (GOLD analysis project Ga0172382, IMG submission 122245) | Leachate microbial communities from a municipal landfill in Southern Ontario, Canada - Leachate well 138R metaG | ecosystem: Engineered > Solid waste > Landfill > Unclassified | place...
ATGGGCGATTATTCGAAGTCGGCTATCAACACCCAATTCAACACGGGAACGGTTGTTGGTGTTTCAGCCAATGTTTTCGATGCGGGATTCCCGCCCAAATTCATCCCTTCCTTCAGTTGGGGAGGAGGTAAAGATTCGGGCAAATTCGCTTTGGAAAAATCCTATGAAGCCATCGAGAAGATGATGGAAAGAAGGCAAAAGCAATTGACAGATGCGGAAAAAAAGATCATTTCACATATTTTTCAATTAACTGAATATTAATGATTACAAAAGACAAATTCAGAATGGATAAGCCCTGTTTGTGAGAAAACTGTTGATAATCATAAACCAAAAAATGGGTAATTTCATAAAATTTATTAAATTTGCCGATTGTAAGTAAAGAACTAAATGTAATGACTGGAACTTATAACAGTGTTTTAGAGCTGATAGGTGAAACACCATTGGTGAAACTAAACAAAATAGGCCAAGGAATTCCAGGTGAGGTTTACGCTAAGTTAGAAGGTTACAACCCCGGACACTCCACCAAAGACCGAATTGCACTACATATCATAGAGGAAGCAGAAAAATCTGGACAACTGCAACCCGGCGCAACCATTGTGGAGACCACATCAGGAAATACCGGTTTCAGCGTTGCAATGGTAAGTATCTTAAAAGGCTATAAATGTATCTTAGCCGTTTCGGACAAAACCAATGACGAAAAAATTGCCTACCTCAAAGCATTGGGAGCTAAGGTTTTTATTTGTCCGGCAAATGTGGCAGCCGATGACCCGAGATCCTATTATGAAGTTGCTAAGAGGATTGCAGCGGAAACACCGAATTCCATCTACATCAACCAATATTTCAACCTCAAAAATATCGAGGCGCATTACCTGAGCACCGGTCCTGAAATTTGGGCGCAGACAGATGGTAAAATCACGCATTTGATTGCCTGTTGCGGTACTGGAGGAACCTTATCGGGTTCAGCCAAATATTTAAAAGAACAAAACCCGGACATCAAAATCATCGGAGTAGATGCTTATGGTTCCATTTTGAAAAAATACCATGAAACGGGCGAGGTCGATAAAGATGAAATTTATCCTTATCGAATCGAAGGTTTGGGAAAAAATTTGGTTCCCGAAGCCACCGACTTTGAAATCATCGATAAATTTGAGAAAGTAACCGATGAAGAAAGTGCTTATCGTACCCGTGAAATTGCGCTGAAAGAAGGAATCATGGGCGGATATACTTGCGGTGCCGTTGTGCAGGCATACAGACAACTTGCCGCGGAATTCAAAGAAGGAGACAAAGTTGTGTTGATATTTCCTGATCACGGTTCCCGGTATATAACCAAAGTATTCAGCGACAACTGGATGGAAGAACAAGGATTTACCAACAGCCGCCTGAATGGATTGGAATCAAACGCTACCATTCAGCACATCAAATAATGTATATTAAAATCATATAAAATCACAAAATGCTCCCGCCTGTGTGGAGCATTTTACGTTTAAACCCAATCTAATTAAAATTCAAATGGATATTTTTGAAAGAATAAAAAAGAACCCCGGCCCCTTGGGTCAATTTGCAGATTATGGAGAAGGTTATTTCATCTTTCCTGAACTTGAAGGGGAATTAGGTCCCCGCATGAAATTCAAAGGAAAAGATGTAGTCGTTTGGAGTTTGAATAATTATTTGGGGTTGGCGAACCATCCGGAAGTTAGAAAAGCCGATGCCGATGCTGCCGCAAAATTCGGAATGGCTTATCCCATGGGAGCCCGTGCCATGACAGGGCAGACTAAATACCACCAACAATTGGAAAACGAATTGGCGGAATTTGTAGGAAAGGAATCCGCTTATTTGCTCAATTTCGGCTACCAAGGAATGGTATCTGCCATCGATGCCTTGGTGACTAAAAATGATGTAATTGTTTACGACATTGAATGCCATGCCTGCATTGTGGACGGTGTCCGCCTCCATTTCGGTAAAAGATTTACCTACCAACACAATGATATGGACAGCCTTCGCAAGAACCTTGCCCGGGCGACGAAAATAACCGAACAAACAGGTGGCGGTATTTTAGTCGTGACCGAAGGCGTTTTCGGAATGATGGCCGAACAAGGTAAACTCAAAGAAATCTGCGAACTCAAAAAGGAATTTGAATTCAGGTTATTGGTAGATGACGCGCACGGATTGGGAACCTTGGGCAAAACCGGAGCAGGAGCAGGAGAGGAGCAAGGAGTCCAGGATCAGATTGACGTTTACTTTTCCACTTTTGCGAAATCTATGGCCGGAATCGGTGGTTTTTTCGCGGGGAATAAAGAAGTTATTCGCTATTTACAATACAACTTACGTTCGCAAATATTTGCGAAATCTTTGCCGATGCCGATGGTAATAGGAGGTTTGAAGCGTTTGGAATTATTGCGAAACCATCCAGAACTAAAAGAAAAACTTTGGGAAAATGTAAATAAAATTCAATCAGGATTAAAGGCGAGAAACTTCAATTTAGGATTGACCAATACGCCCGTTACGCCGATTATTTTAGAAGGAAGCCCTATTGAAGCTACGATTATGGCCAAAGACTTGCGCGAGAACCAAGGCGTATTTGTCTCGGTTGTGGTTTATCCGGTAATTCCCAAAGGCACCATTATTTTCAGAATCATCCCGACTGCGGTTCACACGGATGAGGACATTGAATTTACCCTCAATGCTTTTGATGCAATCCGCGAGAAACTGGATTCCGGATTCTATAAAAAGGAAGCGGAAAAAATGGATGTGGATTATATCCAACATTAAAATCCAAAATATACCATATAAAAAATCCGCTGAATTTTTAATTCGGCGGATTTTTATTTGTAAGTAAATGTAATGGAAATTCTAAAGGAATACCGGAATGATTTGTACATCCAATTGCTGGTTTTCGGTTTCGGTATTTAAAAAGCCTTTACTGAAGATGGAATAAATTTTTCCGTTCGTCAACTCAATTTCTTTGGTCACCAATGTATCCTGAGTGGTCTCATCGATTAAATAAATGTCTTTGTGAATCGTTTCATTCACAGCCATAAATCCGGAAGATTGTTTGTAATTGAAAACACCCAAGGATTCCTCTCCTTCAATGGAGACACGTAAACCGGGTGCGTCTGGCGATAATTGGATAAACCGGATCAAGGCTTTTCCGGTCGGAGGCATGGTTGCATCATCCGGATAAGCAACCAATTCTACATTTTCGAAATGATTAACCGCAAAAATGCTGTAACGTTTATGTTCTTCCATGTTCAACATCAAAGTATCCAAATTTTCATTGTTTGCACGGACAATCAATTCCCGGGTTCCGGCTTCGAATGGGATGTATCCAAAGTATTGAGAATAATTGGCGGGATTGGTGTTGATGTAAATTCCGTCTGCATAAAACCTCAATGCGGGTGAATTAGGAGAAGCATTTATGAACGCTCCCAATGCTTTGTTTTCTAACGTTTGCTGGCTCTCATCATCTGAATTCAAACAAGCGGTTAAGCACAAAGCCCCCGTTAATGCCAAACCGGCCAGTTTTATTTTTTTTAATACGCTCTTCATTTTTTTCATTTATACCAAGACGTGGTTTTTTCAATAAGGTTGCGCAGGAAATGACAAAATCCATTCCATTAATTCATTTAGAATTCCTAATTTTACATTTTTATTTTTCAAATTAAACCAGACAATATGAATGCATTTGATGTGACCGTAATAGGTTCAGGCCCGGGCGGGTATGTAGCAGCCATCCGTTGCGCGCAATTAGGCTTCCGTACAGCGATTATTGAAAAAGAAAATACCCTCGGCGGAACTTGCTTAAACGTCGGCTGTATTCCGTCAAAAGCCTTGCTTGACTCTTCGGAGCATTTTCACAATGCCGTTCATAATTTCAAAACACATGGAATAGATATCGAATCTCCGAAAGTGAATTTCACCCAAATGATTCAACGAAAAAGAGAAGTGGTTGAAGCCAATGTAAAAGGAATCGATTATTTGATGAATAAAAATAAAATTGAAGTTTTCAAAGGAATCGGTTCATTCAAAGATGCCAATCATTTAATCCTGACCAAAGAAGACGGCTCCACCGAAGAAATCGAATCCAAATACACCATCATAGCGACCGGTTCTTATTCTACCGAATTGCCTTTTGCGAAAACCGATAAAGAACGCATCATCACTTCTACCGAAGCCTTGGAATTGAAAGAAATCCCCAAACATTTAGTCGTAATCGGTGGCGGCGTAATCGGTTTGGAACTGGGTTCCGTTTATTTGAGATTGGGTTCCGAAGTAACCATTGTCGAATTCATGGACCGAATCATTCCGGGAATGGATGCGGCTTTGTCAAAAGAATTAACCAAAGTCCTGAAAAAACAAGGAATGAAATTCCATACTTCTACGAAAGTTACTGAAGTTAAAAACAACGGAACCGGAGTAACCGTAAAGGCAGAAAATAAAAAAGGAGATGAATTGGTTTTGGAAGGCGATTATGTTTTGGTTTCAGTTGGAAGGAGCCCCTATACCGATGGTTTAGGACTTGAAAATGCCGGAATTGAAACCGATGAAAGAGGAAGAATCAAGACCAACGAACATCTGCAAACCAATGTTTCCAATGTTTATGCCATCGGTGACGTGGTTGCCGGAGCGATGTTGGCGCACAAAGCCGAAGAAGAAGGTGTTTTGGTGGCTGAACAATTAGCCGGACAAAAACCTCATATTGATTACAATTTAATCCCCGGCGTTGTTTATACTTGGCCTGAAGTTGCAGCAGTGGGAAAAACCGAAGAACAATTAAAAGAAGCCGGCGTGAAATACAAAGTGGGAAACTTCCCGTTCCGCGCGTTGGGTAGAGCCAGAGCGAGTATGGATTTGGACGGATTTGCGAAAATTCTTGCCGATGAATCCACCGACGAAATTCTGGGAATTCACATCATCGGGGCGAGAGCTGCAGATTTAATAGCAGAAGCCGTTGTAGCGATGGAATACCGTGCTTCGGCAGAAGATATTTCCCGAATGAGCCATGCGCATCCGACTTTTGCGGAAGCCATCAAAGAAGCTGCTCTGGATGCAACCGAAAAAAGAGCGATTCATTCCTAACAAAAATTTAAAACAGTATAAAAATCCGGTTACCCAAAGTATCCGGATTTTTGATTTCTAAGCATTTAGTCATTTGCATTTCCGGCCAGTTTCTTCCAGATAAATAAAATAACCAATGCGCCGATGATAGCCGAAATGAGCCCGTAAAACGACCAATTGTCAGCCGATGGATTGTAGTCAAAAATTAAACTGCTCAACCATCCGCCTAAAAGCGCACCACCGATTCCGATTAACATAGTCACCAGAAATCCGCCCGGATCTTTCCCCGGCATAATCCACTTGGCCAAAGCACCGGCAATGATTCCAAAAATAGCCCAAGAAATCCAATTCAAAAGGCCTCCGAAAATGAGCACAGACATTGTTTCCATAAACGATAATTTTTTATATTCATTCAAATTTAATGATTTTTATCATAAGAAGAGGGGTTTTAAATCCTTCATTCCCGCATTTACTCTGTAAATAAGTTTATTTTTGCATAATTTTTAATCAATTTCTTCAATTATTATGTCCCTAATCAAATCTATCTCAGGAATCCGAGGAACCATCGGCGGAAAAATCAACGATAATTTAACACCCATTGACGCGGTGAAATTTGCAGCAGCTTATGGAACCTGGTTGGCAAATTCACAAGAAAATAAATCCGATAAAAAACTCAAAGTAATAATAGGACGTGACGCCCGGATTTCCGGCGAAATGATCTCCCAATTGGTGAGTTCCACACTCATCGGACTTGGGATTGATGTAATTGATTTAGGTCTTTCCACCACGCCGACTGTTGAAGTAATGGTTCCACATTTGGAAGCCGACGGCGGAATTATTTTGACCGCAAGTCATAATCCCAAACAATGGAATGCTTTGAAATTATTGAACGCCAAAGGCGAATTTGTATCGGGAATGGACGGAGCCGAAATCCTGAAAATCGCCGAGAACGATGATTATCATTTTGCGGAAGTCGATGATTTGGGAACTTATGAGAAAAACGAAGAAGGAATTCAAGTTCATATCGATAAAATCCTGCAGCTACCTTTGGTAAATGCTCAGGCAATTGCCGAAAAGAAATTTAAAGTTGTGATTGATGCCGTAAATTCAACCGGAGGAATTTCCATTCCGCCACTTTTGGATAAATTGGGCGTTGAATACGTGAAATTGTATTGCGATCCAACGGGCCATTTTCCGCATAATCCGGAACCGCTAAAAGAACATTTGACCGATATTTCGAAGAAAGTGGTAGAAGAAAAAGCCGATTTCGGAATTGTAGTGGATCCTGACGTGGACCGATTGGCGATTATTTCCGAAGACGGTGAAATGTTTGGCGAAGAATATACTTTAGTAGCCGTTGCGGATTATGTATTGGGCAAAACGCCTTCGGCCACAGTTTCCAATCTTTCTTCTTCGCGTGCTTTGCGTGACATTGCCGAAAAACATGGTCAGAAATACGAAGCTTCGGCTGTAGGCGAAGTCAATGTAGTAACCAAAATGAAAGAAAACGGCGCGAAAATCGGTGGGGAAGGCAATGGCGGAATTATTTATCCGGAATTGCATTACGGCCGTGACTCATTGGTGGGAATTGCTTTGTTTCTGAGTCATTTGGCAGAAAATGACATGAAAGTAAGCGAATTGCGTGCTTCTTATCCGCCGTATTTCATGGGCAAAAAGAAAATCGAATTAACGCCGGAAATCGATGTGGATGCTTTGCTCCAAAAAGTAGAGGAGAAGTACCAAAATCAAAACATTTGGACTTCGCTCAATGTGACAGGAGTTTCCACGGTGGATGGTGTGAAAATCGATTTCGAAAACGGATGGGTTCATCTGAGAAAATCCAATACCGAACCAATCATCCGGATTTATACCGAAGCACCGACTCAACAGGAAGCCGATGACTTGGGCGATAGATTTATTGCGGAGTTGCAGGCGATGGGGTAGATCATTTCTTAGAGATTAAAGAGCCATTATAATTTTTGTTTTTTAAGTAAGTTTTTAGCAAACAAATGGTTATTACAATAACTGGCCAGAAAAATAAGAGTATTTCAAAAGATTCTTCGAAATTAATCAACCAGTTCCATGCCGTTTGACCACCTTCAATTACAAAAAATGAGATATAACCTATTATCCCTGCCCATAAGTAAATCTTGTTCTTGGTTATTTTTTGTTTTTGAAAAAGTAGTATTTGCCATAAACCGATATATCCTAAAAACGCCAGAATGAAACAAAGGGATATAAAGATTCCTTTCAGATTAAAAGTTAAATCCTCAAAAGATATAAAAATTACAAATATACCTACCAGTAGCAGAATAGTAGATGGTATAATACCACTGAAAATAAATAATTTGTAAAAAACATTTTTGAACATTTATTCTAAATTATCTACACCGCAATATTCATTCAATCCGGTCATTTCTTTAAGATTATATCCTAAATTTTTAGCTTTTCTGAAATCTTCACACGCTCCTTTTTTATCCTCCTTTTCCAAAAGGCTTTTTGACAAACCTCTCATAACATAAATAATTTCAGGATTGTCAGGATTATTATTCAATGCTTTCGTGTAATCTGAAACAGCCAAATCAAACTTTTTTATAGAGAAATATGCATTTCCTCTTTTTTGATAAGCTTCTGGCGATTTTTGACTGATTTTTAAAGCAGCTGTATAACTTTCGATTCCTTTGTCAAATTCATTGTTTTGGCAAAAGCTATCGCCTTTTTCAATTAATTGTGTGAATTCATTTGAATATTGGGCTAAAACATAAATGTTACAAAGAAAAAATAATAAAAAAGTAATCCGGGACTTCATGAAAGAATTTTTAAACACTCAAATCTACAAAACTCTATCTATTTTCCATTCTCTATATTCTCTTTTCTCAGAAACTGTTCATTCCTTGTGCAAAACTGATAAAGATTATGCGACAAAGAAGCAGAGGAGAAATATTTAAGTTAGAAGATTGAGTAATTAAATGGATTTAAGAATTTGTTAAGTTATTTTGAAAAAATAAATACCTAAATTTGAGTTTAATTAATTCAAAATATGACAACATTTCATGTTACGGTTCCTGAGAATAAAATTTCTTTTTTTAAAGAATTTTTAAAATCCATTGGAGCTAAATATTCTGAAAACCAAGAAGATTTCGAGCTTAGTGATGAAATGATTGAAATTCTCGAACAACGCCTAAATGAAGATAAATCCGATTATATTTCCGAAGAAGAATCTATAAGGTTGTTGAAGGAAAAGTATGGATTATAAAATAATTGTTTCAAAAAGAGCTCAAAAAGAAATAGAAGATTCAATTGAATTTTATCTGAATGAAAGTTCCTCTGCTCCAATTAAATTTATTGAAAAAATACAATCAACTTATAATTCTTTAAAGCAAAATCCAATTCAAAGAAGGAGGTATAAAAATGTAATGTCAATTAGAGTGGATAAGTTTCCGTTTGATTTATATTTTGTAACCGATGAAAAAATGAAACAAATCAGGATATTATCTTGTTTTCATCAGAAACGAAATCCCAAGAGAAGACCGCGTTCTTGAGGCCTTTCTCATTTTAACCATTGCAATGAAGAAAGAAGATTTTAAAGATTTCAATTCGGAATTACCTGAATCCGATTATTACGAATAGAGCATCCATCGCTCATCATCCGACATCCAGCAAATTCATTGTTCATTCCTTGTGCAAAACTGAAATAATTCATAGCGCAAAACTCCCTGTTTATCCGTAACTTCGTAAAGTCAATATGGAAGAAAATTTTTTAAATAATGAATTGATTGAACGGTTTGAGCAGATGCTCGAAAAGCGGCAACAATTCTATTTCGATACAGAAGAATTTTACGAAATCATTGCGTATTATTTGGATGTTGGCGATTTGCCCTATGCCAAAAAAGCGATTGATTATGCGATGAATATGTATCCGGCCAGCACAGAGATTCAGATCAAAAAATTGGAATATCTTTTGTCCGTAAACAAACTAAAAGCAGCGGCTACCTTGATTGAAGGATTGAAGGAAGTGGGTGCCAATGACACCGATTTCATCATTTGCATGGCTCGTTTCTGGTCTTTGAAAGAAGTGCCTAAAAAAGCGATTGTATATTACAAACAAGCCCTGGAATTTGGTGACGATTTGGAATATATTTACAATTGCTTGGGGAATGAATACCTCAATATCAATGAAATAGGCCAAGCATTGTACAGTTTTAAAAAGGCATTGGAATTGGATTTGGACGACGATTTCGCTTTCTTTTCCTGCATACAGTGCTTTGAAGAACTGTACATGAATAAAGAATGTGTTGAATTTCTCTTGCAGTACATCGACTTACGTCCTTATTCAGAGATTGCTTGGTCTCAATTGGGTCAGCAATATATGGTTTTGAAAAATTATGAAGAAGCCCACCGAGCTTTTGACTATGCTACCCTGATCAATCCCAAAGGAATCATGTCCTATACCCAAAAGGCGATGACTTTGGAGAAATTGGAGGATTATGCAGCCGCCATAGCGGTCTATGAAGAAACATTGGAGCTGGATGATTCGGCCGCTTATACTTATTTGAAAATAGGTGAATGCTACATGAAACTGGGCAAACCATTCAAAGCCTTAAAAGCTTTCCACCAATCGCTGCATGAAGATCCGCAACTGGATCAAAGCTGGGTAGCGACATCCGATCTTTATGAAAGTTTGGGCAATTACGAAGAAGCACTCTATTATTTGAACCGTGCGCTCGACTTGGATTCCCTCAACATTGACTATTGGAAACGGCGGGCTTACCTGCACATCCAGTTGGTAAGGTTTGAAGAATCAACGCTGGACTATTACCGATTGGTAGAACTCGAGCCCAAAAATTTTTACAATTGGTTGGGATTGACTGAAACCCTCATCACGATTGGTGATTACCAAAAAGCCGTAGACGCCGCTTACCGTGGGCTGAAACATTTTAACCGTGCGGAATTGTATTACCAATTGAGTAACTGTTATTATTTATTGGGCGAAGAAGAAATGGGCAATTCCGCTTTCAAAAAAGCAGCTGAAATGAATGCCGAACTGCAGTTTGAGATGTTTGAAAAATACCCCATTCTCGAAAACAAATACAAATCCGCTTCCAAGAAAAAACTCCGTAAAGGAAGCAGTTGATATTTCCTTACAGAATCTCGGAATTGCTGCCTCATTTAACCATTCATTAAATTCTTATTTACTTAAATTTAAACAGGGTATAAAATTTGTTGGTTAGATTTGGTAAAAAGTAATTCATGAGCTATTTCATCGTCGGCGATGTCCACGGATGTTATTATACCCTGCGAAAACTGCTCGAATCCTCCTGGAACCCGGAGCAGGAAAAGTTGGTATTGCTCGGCGATTTTGTCAACAAAGGCAAACATACCTTTGCGGTTTTGGAATATTTAATCAAACTCCAAGCACAATCCGGCTGGGATATGGTTATCCTGAAAGGAAACAACGAATACCTTTTTGAAGAATATTACCGGGACAGTTTAACACTGAGTGCCAAGCAGAAATTCGAAATCTATAACCTGAACTACCTCAAAACCCTTGATTGGCTTCGTAAACTGCCCCACCAATGGCAAAACGGAGTAGTTTATGCCAGCCATGCGGGAATAGCCGAAGATTCAGAATTCCCGGTTGACGACGACGATCTCCGCATATTGTTCAACCGCAAACCGCTTAAAAACATTGGTAAACGCCAGTTTTTAGGCCATATTGTGGTAGATGAACCCACTTTTGATGAAGTTGCTGATGCTTGGTACCTCGACACGGGAGCGGGATTCGGCAAAAAACTGACGGGGGTAAAAGTTTCACCCGAAGGCAAGGTAGAAGAAATCATCAGCCTGCCAGTTCACGAGAAAGATATCTCAAATTGACATTCTTACATCTTACTTTGCCGGAATTCCCAAGATTTCGGTAGCACCCAAGCAATGGATGCCGTATTTGTCATAAGTCGTTTTGGAATCCAGTTGAAAGGTTTGCAGGGATTCTTTTTGTAAATTTTTAATGGCTCTTTTCAGCTTCCCTTTTACTTTTCCGCGAGGCGCGAAATAGACTTGATTGTTGACGATGTAACAATCCCGGTTTTCCATCAGTTTGCGGTTTTGCGCCGAATAGAAAAACATCCGGTATTTAGGGAGATAGAGGTTTCCATCTGCAAATTCCAATGGCTCACCGCTCAATTTCTTCAGGTTTGGATTGGCATTTTGGGTTAGTTTTCCCAGGCGGATTCCGTTTTCGAGCCGGGTGAATTCCGCAGTCTGAAAAACGGGTTTTCCTTTGAGGTTGTAATGGACTTTTATTTCTGATAAGGATTCGATTTGAATTCCAACCAACTCATCGTAATTGAAATATAGTTCGCCGGCTTTTTGCGCTTTTGCCGGAAGGAAATAGAACAATAAAATAAAAATCAGAATAGGCGTTTTCATAATAGGAATTTATCCCTTCTCTCTATGAAAAAATCAGACCAAAATGCTTAAATTTACGGTTTATAAACTTCAGACATGGATTTAAAAGAACAAATCAGAAACCGCATCATCGAAAACGAAATGAAGGAACTCAATGGTTTGAGGGAAATGCACCGGACCCACACCGAATCTGCCGATTTGGACGAAGACTCCTCATTGGAACTGGATGATTTTGCACAACAAGACCAAAGCCGGGAATCTGCCCGAAGCCTGGAATCAAGGATCAATTCTGCCAAAACTGCATTGGACAGTTTTATCAATATTGACTTTTCTCCAAAATCCCAAGTAGAACCCGGTGCTTTGGTGCTAACCGATTCCCTGAATTTTTACATCGGGATTTCCGCTTCGCAATTTCAGTATGAAGGGAAAACTTTCATCGGACTCCAAACTGATGCGCCTATTTATGCCGCATTGGAAGGGAAAAAGGTTGGCGATGAATTGGATTTCAACGGGAAGAAATATAAGATTTTAGAGGTTTTCTAATCTTAAACTTATTTTAATTACTCATTCTATATATTTAATTCAAAAATTAACACTACCTTTGCGCCCGTTTTCCGGGTGGAAAACACGGATGTAAAAGATTCATTTTGGGTTTTATTGGCTGCGTGGCCGTTGAATTTCATCTTTCGCATTCGATTAATTAATAATCTCCGGTGCGAAGCAGATGACCGTTTACCGGCAAATAAAATTAAAAATGATGACATTTCATGACTTGGGCTTGAACAAAAATTTGTTGCAAGCCGTGGACGAATTAGGTTTCGTCAATCCTACTCCCATTCAACAACAGGCCATTCCGAAAATTCTTGAATCTCAAAAAGATTTGATTGCATTGGCTCAGACCGGAACCGGTAAAACAGCCGCTTTCGGATTGCCGATTTTGGAACAATTAAGTGTAGAAAGCAGAACGGTTCAGGCCATTATTCTTTGTCCGACCCGTGAACTTTGTTTACAAATCACCAAAGATTTGGAAAGTTTCTCTAAATACTTAGGTAATGTTTTAATTCAACCGGTTTATGGCGGAGCCGATGCGGTAAAACAAATCAATGGTTTGAAAAAGAATCCGCAAATCGTGGTGGGTACGCCGGGAAGAACTTTGGATTTGATTGGCCGTGGTGCTTTAAAAATCAACCACATCAACTGGCTGGTTTTGGATGAAGCCGACGAAATGCTCAACATGGGCTTTCGTGAAGACATCGATGCGATTTTGGAAGGTACGCCCGAAGAAAAACAAACGCTTTTGTTTTCGGCAACCATGATGAAAGAAGTCCGCAGGATTGCTAATGAATATATGCACAAACCGGATGAAGTTTCAATCGGGAAATCCAATGAAGCGTCCAATGACGTGGAACACCAATATTATATGGTTCGTGCCAATGACCGTTATTTGGCGTTGAAACGACTGGCGGACATTAATCCAAATGTTTACGGGATTGTTTTTTGTCGCACCCGAAGAGAAACCAAAGAAGTCGCAGACGCTTTGATTCAGGACGGATACAATGCAGACGCTTTGCACGGCGATTTATCTCAGGCACAGCGTGACACGGTGATGGATAAATTTCGCCGTAAACAATTGCAATTGTTGGTTGCAACCGACGTAGCTGCACGTGGAATCGATGTGAATGAACTTACGCACGTCATCAATTACAATTTGCCCGATGACCCGGAAGTTTATGTACACCGCAGTGGTCGTACCGGACGAGCGGGTAACAAAGGGATTTCTATCGTGATTGCACATTCAAGAGAAGGTCGGAAAATCAAAGAACTGGAAAAGCTCATCGGTAAAAGGATTGAAGCCAAAAAAGTTCCGACTGGAAAAGAAATCGTAGAGAAAAGATTATTCGCGACCATTGATAAAATTGAACAAATTGATGTAGATGAAAATCAAATCGCGCCTTATATGGATACCATTTCCAAAAAACTGGAATGGATGGACCGTGATGAATTGTTGAGGCGTTTTGTGTCGCTTGAGTTCACGACCTTTTTGGATTATTACAAAAATGCAAAAGATTTGAATGTAACAGAATCCGGAAGAGGCGATCGTGAAAGCCGAAACGGAAATGTGCAGGGCTTTACAAGGTTTTTCATCAATGTAGGCCAGAAGCAGCAAATCAAGGTTCCGAACCTTATCGGTTTGATTAATGAAAAAACCCGCAAGCGCGATATCGAAATCGGGAAGATTGAAATCCTGAGGAATTTCTCATTTTTTGAAGCAGATTCTGCCCATGAACAATTGATTTTGGATTCCTTTAAAAACGACGGTGAAATAGAAGTTCAGGTTTCTACTCCTGAAAAGAAAGAAGGGAAAAGAAGCGAGCGTAAAGAGAAGGAAGGTAGCTGGGGCAAAGACCGTAAAGGAAGCGGAGCCAAGAAAAGCTTCGGTGCGGGAAACCGTCGGAGCAGCAGTACGGGTTCATTCAAATCAAAGTCTAAATCCGGTTCATTTTCAGGGCGTTCTAAAGGGAAAAGAAGCAGATAATTGACTTAAATTTGATCTGAAATGATGCAAGGTTCATTTATTATATTTACATTTGGCAATAATTTAAATTTTTAAGAATGAATAGAGGTACTGTCAAATTCTTCAATGAATCAAAAGGTTACGGGTTTATTAAAGATGACGAGTCAGGTAGTGAGTATTTTGTCCATGTCACAGGTTTGGTTGACAGAGTTCGTGAAAACGACGAAGTTACTTTTGACCTGGAAGACGGAAAAAAAGGACAAAATGCGGTAAATGTTAGAAGAGCTTAATAGGTTTACATAAGATTTACACATGACAACAAAAAATCCTGCTTAAAGCAGGATTTTTTTATGGGCTTTACTGGGTTAGTTTCATCAATCATCCAACTTTAAAAACTTGCCTTTTGAATCGAATTTCAATTCCAAGCCGTTGAGCAATTCCACTTTGTAACGGTTTCTGTTCTTCTCTATTTTTTCAATTTTCCCGGATGGGTAATTTTCAGTGATATACCCCATAATTTTCGATGGAATGAATTGGGTGGGGATTGCGTTATCGTTTCCATCCACTTCTTTCCAATAGCCCAAACGGTCGAATTCGATTTTTACGGCATTGTTGAGCACGGCCTCGTATTCCTTGTCATTTCGTTTGTCATCACGGGTTAACCGAACGATTTTTTGTTCCGAAAAATTTTTGGAAATAAAATCCCGTGCGGTTCTGGGCAATTCCCATTCATCGATTGTTTTTTCTTGTGCATTCAATCCCAATCCTGATAAAATCAGTGAGAGAATCAATATCATTTTTACCATAATAGAATTTTTCATTTCTTTCATTTTTTGTGTAATCATCCGGCTCAAAAACTCAGCCAACCGGGCATAATAAATTTAATTTAACAAAAACCGCCAAGGTTTTTCTTTCCAGATTTCCCCCGAATAATCAACACCGATTCGGGGTGTGGCAATGGTATTTCCTTGATGTGCTGAATCTTCCAACCAAATTCTGGAAGAAGTCTCCAAATCTTCACCGTAAAAAGATTTGTCGAGTCCGAGTAATTTCCCTAACCTGCCGGGCCCGCTGCAATCTTTTACGCCGCGAATCAGGACAGCCTGCGGCTCTTCGGTTTTTCCCGTCACGAAATTCAGCATCCAATACATCCCGTAAATTAGGTAAACATAAACCTTTCCGCCTTCGCCAAACATGATTTCTGTCCGGGGCGTTTTCCCTTTACTGGCGTGGCAAGCCAAATCTTCCGGGCCGATGTAAGCCTCGGTTTCAACGATTGGGGAACGAAAAACTTTTCCATTCCTGAAATGCCTCACCAAAGTTTTCCCGATTAAATTTTCGGCTACAAAAAGTGCGTCGTGATTTTGGAAATAAGATTTAGGGATTCGTTCCTTCATTTTTCAGCTTCTATTTTGGAGAAATTAAACAAAAAAACGCCGTTCAAACAGGACAGCGTTGGTTTGTTCAGAACAGATAAAATCAAACCGTCATGATTTCTTTTTCTTTGGACGCTAAAATATCATCGGTAGATTTCACGAATTTATCGGTCAGGTTTTGGACCTGATCTTCATATTGTTTTTTCAAATCTTCTGACGCATTTTCCTCCTTTTTGATTTCATTGTTGGCATCTTTCCGCGCATTTCTGATGCTGACTTTGGCATTTTCAGCTTCGGCCTTGGCCAGTTTGGCCAATTCTTTCCTGCGTTCTTCGGTCAGCGGCGGGATGTTGATGATGATCATATCTCCGTTATTGGAAGGCGCAAAACCCAGATTGGAATTGATAATGGCTTTCTCGATTTCCTGAATCAGGTTTTTCTCCCAAGGCTGAATGGTCAAGGTGCGTGCATCGGGCGTGCTGATATTAGCCGCTTGCGATAGGGGTGTGGAGGCACCGTAATAGTCAAATCTTACCGTAGAAAGCATGGCGGGGCTGGCTTTGCCGGCGCGGAGTTTGGTCAATTCTTTTTCCAAATGTTCCAAAGCTTTCTGCATTTGGTCTTTTGCTTCTTCCACAATAAAATCCAATTCTTCCATTTTTCTTTGTTTTAATTATGATGCGAACCAGTAGTTCGATTTGCGAATATATTAATAATTTAAAATTCAAATTGTGAAACCCAAGTCGGATGCTCCCAAAATATTTATGAAATTTTAAACCCGATTTATCTAACCAAAGTACCGATGTTTTCTCCTTTGACTAATTTTTGGAGGTTTCCTTTGCAATTCATGTCAAAAACAATAATCGGCAGATTGTTTTCCTGACTCAGGGTAAATGCGGTCATATCCATTACGTTCAATCCTTTCTGATAAACCTCGTCAAAAGTCAATGTATCAAATTTGGTTGCCGAAGTATCTTTTTCCGGATCGGCGGTGTAAATCCCGTCCACACGCGTTCCTTTCAGTATAACATCGGCCCCGATTTCGATGGCTCTCAAGGTTGCTGCCGTATCGGTTGTGAAGTAAGGGTTTCCCGTTCCTGCACCGAAAATCACGACCCTGCCTTTTTCCAGATGGCGTGTTGCCCGGCGTTTGATGAAGGGTTCGGCGATTTGCTCCATGCGGATGGCAGTTTGCAAACGTGTATAAACACCGGCTTCTTCCAATGCGGATTGTAAAGCCATGGAATTGATGACGGTTGCCAGCATGCCCATATAGTCGCCTTGAACGCGATCCATCCCGTTGGCTGCACCGGAAATACCTCGGAAGATGTTCCCGCCGCCGATGACAATTGCAACTTCTACCCCCAATTCTACAACCGCTTTGATTTCTTGGGCATATTCATTCAGCCTTTCCGGATCGATGCCGTATTGACGGTTGCCCATCAGTGATTCGCCGCTTAGTTTCAGTAGGATTCTTTTGTATTTCATAATGCTGATTTGGAAATTTGCAGTGCAAATATAAGAAAGCAAAAAGGGAATTATTTTGAATTTTGAATTTTAAATTTTAAGTTACTCAAATACCGTGGGTTGTGGTTTTGTAATCAAGGTAAGATTTTATTGCAATTGTATTATCACTTCAAACCCGATTGCACGGATTTAACTTCCTTCCATTCGGCTATGCCACGTGTGCAATCCGTATCATCCGATGACGAGCCAGAAAGGTTAAGTAAAAGGGCAAAAGGCAAAAGGCAAATGTAAAATGTATTAAGTATGTTCGGATGAGTGGTTTTAAATGATGAATCGGGTAGAAATTTTAACAAATCCTTGTGATTCACGCTTTGGTAATGCTTTATCCATGCCTTTGGGTAGGCTTTGGTATGCTTTAAATAAACAGTAAAATGGGCTTAAAAATGCCGAAATCGGTCTGTTTTTGTTAATATTGACTTAGAATCCCTTAAGTTTTTGTTAAAAAATCCAACTCCTAAAAGTTCAGGTAAAAGATCCGTTCCGCCCCTATATGGGAGAGTTGCATATACTGGTCTTGTTTGGGAACCAGGAAATAGAGCCCAAGTACAAACTTTAGTAACAAACAACTTTGGTACTAATAATGCTGAGTATACTCACGAGAGTTATTTTATGCATGATAATCTAAAGGTATATTATAAACCAGATAAAGGATATCCTATATCAGGATACCATATATTGACAATTAATTATTATGATATATATGCGCCATCTCGAAGTGAAGATGGAGCAAATTTCCCTGATCTTGGAATAGATATTAGAGATGGAAATAATTCTACTACTGAAAGCTTAAAAGGGCTTCCTACTTCGACAGTTATGCGCATGATGGGAACCTGGAACTTTGAGAAAACTTATACTTTTTATGATTCAAAGTTCAGACCTGTTTGGATTCATAAGATTGATCATGTAAATGGTTATACAAAAATTCAAAATAATTTGGATTTTCGCGGTAAACTAACTTCTAAACTAACATTTCACAGATATAGTACAAATGCTAACCCGATTAAAATTAATGAAGTATTTGGATATGATAATCAAGAAAGATTAATTAGTCATGTGCACATAATTAATGATGGAATTGCAGAACGGATATCTGGTAATACGTACGATGAGATCGGGAATTTAACTTATAAACTTGTTGGTAATAGGAATAGTTTACCTGCCCTTCAAGGTGTTAATTATTCTTACAATATCAGAGGGTGGTTGACAGGAATTAATAATATAGAAGATCCTCTCCAATTAAGAGGTATACCTGGACAACCTATGGGTGATATCTTTGCTTTTAAAATCCAATACAATGAACTAATCTATGGTGGAGAAGTTGCTGCTATTCCACTTTATAATGGAAATATTTCACAAACATTTTGGAAGAGTGCAGATGATAATAAAACCCGAGGTTATTCATATGAATATGATCAACTCAATCGCTTAAGATTTGCACATTTTAATAGATTAACAGGGACTTCCCAAACAGGATTTTACCCTGGTGCTTTTGATGAAAGCCTTGCATATGATATCAATGGAAACATTGTTCATCTTATAAGAAATACGGAGGATGCAAATGGAGATGAATCACCAATGGATAATCTTATTTACACTTACAAGGATGGTAATACAAATTCAAATAAACTATTAAAAGTTAAAGATAACGCCACTTTAAATAGTTCTCAAGGTTTTACAAATGGAGCTTCAGGCGATAGTAATGACTATTCTTACGATGAGAATGGTAATATGACCTCTGATTTGATAAAGGGATTACATCCATTGAGTATAATGTTATGAATCTTCCCATAAAGATAAAATGGAACAATAGCGAAACTAAAAAAATTGAATATATTTACAATGCATCAGGCATAAAACTTCAAAAGAAAGTAACTAACGGAGTAACTGTTTCAACTACGGATTACATAGATGGGTTTCAATACTTAAATGGTGTATTACAATTTTTCCCACATCCAGAAGGATATGTGAAAAGTACTGTAGTTAATGGACAAAATACATATGATTATGTATATAATTACACTGACCATTTAGGGAATGTAAGGATGACATATGCAAAGGATCCGCAAACAGGTGATCTGAAGATTCTAGAAGAAAATCATTATTTTCCTTTTGGTTTAAAGCATAAAACTTATGCAAATGTAGACCGTAGCATAAGTGCTATTAACAATGAAACTGAAAAAGCTATTGTAGGAATAGATCCAAATAACCAAGATCAAATTATGTCTTCATACAAATATAAGTACAACGGGAAAGAGCTTCAAGACGAGTTGGGGCTTGGGTTGTATGATTATGGAGCGAGAAATTATGATCCTGCGATTGGTAGATTCTTCAATTTAGATAGATTAAGTGAGAAATATGAGGCAATTTCGCCGTATGGGTACGTAGCTAATAATCCTATTCGTTTTATTGATGTAAATGGTGAATGGATTTATATAACAACTACAACTGGAAATAAGCGAAATACGTATAAGTATGACAATGGTGATGTCTATTCAGAGCAAACGGATGACGATGGAAATAAAACTTGGGAAAAAGTTGATATGTCAAAGTCTAAAGATACCGATTTACAAAATTCAGTAGATCTATTAGGAAAGATCAGTTCTTCGGGAGATACAGGTAAATCTATGTTAGACTTTTTCAATCAAGAAGGTAATGACCTTAATGTTTTCGCTGGTCATAGGTACGATTCTGGCGCTAATACGGCGAGATTTGATAAATGGCTAAGTAAAGTAGGACTTCCGGTAGGTCATGGTTCGGGTACTTATTTATTAGATGCAGACCCATGGTTAATTTTAGCCCATGAAATAGGACATGTCTATAGTAGGTACTTATATGGACAGGATGTAAATAATAGGAACTGGTTTAATATGTCAGGTCCTAAAAGTCCAAATCAAGCTGAAATTCTGGCTTCTCACATTGAAAATATGATAAGAGCAGAATCGGGTATTCCGCTAAGAACATATTATGGAATAGAAACAGACCAAAATGGTAAAAATCTTTATAGAGGACTGTTGTAGGCTCCCCATTTTTAGTACGCTTCAAAAATACCAATTTGTTTGATTTCTTTATTCTTTATTCTTTCATTTGAAATTCTATAATTGACAGGACTGATACCTCCTAAAGCATCATGAGGTCTGTTTAGGTTATAATCTTCTACCCAATAGTGTGTAATATCCCTGAGTTCATTTAAATCTGAGAACAGATATGCGTCCAAAACGCCTTCTCTGTAAGATTTATTGCATTTATATTGTCACTTCAAACCTTCCAAAAACTTCATCGTATCCACACGATCTGCATAATCCGTCAAAGATGGTTTTTGGGTTTCACCGAATTTTACTTCGAAACCATTACCTACCACACCTTGAAGCTTTTCTTCATTCTCTTTCAATTCCCTTTTTACTTCATCCAAATCCTCGTAAAATTCATAATGGACCACACCGATCGGACTGTGAAAATCTTTGGATTCTTTCAAAATCACAAAATTATTGTCCAGAAAAGGTTCGCTTCCCATCAAATAAATCGCACGGTTGTAAGTGTAATTGTTGGCATATTTCGAGTGGTTGATAACCGGATTCCAATCGTAAAATGCTTCAAAAAGTAAATCCGTATTGAAACCCTTCGGTAGATAAACTTTTGTCACATTCCGGCATCCCAATCCGAAATAACGGAAGACGTCGTCGCCAAGGCGTTTCAATGCTTCCGGCGTTTCATTTCCGTCCAAAACAGCTACGGAAGTGCGGTTTTTACGGATGATGTGCGGAATTTCCTTGAAATAATATTCGAAATAACGGGCCGTATTGTTACTTCCGGTTGCGATGACTGCGTCTTGGTTTTGGAGTTTTTCCACTTTTTGAATGGCTATTCCTCTATCCGAATTATGGAGGTATTTGATGATGAAGTCCATCAGGGCATCGTCTTTGGAAGAAGTTTTTACAATGGGATGATGCCCCGAAACCAGCACCGAAATCAGGTCATGCAATCCGACCAAAGGAATGTTTCCGGCCATGATGAGTCCGACATTTTTAGGGTTTTTTGTTTCGGAATAGTTTTTGACCCAATTCGTTAAGTTCTTTTCCGTAAGTGTTTTTCCCCATTGCGCAAGGCAATATTTCAGGTTGTCTTGCGTAAACCAAGGATTCCGGATTTCAGCCGATTTCAGAATGGAGAGGAATTCCTCTTTCAGGTATTCGTATTTAGATAAATTTGCTGTTTTATCGGTTTCATTTTCAGTAATGAAACAGAAAAACTGACCTAAATCATTTATCGCGGAAATCCGGTTCGGAATTGACATAAAGTATAAAAAAATGTGGTAATTTTGCGGTGCAAATGTATGAAATTTAGAAAGGAGAGCCCAAAGGGGTTTGAATTCATTTTTTAATTTAAAATTCTCAATTTAAAATACAGAATAATGGCAATCATAATCACTGATGAATGTATCAATTGCGGAGCGTGTGAACCTGAATGCCCAAACAATGCAATTTATGAAGCGGCAGTAGATTGGCGCTATGCGGACGGAACGAAATTGCGCGGTAACATCGTTAACATTGATGGCGAAACGCACAACGCCGACGAAGCAAAGGAACCTATAAGCGATGAGGTTTACTACATCGTGCCCGATAAATGTACCGAATGCAAAGGTTTTCATGAAGAACCGCAGTGTGCTGCGGTTTGCCCGGTGGACTGCTGCGTACCGGATGATGACCACGTGGAAAGCGAAGAACGGTTATTGAAAAAGAAAGATTTTATGCACGGAGAATAATGGGTTTTGTTTCAGGTTCTAATTTCCATGTTCAATTGAAAAAAAATGGCGTAATCATTTCTTTGATCCTATGCCTGAGCGGAAATTTTTCACTCGCTCAAATCCAACCAGCTTTGCTCAAAAATAAAATCCTGGAATCTTTTGTGATTTATGAAGTCCGGGACAAAGCATTCAAATGGGGTTCGGAAACCCTTTATCAAATTTCATTGGCCAAAGTCATAGTGGGCAAGGATACCGTTTGGATCAATCGCCAAAATGAAATTTTCGAACCGGGAGATTTCTATTTATCCAAACTGGATTTGACACCGCATTTTGAAGCAGTCATGCCGGATGACCCCAAACAAATCAAACGGGACAAGGAAAGGGAGGAAGGAAAGCGTAGAGAACAGGCATTCATAGACAGTGTTTTTGCTAAAAACAATATTGCCCATGATTTTGAAATGATTGGGAAAGCATACGCCGATCTGCCCTATTTCTGGGGGAGGAAAAAAGGAAAAGCCGGTATCATTGACCTGCAAGGAAATGCAGTTATCCCGTTCGAATATGACCAGACACGGATTTACTACAATAACGAAAAACAAGATTTCAAAATATTTACCTTAAGTTTTGAAAAGGAGGCCGAAACCCTGACTTTGGCCTGGTGGAACTCCGGTTTCGAAAAAGTCATCGAATATTCTAGAAGTGCCGATATTTTCAGTCCCTTTGGTGGCATAACCCTTGCTTTGACTGATGACGGCTCGCTTTGCCGGATTATCTTAAAAAACGGAAAAAATAAGATTGCCAATATCCGAACGCTTCAGTACATCAATCAATTTGAGTACGATGCGATTGGCGAACGCTTTGTAAACGGTTACTTAGAGGTCGAAAGAAAAGGCAAAAAACTTAAGCTGGATGAATTTGGTAATGAGTATGAAAATTTTGAACTTTGAACATCAAAATAAATAAAATAAATCACCCGGGCAATCATAAAATTGTTCAAATACAAACAATAAATTTAAACAGATGAAAATCCACAATTTCAGCGCAGGCCCCTGCATCCTTCCCCAAGAAGTTTTCGACAAAATGGCTGAAGCCGTTTTGAATTTCAACCATTCAGGTTCTTCCATCATGGAAATATCGCACCGCAGAGCTGATGCGCAGGAAGTGATCGACACCGCCATTTCTTTGGTAAAGGAACTTATGAATGTTCCCGATACGCACGAAGTCATCTTTACCCAAGGAGGTGCTTCCTTACAGTTCGTGATGGTTCCTTACAACCTGATGAAAGCGGAAGGTGGAAAAGCGGCTTATACCGAAACCGGCGTTTGGGCCAAAAATGCCATCAAAGAAGCAAAAAGAATGGGAGAAGTAAATGTGGTGGCTTCTTCCGCCGATAAAAATTTCAACTATATTCCGAAAAATTATACGGTTCCCAATGATGTGGATTATTTTCACTGTACCTCCAACAACACGATTTTCGGTACCCAAATGAAATCATTTCCGGAAGTAAGTGTACCGGTGGTTTGCGATATGTCGTCCGACATCATGAGTAAACCCGTTGACGTTTCCAAATTCGATGTGATTTATGCCGGCGCACAGAAAAACATGGGCCCCGCCGGAAGTGTAGTAACCATTATCAACAAAGCAGTTTTGGGCAAAACCGGAAGGGATATCCCGAATTACCTGAACTACCAGACCCACATCTCAAAAGGAAGTGCATTCAATACTTGGCCTGTTTTGGCGGTTTACGGTGTCATGTTGAACTTGCAATGGTTGAAAAATTTGGGCGGCGTTCCCGAAATCGCGAATCGCAACCAAGCCAAGGCAGAATTGATGTATGGTGAAATCGACCGGAATGGCTTATTTACCGGAACAGCCGAAGTCGAAGACCGTTCCGAAATGAATGTCACTTTTGTGTTGAAAGATGAAACGCTGAAAGGTGAATTTGATAAAATGTGGAAGGAAGCAGGAATTGCCAGTTTAAACGGCCACCGCGATGTAGGCGGATACAGAGCCAGTATGTACAATGCCCTGCCCATCGAAAGCGTTCAGGTTTTGGTGGACGTAATGAAGGAATTTGAACAAAAATTCGGATAAGATTTAAAGTGTATCATTCTAATGAAGGTAACCGAATGAAGAATCCGGGATTCTTCGTCCTCGGAAACTTAACGGAATGGTTCGGCAAAGTCAAGGACAAAAATTAAATTATAGAAATAATTAGTATGAAAATATTAGCAAACGACGGCATTTCATTAGGCGGAAAAATATTGTTGGAAAAAGAAGGCTTTGAAGTCCTGACCACTTTTGTTGCGCAAGACCAACTGGCCAATTACATCAATGAAAATAAGGTTGAAGTACTATTGGTACGAAGTGCAACCAAAGTCAGACAAGACTTAATCGATGCGACCCAACTGAAAATCATCGGTCGGGGAGGAGTGGGCATGGACAATATTGACGTGGAGTACGCTGAATCCAAAGGGATTTTGGTAATCAATACACCGGCGGCTTCCTCCGCTTCAGTAGCCGAAATGGTCATGGCGCATGTTTATTCCCTCTTTCGCAACTTGCACGCTTCCAACCGGACCATGCCGTTGGAAGGCGAAACAAAATTCAAAGAATTGAAAAAAGCTTATGGAAAAGCCTTTGAATTGAGGGGAAAAACTTTGGGTGTTGTCGGATTCGGAAGAATCGGAAGAGAAGTTGCCAAAAACGCAATCGGGGCGGGAATGAAGGTCATCGCCTATGACAGAACCTATAAGGAAGCCGATGTCCCCGTGGAATTTTTTGACGGTCAGTGCATCGTTTTTCATTTTGACATCAAGTCATTTGAAGAAGTTTTAGCCCAAAGTGACATTCTCACATTACACATTCCGGCGCAGGATAAATACATTATTGATACGGCGGAAATTGAAAAAATGAAGGACGGCGCCATGATTATCAATACCGCAAGGGGCGGCGTCATAAACGAAGAAGCATTGTTAGAAGCATTGGATTCAGGGAAATTGGCCGGTGCGGGTCTTGATGTTTTCGAAGACGAACCCAAGCCCAGTGTACGGTTGCTCATGAACGAAAAACTTTCCCTTTCGCCGCATTTGGCCGGAAGTACAGAGGAAGCCCAAGAACGCATCGGGATTGAGTTGGCTGAACAGATTGCGAAATTTTACAAAGGCGAAGAAGTGTTATAAATTTCCTAAATTTGCACCATGCCGCAATTCAAACCTTTTAAAGGAATACGGCCCGTAAAAGAAATTGCGGGCTTTTTTTCCACAAAATCCGTAGATGCCTATCCATCAGATGAATTATTGAAGGAGTTAGAATCAAACCCGAATAGTTTCCTTCATATCATCAAACCCACTTGGGAAAACGCCGGTGATTCAGCTGCGGCAAAACACCGGAAGGTTCTGGAGAATTTCAAGGACTACGTTCAAAATGAAAATTCGGAAACCGATAAATCTGCTTTCTATATTTACCAGCTCAGCAAACCCTCTAAAGAGCGTATCCGCGGAATAATCGGTTTGGTAAATATGGATGATTATGAAAACGGTTCCATCAAAAAACACGAAGAAACACTGACCAAACGCGTTGAATTGTTTGCGGATTATTTGCAAAACGTTCATTTCCATGCTGAGCCGGTTTTGCTGACTTACCATCATAACCAAAGAATCGATTTGTTGATGGACGTGGAAATGAAACGCCTGCCTGCTTTATCGTTCAAAGACAAGGAAGAAAATTTACACCAACTCTGGGTCGTGGAAAACCGTTTGAACCTCCAACAATTCAAAGATTCGGTAGAAAATAACGAATTCCTTTATATTGCCGACGGCCATCACCGCATGGAAAGCTCACTGGTTTATACCCGAAATATTCGGAAAAACCATAAAAATCCGACCGGTTCCGAGTCTTTCAACTATACGTTGGCCATGCTCGTTTCTGACCGTGAATTATTGATTAAAGATTACAATCGTCTGTTAAAAGATTTGAATGGTTTTGAAAATGAGGATTTTATCAATATTTTAAAAGAAAAGTTCGACATTGTTGAAAGAGGAGAAAACCCGTTTTTTCCTTCCAAAAAACACCATATCGGGATGTATCTGGACGGAAAGTTTTATGGTTTGTTTGTCAAAAAAGAAATGCTGACCGAAAAAGGGCTTTCCGAACTCGATACCTATTTACTGGAAGAGTTGGTTTTGAAACCCCATCTGAACATTCAGGATTCTCGTAATGACGAAAGGATTGATTTCATCCGCGGAACAGGAAATATCGAAGGCGTTAAGGAATTAAAAAACCGGGTGGATTCGGAAGGTTTTAAAGCGGGTTTCTTTTTCTATCCGGTGAACCCCTTGGATTTACAAAAAATTGCGGATTTGGGATTGAAAATGCCTCCCAAAAGTACTTACATTGAACCCAAACCGCTGAGCGGCCTCACGATTTTTGACTTAGAAGAATGAGCAATGTAGAAAACCTCCATTCGATTCAAAAGTCTTTGCCTGAGAATGTTACGCTCGTTGCCGTTTCCAAAACCAAGCCTGCGGAAGCGATTCTTGAACTTTTTGAATCCGGCCAAGTTGATTTTGGTGAGAACAAAGTCCAAGAATTGGTAGAAAAATACGAAGTCCTTCCGAAGGAAATCAAATGGCATTTGATCGGCCATTTGCAAAAAAACAAGGTCAAATACATCGCGCCTTTCGTTCATCTCATTCACAGCGTTGACAGCGAAAGTTTGCTCAAAGAAATCAACAAACAAGCCTTGAAGCAGGAAAGGATTATACTTTGTTTACTTCAGGTTAAAATCGCGGAAGAAGATTCAAAATTCGGAATGGAAAAAGAAGAAGCCCAACGGATTCTGGCGACTTATGAAACAAAGTTTCCTTTTGTGAAAATCGTTGGGTTAATGGGTATGGCGACTTTTACCGACAACGAAGACCAAATCAGAAAGGAATTCCGTTCTTTGAAAATCCTGTTTGAAAAACTAAAACCAAGTTTTGGGCTGACTACTTTGTCGATAGGCATGAGCGGCGACTACAAAATCGCTTTGGAAGAAGGAAGCAATATGGTCAGAGTAGGCAGTGCCATATTTGGAGAACGAATTTACGACCATCCCTAATCTGGAAGCCTTTAAGAGGAATGTAAATTATACTTTACCTTGCCTTAAACCTCAACAATAAAATTTTATTCTGGTAAAAACGCAATTCTCCTCCTGAGATTTCATAACCGTTGATTTGTGTCAATAAATCAAGGAATGCTTGCTCACTTTCCATTTCCGGACAAGCCATCAGCGTCGCGCCGGGCTGGGTGAAACGGATTCCTGCCGGCTGCAAATCGACACTCGTAAAATAATTGTTGCAACCCGCAAAGCCATTTGCCTGCAAACCATTGTCTTGGCGAAAATTCATCGTAACATCCTGTCCGTTAAATCCCTTCGCATTCCCGTTTTCATCTTGCAAAACCCAAGTATTGGTTTCCATAACCTGTTTGACTTTATTGAAATCGGCTATGGGCGAGGTTTTGCAGGAAAGTGTAAACAAAGCGGTGAGAACGATGTATAGGAGTGATTTTTTCATAATATTCGATTTAACCTCTCAATTCGGCGTTGAAATTTTTCTGAAAGTTACGAATTAATTCATTCATTGTTATTTCAATTTCCGCATCACCCAAAGTTTTTTCCTCGTCTTGCAACTGAAAACTCATCGCATAGGATTTTTTGCCTTCTGGTAATTTTTCACCTTCGTAAACGTCAAACAGTTTAATGGATTTTAACAATTTTAAATTCAATTTCCGGGTAGATTCATACAATTCAGCATAGGTGAATTTTTTGTCCAACAACAAAGCCAAATCTCTTTTTACAGCCGGGTATTTTGAGATTTCTTTGTATTTCAACCGGTGTTTCGAAGCCAAAGAGGTAATGGTTTCCCAATTCAATTCTGCATAGAAAACTTCTTGGCCTATATCCGCTTTTTTCAATAGCCTTTTGTCAACGATTCCCAAAATGCCCAAGTCCTTTCCTTCCCATTCCAAAGAAACGGCATCCGAAAAATTGGCTGAAGCAATTGGTTTTTGGCTAATATCGTTTAAGTTCAATCTTTTAAAAATTTGCTCAACCGTTCCCTTCAAATGGAAAAAATGGGTTGAAACAGAGTGATTTATCCAGTTTTCCCGGGCAGTCTTTCCGGACAATAACAAGGCCAATTGATAGGTTTCCCGATATTTATCTTGGTCTTTTTCATAAGATTTCCCAATCTCAAATAATTTGATGTCCGTTCTTTTGCGGTTGATGTTAAAGGCGGTATTTTCAAGCAATCCGGGCAACAAGGATTGACGCATAAAAGCCAAATCACCGCTTAAAGGATTGAGCATTTGGACGGATTTTTCTTGCTCCCAACCAAAAACAGATTGGTATTCCGATTTGGTTAGTGAATTGTTCATCGCTTCATTAAAACCGCAGGCAACCAAATAATTGGCAACTGCATTTTCAAGTTTCTGAGGATCAACAGCCTCCGTTTTCACCACCGAGAAATTCATTTTTTCCGGCGTTTTGATTTGGTTGTATCCGTAAATCCGCAGAATTTCTTCAATCAAATCCACTTCACGCTGCACATCGGCACGATAGGGAGGAACTTCAACTTCCAAGGTTTCATTGGATTCGGAAATGATTTTAATTTCAAGCAATTCCAAAATGTTTTTAATCCGTTCCCGGTGAAGCCTTTCACCCAAAAGTTGGTCTATTTTATGGTACCTCAGGACGATGTTTGTATTTTGGATCGGATGAGGGTAAATATCTTGAATTTCGCCACCGATTTCCGCATCGGCATATTCAATCAATAAAATTACGGCCTTCTTCAGTGCGGTAAGTGTCATGTTTGGATCTACTCCCCGTTCAAACCGAAAGGAAGAATCGGTGTTTAATCCATGGAATTTTGAAGTTTTTCGAATGGTTACGGGATCGAAATAGGCACTTTCCAAAAATATATTTTTGGTGGATTCACTCACGCCGGAGTTCAGTCCGCCGTAAATTCCGGCCATGCAAAGCCCGCCCTTTTCGTCGCTAATCATGAGTTCGGAACCGTTTAGAATCCGCTCTGTACCTTCTAAAGTTGTAAATTTACTTCCTTGGGATAAAGTTTGTACAATGATTTTTTTGCCTTCAATTTTATCTGCATCAAAAGCGTGCAAAGGTTGACCCAAATCGTGTAGGATGTAATTGGTGATATCCACAACGTTGTTGATGGGCAGCAAGCCGATGGTTTTCAATCTTTGCTGAATCCATTCCGGAGATGGCTTTACGTGGATGTTTTTCAAATAAATCCCCGCATAACGGGGAGCGGCTTCCGGATTTTTTATTTCGATGGTCACCGGGCTTTTTGAATTGTCTTTTTTCACCAATTCATCAAAATCTCCGGTTTCCGGATGGGCAAATTCAGCATTGATTTTCAAAACATTCAAAGCGGCGTTCAAATCCCGCGCGACCCCGAAATGACTCATGGCATCGGTACGGTTGGGGGTCAACCCGATTTCAAAAAGCGAATCGGAATCTTGTTTTTTAATCAGTTCAGAAATGGGCGTACCCATTTTCACCGAAGGTTCCAAAACCCATATCCCGTCATGGTTTTCACTGATTCCTAATTCGGCTTCGGAGCAAATCATTCCAAAAGATTCGACCCCTCTCAATTTGGCCTCCTTAATCAGAAATGGTTTTCCGTCACTTCCCATAAGCTCGGTTCCAATGGTGGCGACTGCGACTTTTTGTTCTTCGGCAATATTGGGGGCACCACACACGATTTGGAGTTCGGCACCATTACCTGTATCGACGGTTGCAATCCGGAGTTTGTCGGCATTGGGGTGTTTCTCAAGCGAAGTAACTTTTCCGACGACGACACCTGTCCGGTTGCCTTGATCGGATTTTCCAGCTTCAATTCCCTCCACTTCCAAACCGATGTTGGTCAGGATTTCACCGATTTTCTGGACATCGATATCGGTTTTTAAATAGGTTGAAAGCCAGTTATATGATATTTTCATTTTTTAATGAATAATGATAAACTCTTCCGCAATTGGCTGAAACAATATTTTTATCCACCCAATGCGCTTTTTGATGAGTTGAAGATTAAGCGTTTAGCATGACAGGCATCACCAACATCAGGATTTCTTCGCCTTCTTCCAATCCGTCAACGGGTTTGATGATCCCGGCACGGCTTGGTTCGGACATTTCCAAAGTAATGTCGTCTGATTGTAAATTATTTAAAACTTCAATCAGAAACTTGGAGTTGAAACCAATCTGCATATCGGCACCATTGTAATCGCATGGCAACCTTTCTTCCGCTTTGCTTGAAAAGTCCAAGTCTTCTGCATGGATAATTAAGGAACTCCCCGAGAGTTTCAGGCGGACTTGGTTGGTGGTTTTATTGGAGAAAATCGCCACCCTTCTCAAGGAAGTGAGGAACATATTGCGGTTGATGGTAAGGACGTTTGGGTTTTCTTTTGGGATGACCGCTTCGTAATTCGGGTATTTACCATCGATCAAACGACACGTCAGGACAATGTTCTGAAAAGAGAAACGCGTGTTGGTCTGGTTGTATTCGATGTGGATATTCTCATTGCTTCCGGCCAAGATATTTCTGAGCAAGTTCAATGGTTTTTTGGGCATAATGTATTCGGCAGTTTCTTGGGAATTCAAATCCTTTCGGGTGTATTTCACCAAACGATGGGCGTCTGTCGCCACAAAACGGAAACTTTCAGGTCCGGCCTGAAAAAACACACCGGTCATCACCGGACGAAGTTCATCGTTTCCGGTAGCAAAAATGGTTTTGGAAATGGCCTCAGAGAGGATTCCGGCTTCCAAAGTCGAAACCATGGCATCTTGGATTTCAGGCGCATGCGGATATTCTTCAGCGGATTCCATCGCAATTTGGTAATTTCCTTGTTCGGATACGATTTCCAATAAATTGTCTTCCTTTTGGATGAAAGTCAAAGGCTGATCCGGAAAGGTTTTGAGCGTATCGGACAGTATTTTTGATGGAATAGCGAGTTGGGCGGAATCTGCGGATTCAACTGCTACAATGGTGGAAATAGTTGTTTCTAAATCCGATCCGGTGATTTTCAATTCTCCATTGTTCAGCTCGAACAAGAAATTATCTAAAATAGGCAAGGTATTATTGGAATTAATGACCCCGCTGATGAGATTTACATTTTTTAACAAACTGCTGCTCGATACGATGAATTTCATATAAATGTTTCTTTTTTATAAAACAAAAAACAAAAATAATCCTTTTAGATTGAATTAAAATAGCTATCCGGAAAAATAATTAACAAAATCCAATATATGGTACTAATTTTGCGCAATTCAAGAACCAAATCCAACTTGGAATGAAAATCAAACCGTTCATTTTTTTAATTATCATCCCATTTTATTTGGGTTGCGAAGCGAATAAACCAACCGCAGAATCAACTGAAAATACAAAGCCTATGCAATTTGACAAGCGACTCGAAGGAAAATGGGTATTGGAATACATGACTCCTGTCAATGGGAAAGATGTCAAACAACTTTACAAAATCCAGAAACCCTTTTTGAATTTCGTTGATGATACCAAGGTGGCTGGAAACAATGGTTGTAACAACATTGCAGGCGAATACAGCCTTTCCGGAGATATAATCCGCTTCGAAACCGAAAAATTCATTTCCACAAGAATGTTTTGTGAAGGCGTGGACGAGAAAGCATTTACCGGCATATTGAAAACCGTAAACCGTTACGATGTCATTGAAGATGATAATAAATTGTTGCTCCTCACCAGCGATATCATCTCTATGCAGTTTGTGAAAGCGGATTCAATTTAGCTTTCTGAATTATTGGATGGCTTGCAGCATATCATGTTTCGTAATGATTTGGTATTTACCGTTTTCCATTTTAACCAAAACAGCCGGATTTTCCGGTTGAATGAGTTTGGAGATTTCTTCCAAACTCGTTTTTTCCGAAATGATGGGATAAGGATTTTCCATCACCGATTTCACCGACCGGTTGGCCAAATCTTTGTCTTCGAAAAAGGATTTGAACAAATTTGCTTCGTCGAGTGAACCTACAAAACCTTGATTGTCCACTACGGGCATTTGAGAAATCCCGAACTTTTTCATTCGTTCAATGGCATGTGAAACCAACTCCTCTGTCCGGGCAACCACCAAGGGTTCATCGATTCTATCCATGAGTAAATCGCCGGCGGTCGTAAATTCTTCTTCCAAAAAACCTTTTTCACGCATCCAGTCATCATTGAATATTTTCCCTACATAACGGCTTCCGTGGTCGTGGAATAAAACCACCACTACATCATCCGGTTTGAAGTGTTCTTTGAGCTGCAGGACTCCCTTGATGGCAGATCCGGCTGAATTCCCGACAAATATGCCTTCCTCTTTGGCCAGCCTTCTGGTATAAACCGCAGCATCTTTATCGGTTACTTTGGTAAATCCGTCAATCAATGAGAAATCCACATTTTCGGGTAAAATGTCTTCTCCGATTCCTTCGGTTATGTAAGGATAAATTTCATTATCGTCAAATACCCCGGTTTCATGGTATTTCTTGAAAACGGAACCATAGGTATCGACTCCCCAAATTTTGATGTTTGGATTTCTTTCTTTCAAATATTTCGCAACGCCGGAAATCGTTCCACCGGTTCCGACACCCACCACAAAATGTGTGATTTTGCCTCCGGTTTGTTCCCATATTTCGGGAGCGGTTTGCTCATAATGCGCAATGGCATTGGAAGGATTGTCATATTGGTTCACGTACCAAGCATTGGGCGTTTCTTCTGCCAAACGTCTGGAAACCGAATAATAAGAACGCGGGTCATCGGGTTCCACATCGGTAGGGCAAACCACCACTTCCGCACCAACGGCACGCAAAATGTCCATTTTTTCTTTGGATTGCTTGTCGGAGATTACGCAAATCAGTTTATAACCTTTGATGATGGCTCCCAATGCCAGTCCCATTCCGGTATTTCCTGAAGTTCCTTCGATGATGGTTCCGCCGGGTTTGAGCCTTCCGTCGGCCTCCGCATCTTCGATCATTTTTACGGCCATGCGGTCCTTGACGGAATTCCCGGGATTGAAGGTTTCAACTTTTGCCAGCACCAGTGCCGGGATTTCTTTTGTGATTTTATTGATTTTTACCAAAGGGGTATTCCCGATGGTTTCCAGTATATTTTCGTAATATTTCATTCTGACTGTTTTTTGCAAAATTAAGGATTCGTTTTTGCTTTAATTCAATAGATTTATCATTTATCCGGAATAATATCCAATCAAAGCGTAAAATCCAATCCTTCTGAAGAAAGAAATTGTCCTTGGGGTTATTTAAAAATCTGATTCCCATTCGTTAGTCTTTGTAATTCCTGATATTTTTGATTCATTTAAACGGGATTTTGGTACATTTGTTCGAGTCAAAAGAATTTCCCCATGAAAACAATATTTATCCTTCTGATATTATTGACGAGCATTCCGGCCTTTTCCCAGGAAAAAGTTAACCCAAGTGTGCTGGAGAAGATTTCCCGGGAATCCGGTGCAAAATACCAACAGGAACTTTCGAAATTCGCAGCGGATCTGAATGCTCCTGCCGATTTAAGAGCGGATCTGACTTTTCGTTTTGCGGGCTATATCCTGGGTAGCCCCGTCTTTTATCACACGGGAGATTCGCGACAGGCTTTGGCTACTAATACGGACTTATTATACAACAATTCTATTCCGGGGGTGCAGGTTACGGGTAGTGGAATGCGGGCTTATATTTGGGATGGAGGAAGTGTCCGCACTTCGCATGTGGATTTGATAGGCAGAATTACCAATAAAAATGCGGTGACCATAAATGATCACGCAAGCGGTGTTGCGGGCGTTGTGATGGGAGCGGGGAATGCTTCTTCAGGGGGAGTTAACAGTAGAGGAATGGCCTATGAAGCCATGCTATCCGCTTACGATTTTGGTAATAATATTGCTGAAATAGCCAATGAATCCACAAATCCCGAAAATTCAGAATACTTAATTTCCAATCATTCTTACGGAGTAATTACCGGATGGTCTTATGGAAATTATGGAAACGGAACCGGATGGTATTGGTTTGGATTTCCCAGCTTTTCCACAACTGAAAGTGTTTATTTCGGATATTACGGGGCGGATGATGCTAGTTTGGATGAAATCGCATTCAATTCACCTCAACACACCATCGTAAAATCTGCCGGGAATGACAACCAAGAAGGGCCGGGGGGAACGTTGGCACAACATTGGGCGGGTACGAGTGGAAGCTGGACCCAATACAATAATGTTTTCCGGCCGAATGATTGCGGGCAGACAGGTTTTGACTGTATTCCTACCAGTTCGCTCGCTAAAAACATCATCACGGTAGGAGCGATAGAAGTAATGAACGGGCGTTATTCAGAACCTTCTGATGTGGTAGCAGCTGGGTTTACGGGTTTCGGTCCTGCGGATGACGGAAGAATTAAACCGGATGTGGTGGCCGTAGGAGTGGATGCGCTTGCACCGGGAGCCGGTTCGGATAATCAATTTTATCTATGGGACGGAACTTCTTTTTCTGCTCCTGCAGTCACGGGAAATATTGTTTTGTTGCAACAATTATATGAACAAGAATATGGGACTTTCCTTCGTTCTGATATGACCAAAGCACTGGTCATCCATACTGCAAATGAAGCCGGAAATGCACCCGGGCCGGATTATAAATTCGGATGGGGACTGATGGATACGGCCAAAGCGGCAGAATTAATCATGTCCAAAGAAGAAACTTCAATAATGGAAAATCATACCCTGAACAATGGCGAGATCTATAATTTTTCTGTCAGAGGAATTGAAGGAAGCCCGCTCAAAGTAACTATCGTTTGGCTTGATCCCAAAGGAAGCATTGGAACTACCCACAATGAAAGAACACCCAAGCTCATCAATGATCTGGATTTGAGGATTTCAGACGGATTGCTGGAGTATTTTCCTTGGAAATTGGATGTGAACAATCCTGCATCCGCTGCGACTACGGGTGACAATGTTTTGGATAATGTTGAACAGGTTCTCATCGACAATCCGATTGGTGGGTTAAATTATGAAATTACGGTGTCACACAAAGGAAACCTACAAAACGGTTCCCAGGTTTTTGCTATCATTATTTCAGGTGCCGCATTTTGTCCCTCATCCACCCTCTGGAACGGACTTGCTTGGAGCAACGGGCTGCCTGATTTCACCAAAAAAGCTATCATCGACGGACCTTTGGTCATGGCTTCCGATTTAGAAGCCTGTGAGCTGGAAGTCACTGCCGATGGTAGTCTGGAGATTCCTGCGGGATTCAGCTTTACGGTAAATGGAATGGTAAGCAATCTTGGAGCTGCTGAGAACTTTGTCGTAGCCAATGACGGGAATTTAATCCAAATCGAAGAGGTGGAAAACTTGGGTGAAATCACGGTCATCCGTGAGAGCCGGCCGATGATTCGTCTGGACTATACCTTGTGGTCATCTCCGGTTAGTGGACAAAACCTGTTTGGCTTCTCACCTGAAACGGTAAACGGTGTAACAAATTACCCCGGCTCTGCAGGAAGGATTTATGTTTACGAGGGAGCCAATGGTTATGTGAACCCGGATCCGTTTACTCCAGAAGCCGTGATGGAGAATGGGGTTGGTTACCTTTTCCGTTCACCGAACAACTGGAGTGCAACCGAAGCGGTACCTTATATAGGAACGTTTACCGGAGTCCCCAAAAACGGAAATATTCAGGTAGCAACCCACGCCGGAAATTATACATCCATCGGGAATCCTTATCCGTCCAATATTACTTTGAACGATTTGTATGCAGCCAATCCGGATATCAACACGGTTTACTTCTGGAACAACAACCACAGTGCGGGAAACAACTATGCGACTTGTACCAACGGTTTAGGCTGTGTTGCGGCGATGGGCGGCGGAAATACGCCGAACGGAATCCTCACTACCGGACAAGGGTTCATCGTCCATACGGATGATAGTTCAGTGATTTTTAACAACACTATGAGAGCAGACAACAGCGGAATTTTCTTCAAAGTAGATGAATTGGAAAGCCATAGATTTTGGTTGAATCTGGATGGGCAGAATGAAAGCTATAACCAGATCTTGGTGGGATATGTCAGCGGAGCAACGAATCAAATTGATGCGCAGATTGACGCAAAACTTTTTAACTATACAGGTTCTGCACTTTATAACCTGATCAACGAAGAGCAGTATGTAATCCAAGGACGTGCTTTACCATTTGAAGCAGAAGATGTAGTTCCACTCGGATTCAGAGCATCGGAAGGTGGAAAATTCAAAATCTCACTGGCAGATTTTGACGGAATTTTTACAGAAGGAAATACAACCATTTACCTCAAAGACAATCAGCTGAACATCGCTCACAACCTGATGGAATCGGATTATGAATTTGAATCAACCCAGGGAGAATTCAAAGAAAGGTTCGAAGTGGTTTATGAAACTGAAGAAATTATGGGAACCGGAGATTTCGATTCGAATCTGGTTCAGGTTTATCAAAACGAAAGTCAAATCATCGTTTCATCCAAAACAGAGAAAATCGTTTCGGTTGAATTATTCGACATGATCGGAAGGAACCTTCATAAAAATGAAAAAGTAAACGCGAATCTTTATCAAATCAAATCAAACTCAAAAGGTGTCCTTGTCGTGAAAGTACAAACCCAAAACGGTGACGTGCTAACTAAAAAGATGATTAATAAATAATGTTTTCAAGTTATGGGTTTTGCGTTATGAGTAAAAAACGCAAAACTCTTAACTCTTAACATATAACTCAAAGGAGAAAAACAATATTTTAAAATTCCTTACTTTGAGTGCCGACTGAAAGATGCGTATTAGCGAAGTAAGGCGGGTTTCTCCAATACTTCCATTATCTTAAAAAAATACGTAAGTTCGCAGGTAACTCTACTTGATTAAGTATAATGGACTGTAAATACATTGTTTATTTATTTTTCTTTTGTATTACCTACTTTCCGCTTGCTGCTCAGGAAGATAAGATATCAGCATATTCCGCGGAACAGGAGCTTATCCAGCATATAGAAAAATCTTCGTCCAAAGAACGGATACTTGCTTTATGTCTTTATCAGGAATGGGCTGGGCATTATAACATACGTCCAAAAAAGCTCGATGACTTTTTTAAGGAGCTGGAACGCATAACCGCAACAGACAAAGAGTTTAAACGTTTTGTGGATTTTTATAAACGGCTTTCCCCTACGATGTTTATTCCGGAAAAAGATAGGGAAACAACCCATAAAAAAATGATAGCTCTCTACGAAAAAACAATAGATCATTATTTGTCTGTGAGAGATGACCGCTTTGCTGGTATGTGTCTTGTCCATTCGGGATTTGACCGGTTTATGCTTGGGGATTATGAAAATTCTATTGAGAATATGCTTCAGGGATACGAATTGCTGAAAAAGGCAGGACTTGAAGATAATCCCGTTTCCCCTAAATACCTGCACGATATGGCTTTGGTGTTTATCTTTTTCGGAGAATACGAAAAAGTGGTTGAGCTGATGGAGGTGTCTGCCAATATACCTCCCATCGACATAAACAGGGATATACAGCAGTTTAATAATCTCGGGGTGGCTTATCTGGCTTTGGGCAACAAGCAAAAAGCGGAAGAAGCCTTTCTGAAAGTCATCGAAAGGGCAAAAGCGCATAAGGTTAATATATGGATTGCGCTTGCTTTGTCAAAAATTGCCAGTATGCGTTTTGACGAAAGGAAATATGAAGAAGCTCTGGAGCTTTACGAAAAGGCATCCCCTTTAATAAAAAAAGAAGAATCTCCGAGGGAATATGCTGAAAATGCCCTGCATATAGCTAAAATATACCTGAAAAAGGAAAACCCGGAAGAAGCGCTCAGATATATACAATTAGTTCATAATCTCCCTTTTGAATATACTCATTACTTCGGGGAAAAACAGCAGTTCGAAAAATATTGGCAATTTTACTATGAAGTAAACCGATTGTATTATAAAGCAGTCAATAATTATAAAAAAGCCTACCTCTATTCCGATAGCCTTACGGTATTGAATCAGAGACAAGACAGCGTATATAACATTCTCCGGGTACAACTGGCCAGAGAAAAACTGAATGTAGAGAAAACCCAGAATGAAAAAAATATTATCCGTATAAGAATGTGGGCAATTGGTGTAGTGGCTTTATTGGCTGTAGTTATTCTTACCTTACTGTATTACATAAACAGGATCCGAAGAGCCAAAGAAAAAGCCGAACACCTGTATAGAGAAAGGATAATGGAAGAAGAGCAGCGAAAAATAGAGGCGGAATTGCATCATCTGAAAAATGAGCTGAAACAGCTTTTAAGTGAAATAACCAATAAAAATACGCAGATAGAAAAGTTTTCAGCGATGTTAAAAAAGCTGAAAGAAGAAAATTCACCGCTGCAAGCCGAAGAAATAAAGCTGACCGAAGAAAAGCTGGAAGACCTGAGGATACTCACCAAAGAACAATGGACGGAGTTCCGCGACAATTTCTACAAAATAAACCCTTCATTCGCCAAAAGGATAAAAAAGAACCGCCGGCTTACCGAATCGGAAATACGCTTGCTGATGCTGGCAAAGCTCAAATATGCTACCAAAGAGATGAGTGCTGTTCTCGGCATTTCCGACAATGCCATACGCGTAACCTGGCACCGGATGCGTAAAAAACTGCAACTTTCACCCGATCATTCTCCCGATGAGATTATAAAAGAAGTATTGAAAAAAAAATAACCTTCTTGTTTTCAACCAAATAACCCCTCTGTTTTGTAACGCCTTTTGTAACGACTGAAATTAGGCACTCTTTTTTGAGAGGTTTAGTTTTGAGTGTTTTATTTTTAAATTCCGAAGGCTTATGAAAAGAATTATATTTTTACCGTTGTTGTTTCTTTTTTTTCTGACGGCAAAAACCAATGCACAAGACGGTACGATTGACGAGTCTTTTGCCGCTACTGTTGACCCTATTTTAGGAATCAATGGCTGGATTGAGGCAATCGCCGTTCAGGCAGACGGAAAAATCATTGTGGGAGGTGAGTTTACTTCCTATAACGGAACAACCGCGAACAAGATTGCACGCCTGAACCCGGACGGCACGCTTGACACAACTTTCGCCACAAATATAGGTGCAGGATTTAATGCAAACTCACAAGGAGACTTTTCCTATGGTCCCGTCTATGCAATTGCAGTTCACCCTAACGGGAAAATCGTTGTGGGAGGGAACTTTTATCTATTTAACCAAAGATTTCAGATGAGGATTACCCAGTTGAATCCCGATGGTACGCTTGATACTTCCTTTAGTGACAATGTGGTTGCGGGATTTGACCACGATGACGCTTATAGTGAGGTACGTTCTCTTGCCATTCAACCTAACGGACGAATCATTGCGACAGGACGCTTCAACTATTATAACCAAAATCACAGCCCCAGAATTGCCCGATTGCATTCCGACGGTAAGTTTGACTTTTCTTTTGTTCCTATGAACGCTCCAATATCATGGGTGAACCCGGTCTATTCAGTTGCTATTCAGCCTAACGGGAAAATCATTGTGGGAGGAAGTTTCTATGGATCTTATGGAGTTTCAGGAAACCATATTGCCCGGCTCAATACAGACGGCACACTTGACACAACTTTCGATATAGGCACGGGGTTTGATGGCTATTCCGGATTAAGAGCAGTTGCCATACAGGCAGATGGAAAAATCATTGCGGGAGGAACCTTATCTTCCTTTAACGGAATGCCAGCAAGCAGAATTGTAAGGCTGAACACCAATGGAACGTTTGATACAACTTTCAATGTCGGTGACGGATTTGATGATACCGTAAATTCAATTGCCATTCAGGCAGACGGAAAAATCATTGTGGGAGGTCTGTTTTCTTCCTTTAACGGAATACCGACAGGCAAGATTGCCCGGCTTAATACAGACGGAACGCTTGACGAATCTTTTATTACCGGAGGGGGATTCGATAGTGGTGGTAATGCTTATATAAATTCAATTGCCATTCAGGCAGACGGAAAAATCATTGCGGGAGGTCAGTTTCATTCCTTTAACGGAACAGAACAAAGAGCCGTTGCCCGCCTGAACAATACGGAACCAACACCTCCGTCTCCTATTATCTATGTAAAAAAAGGAAGCACCGGCAACGGAAACAGTTGGGAAAATGCTTTCGGAGAGCTGGCAGATGCTTTGACCTATTCTCGATATAACAATCACGTAGAGCAGATATGGGTAGCTGCAGGCATCTACAAACCAATGTACAGCCCTGAAACTACCAACTTCGGCAGCCCTGCAGGCAGGGACAATGCTTTCTGTTTAGTAAATAACATAAAAATCTACGGAGGCTTTGCAGGTAACGAAACCGCATTAGAAGAAAGAAACTGGGCGGTCAATGTTACTGTTTTGTCGGGTGATTTGGACAACAGCAATACCCTGAACGACAACGATGCCCACCACGTAGTAGTGGCTTCGGGTGATTTGGGAACAGCAGAGCTGAACGGCTTTACCATTACAGGAGGAAATGCTAACGGAGCAGGTGGTATTATCGTAAACGGAAATGCCATAAGAAGAACTTACGGAGGTGCAATGCAAATAAGTAATGCTTCTCCCTTTCTGGCAAACCTGAAAATCACCGGGAACAGCGCCACACACGGAGGAGGAATTTCCAACTATACCGCCTCTCCTGTTATTGTCAATACACTTTTTACACAAAACACCGCAGCAGGGGGACGTGGAGGAGCTTTGCACAATGATGACCATTCTTCCCCACAGCTGGTAAACCTGACCATAGCAGACAATACAGCCAACACAGACGGAACTATAATGCGAAATTTTAATAATTCCAACCCTGTAATACGCAACAGTATTATGAAGGGTGATATTTCCAATAATGAAGACAGTGGTTACCTGAAGGCATACAGCCTTGTGCAGGGAGATACCAATACCAATGACGGAAACATCAACGGAAATACAGACCCCGTTTTTGAAAATCCTGCTTCGGGAGATTACCGCCTGAAAAGTACAAGCCCTTGTATCAATACAGGAGACAACACCCATTATACCAATACGGGATTGAGCCTTACGGGTCTTGATCTGGCAGGGAATATCCGTGCTTACGGAACTTCTTCCTGTGGAGGTGGTCTGATAGATATGGGGGCTTTTGAATTTCAGGGAAGTGCCGTTATCACTCCGACAGACGGGATTGTCTATGTAAAACCAAACGGAACAGGAAACGGCAGCAGCTGGGAGTGTGCCACGGGTGATTTGCAGGCAGCCATCAAGGCTACGGGAGCAGCTCAGATATGGGCAGCAGGAGGTACTTATAGCCCTTTGCACCGTCCTGACGGAATTGCATCACTACCTGATAACGAACATAACACGTTTTTATTAGTCAATAACGTAAAAGTTTATGGAGGCTTTGCAGGTACGGAAACCACATTGGAACAAAGAGATTTGAGCCTTACCGACAATGCAAGTATTCTTGACGGAGCAGATAACGCAACCCACGTTACACTTGCTGTGGGCAATGTCGGAACAGCAGAGCTGAACGGCTTTACCCTGACAGGAGGTAAAGCAACGGGAGGAGATTTTCACATTACTGTAAACGGGAATCAGATAACTATGAACCACGGAGGAGGAATGTACCTCTACAATGCTTCCCCGAAAATTGTGAACTGTATTTTTACGGGAAACACTGCCGTTTTTGGAGCAGGAATACACAGCAGGACAGGTTCAAATCCTGAATTGATAAACTGTACTTTTACGGATAATGAGGCTGTTGAAAACGGAGGAGCATCAGACAGCTTTGAAGCCGCTCCGAAATTTGTAAACACGCTAATTACAGGAAACAAAGCATTAAAAGGAGGAGCAATGTTTCATTTTCAGGGAACTTCGCAACTCATTAACTGCACCATTACAGGCAACACAACCACAGGCGATGGAGAAGGCGTAATAGATTATTTGTATGGAGCTTCCGCAATACAGAACAGTATCATTTACGGAAACAGCAGCGGACTGAAAAATGCAGGAAACATTACGGTTTCTTACAGCCTGGTGCAGGGTCTTACCGATACCGATAACGGAAACATCAACGGAGATACCGATCCGATGTTTGTAAACGCTGACAACGGCAATTACCGTTTGCAGGCTTGCTCTCCTGTTGTCAATACGGGAAACAACGACCATATCACAGACTATATTACCGACCTTGACGGCAACGACCGCATTATAGGCACAACCGTAGATATGGGAGCTTATGAATTTGTTTTGCCCGGAAACTGCCCTGACTCGACAACCTGGGACGGCACCATCTGGAGCAACGGCGAACCTGATTTGAGTAAAAAAGCCATCATCAACGGTGCTTTTGTAATGAATCAAAATTTGGAAGCCTGCGAACTGGAAGTAAGCGCAAACGGAAGTTTGGAAATCCCGTCCGGATTTACTTTTACCGTGAACGGATTAGTTACCAACCATGCAGGTGCGGAAGGTTTTGTAGTAGCCAGCGGAGGAAACTTAATCCAGACCGAAGAAGTTGAGAACGAGGGAGCTATCACGGTCATTCGCAACAGCCAGCCGATCAAACGTCTGGATTATACCCTGTGGTCTTCTCCCGTAGCCGGACAAAACTTATTCGGATTTTCTCCAGAGACGGTAAACGGCGTCACGAATTACCCCGGCTCCACCGGAAGGATTTATATTTATGAGGGAGCCAGCGGTTATGTGAATCCCCAACCTTTTGATGAAAACCTCGAGATGGAAGAAGGGCTGGGTTATCTTTTCCGTGCGCCGAATAATTGGAGCGCAACGACTCCGGCACCCTATATCGGAACTTTCACCGGCGTACCGAATAACGGAAATATCGTCGCAGCTGCCCATGCTTCAAATTATACGTCCATCGGGAACCCTTATCCGTCCAATATCACGGCCAACGGGATTTTCACCGCCAATCCGGGCATCAATGCGATTTATTTCTGGAACAACAACCACAGCGCG
>Ga0172382_10001435_pt1 | contig 42605 bp, 43 predicted proteins | sample Leawel138RmetaG_FD_122245 | JGI IMG/M metagenome (GOLD analysis project Ga0172382, IMG submission 122245) | Leachate microbial communities from a municipal landfill in Southern Ontario, Canada - Leachate well 138R metaG | ecosystem: Engineered > Solid waste > Landfill > Unclassified | place...
CCCCGCAGCCAGAGGCTGCTTCTGTTCGTGCTGTCCAAAGGTGCGCAGGCACCTTTGGAGCCGCAGCACTCACCCTTGCCTGACACGCCCTTCGCTGCACGCTCAGGCGCATCCAACTGCGGATTCTAGGATGAACTTTTCCGAACACGCATGGGCACAAGCAGCGCCCATCCTGCGCGCCATAGAGCAGCACCCTTTCATTGCCGAGCTGGCCAGCGGCGCCCTCTCCAGCCAGCGCTTCCACTACTACATGGCGCAGGATGCGCTCTACCTCAACGACTACGCGCGCGCACTGGCGCTGGCAGCAAGCCAGGCGCCGCGCGCCGACGAGGTGGAATTCTGGTCCACGGCGGCCGTGGGCGCCATCGTTGCCGAGCGCCAGTTGCACGCGCAGTTCGTCGCGCAGCCGGATCCGGGCAGCCGATCACCCACCTGCACCGCGTACACCAGTTATCTGCTGGCGTTCAATGCGCGCGGCGCCTACGCGCAGCTGGTCGCCGCCGTGCTGCCCTGCTTCTGGATCTACGAGCACGTGGGCCAGGTGCTGGCCCGCAGCGCCACCGAGCTGCGCAGCCACCCATACCGCGCCTGGATAGAGACCTACGCCAACCCGGATTTTGCCGCAGCCAGCGCGCGGGCGCGCAGCATTGTCGACCGCGCGGTGACGGCAGCCCGGGACCGCGACCAGGCCACGGTCGTGTTTCTCACGGCCTGCCGCTACGAGTGGATGTTCTGGGACGCAGCGTGGCGCATGGAGGCCTGGCCCATTTGACGCCAGCTTGGCACGGACCTTGCTCAGGAGAATATCGTGACCCAGGAATCCTCTTGCGCACAGTGGCGCGCGGCCAACGTTGCGCGCTGGAACGCCTGCGTGGCGCACCGCTTGGTGCACGAGCTCTTTGCCGGCACGCTGGACGCTGCGGTGCTGCGCCAGGCGTTTCCTGACGATGCCGTGCGGCACGCGCCCTGCGCATCGGCGCGCGGCGACGGCGGCTCGCAGGCGACGGGCATGCCATGGGCCTCAGTTCCGCCCCGGTGAAGGAGGCCGCATGACTTCCGGAACCACCCAGGTGGCCAGGGAGCAGGCCGCGCGCCGCGCGATTCGCGGCGGCGTCGTCGGCAACTACGTCGACCAGTTCGACATCTTCCTGCCGGTGATTGCGCTGGTCCCCGCCGCGGCCGCGCTCTTTGGCCCCGAGCACGCCGGCGCCAATACCGGGCTGGTCTTTGTTGCAACGCTGCTCGGCAGGCCGCTGGGCTCGATCATCTTCGGACCGATGGCCGACAGGCTGGGCCGCACGCGGGTGACCAAGATCGCGCTGCTGGGCATTTTTGCAACGACGCTGGGCATCGCGCTGGTGCCTGATTTCCACACACTGGGCATCTGGACCTTGTGGCTGATTGCGCTGCTGCGCTTCCTGGGCGGCGTATTCCTGGGCGGCGAATACAGCGCGGCCATTCCGCTGGCGCTGGAGTGGACGCCGCAGCGACGGCGCGGGCTGGTGAGCGGCCTGGTCATGTCCATGTCGCCCTGCGCCAACGCCAGCATCGCGGCGCTCACCGCGTTGCTCTACGCCGTGCTCGGCGCCGATGGCTACGCCCGCTGGGGCTGGCGCGCGCTGTTCTGCCTCGGCGCGCTGCTGGCGCTCGCGCTCTTCTTCTACTACCAGCGCCACGTGCGGGACGCGCCGGTGCAGCGGTCAGAATCGGCACGCAGGGCCGAGGCCAGGCCGCTGGCGCAGCTGTTCTCGGGCCGCAGCCGGTACGCGTTCATGGGCGTGTTCATCCTCATGAGCGGCTTGTGGATCATGACCAACATGGCCGTGGTGGTCCTGACGCGCGCGCTCTCCACGCAGGCGCAGCTGCCGGCGCAGCGCGTCACGCTGGTGATGTTTGCCGCCACGTTGCTGTCGGCACCGGCCATGCTGCTCGCGGGCCACGCGTCCACCTTCGTGGGCCGCAGGCGCTTTTTCATCGCGTTCGGGCTGGCATCGGCTGTCCTTGCGCCGTTGCTGTACGCGCTGGTGCCGGTGGTGCCCAGCCTCGCTGCCGTTGTGGCAGCCGCCTGCGCGCTGCAGTGGGCCACGGTGGCTGGCTATGGGCCCGTGGGCGCACACCTGGTCGAGCAGTTCCCCAGCCGCGTGCGCTCCAGCGGCTACGGCATAGGCTACAGCGTATCCATCGTGCTGCCAGCGCTGTTCCCGTACTACCTGCCGTGGCTGCAGCGAGCAACCGGGCCCGTGGCAGCCGTCGCGCTGCTGCTTGCCCTGGCCGGGCTGCTGGTGTGCACCGGCGGCTGGCTGGCGCGGGCAAACGGCCAGGTCAACGGCACGCGGCAGGCAACGTGACGTCCGCCGACGGCAAGGTCGATCAGGGGCACGCTCGAGCCGGTTTGCGTGGACGATACTCTCTCCGTCATCGTCCGCGTCGGTGCCAGCGAGCACGCCGACGATACGCGTACGGCTGCTCAAGACAGTAGCGGCGGTGCTGCGCAATACCAGGCGGGTGCGCATCCTGTTTGCCAGCAATCACCCACTGCGCCAAAGCCCCAGCGACGCGGTGCAGGCGCTGGGCTGAACAAAGCCGAGCACCGCCCGCCAGGCGCGGTGAAACGAGTATGGGGTAAGGGGAGGAGGTGACGGTGCCGATCGGCAAAAGCGCCAAATCGCATCAAATGACGGGCCTGGCCATAGGCCAGTATCACGCCGCTCCACCACAGCGCAAGGTTTGATGAAGAAGTTTCCGGGCTGGTTCTTGTGCGGCCCCTGGGCACGTGAGCTCTATGGGGTACTGCCGGACGATGCGCAAGCGTCGCAACGAAATCGAGCGACTTTTCGGCGAATGGAGGCTGAAAGCGCATCTTCTCGCGCATCAAGAAACTCAATGTCACGCTCACCGGCTTCCCGAATTTCGCTCTGGCTGCCGGTGGGCCCCGCCATTCATGCTGGGGCGCGCCCGCGAATGAGGACACCGGCGCGCCCCGGTGGGACAAGCACGGGCCGTGCGGCCCATGCTGTGATCAGCCGGACTTGACGGCGATGCGCTTGACCTTGGCCTTGGCCTCTGCAGTCTTGGGCAGCGTCACGGTGAGTACGCCGCGCTTGAACTCGGCTTCGGCCTTTTCAGGGTCCACGCCCGGCGGTATCGGGATCATCCGGTGAAAGCTGCGCCGCGACTGCGACGTGAAGCCGTCCTTGTCGGTCTTTTCCTCGCGCTCGCCGCGTATCGTCAGCATGTCATCGGTGACGTTCACCTCGATGTCCTTCTCATCGAGCCCCGGCAAGTCCACCGATACCAACATGGCTTCGTTGGTCTCGGAGATGTCGGTGCGCGGACCACCCGCGGCGAGGCTGCCGAAGGGGTCGTCGAAGCGTGTCCAGAAGTCCTCGAACACGCGGTTGAGGTCGCGCTGCAATGAGACCATGGGGTTGTCGTTCGCATCACGGCGCGCCAGCGTCCGGTTGCGGCTCCAACTCCGAGGAATGAGATCACTGAATGCCATGGTTATTCCTCCTTTGGGTTTCGTTGATTTGGTCAAAGCCCGTCTCAGGCTGCCTTGACCTTGATCTGCCTGGGTTTGGCGTCTTCACTCTTCTTCAGCACGAGCGTGAGTACGCCATCGCGGTGGTTGGCCTCGATGCCGTTGACGTCTATCGTCTCCGGCAGGCTGAAGGCCCGCTCGAAGGTGCCGGGCGCGTATTCGGCGTAGATGCGCCGGTAGCCTTCGGGCGCCGGCTCGTCGATGGCCCCACGCACGGTCAGCGCGCGGTTCTCGACCGAGACATCGACGGTGTCGGGAGCCACCCCCGGCAGGTCGATGACCAGCGTCACCGCATCGTCCTTCTCGAAAATGTCCGTCGACGGGCGATAGAACGGCCCGCTCAATGCACCCTCATCGGTGCGGGCAACGTCTCGGCCCGCCGTCGCCAGTTCCTGTGCCATTTCGTTCCTCCTTCGTCGTTTTTCAGGCTGCTTTGACCGCGATCTTGCGCGGCAGTTCAGCGTCCGGGCGTCCCATCTCGATTTCAAGCACGCCATTCCTTGCCCGTGCCTGGACCTTGTTGGGATCGACGCGCAGCGGCAAGCGGATCGAACGCGAGAATTCGCCCCAAGGACGCTCGCGCCGGTGCCAGGCCGCGTTCTCGTCCTCGGTTGGGGGCTTGCGCTTGCCGGCGATGGTCAGGGTGTTTTCGCGCACCGTCAGGTCGATGTCGTCGGTGCCGACTCCGGGCATCTGAGCTGTGACGACCACGCTGTCATCACCCAGCCACATGTTCACCGGGGGCCATGCCCCGGCGCTGCCAGCGCGCGGGGCTCCTTCGAACATGCGGTTCATCTGCGACTGCAGTTGGCGCAGTTCCACGAAGGGATCCCACTGCACCCCGGGAAATCCGATGTTCAGCATTGCTTTTCCTCCTTTCATTTCATCTCCTGTGATGCTGCACTTCCGCAGGAAGATGCGGATGCGCGGCCTCGGCAGGATCACCGCGAAAGAAGGACAACGGATCGCTCGCGATCCGGCGCGAAGACGCATGGCGAACACGCCTTTCGCTACGCAAGGCCAGCGGCTGCGCCTCGCGCCCGATGACGAGAGCGCGCGCTGCCACTTGAGAGAACGCGCGCGAGTTGCGCCACCGTCTTCGGGACCCTCCTTGCGGCATCCCGATCCGGTAATTGGGAATGCTGTACTTTTTGTCAAGAGGGGAGTGTCACTTTTTTGCCGAGAATGCGCTGCAGCGAGCCCGCAAACTTCAGCACCAAAGGCGTCGACGCGAGGCTTTATCCTGTAATGGAAGATGGCGCGCGCGGCAGGCTCGCGCGGGCTGGACCCGGATAAACCCAGCTTCGTGCACGCGCCGCTGGAAAAAATCAGGGCAGCGACTCGGCGCATGGCCGGCGGTCAACGCGGCGCCGCCCTCCTCAAGGGCACGCGGGTCAGGATCCGTCTCATCCCCAAGCTACGACAGCATTGCTTTGCCTTGCCGTGTTGCGGGTACGCGCCCTACTGGCCCCCGCTGTGCGGGAAGAGCGCCGAACCGGTCCACTCCGATGCCTGCGCGCGCGCCGGAGTCGCCGTCAATCCGCGCCGGTAAATGGCAAAGACGCCTGCGGCATCCCGGTGCGTTGAGCGCCAGCTCCTTCTCGCACACCTGCAGCCGCTGCTCGGCCGTCGAAAAATCAGCGTACGGCAGGCGCGCGGCCCGCTTCATCTTGAGCGCCCGGTCGCCGACCAGGAAGATGCGGGAAATGTGCGTCTCGATGACCTGGACCGCATCGCCCCCGCCGTGCGTGGCGGGATCCTTCAAAAAGGCGATGGCCCGGGTTTGATCTTCGGCTTGCAGGCGCAGACCTCTTTCGTGTCGATGGCACGCGGCAGCACGGGTGGCGCTGCACCCGGCTGTCCTTCCAGGGGTCAGTGCATGCGCGCTCGCAGGCAGGCACGGAAGCGATGCCCGGCCGGTGCTCCTTGCCTTGCTGGTTGTGCCGCAGTCATCGCGGCAAGAAGCACATCAGACTGTAGCAGCCCGCATCAGCGCTCGCCATAAAAGTGCTGAACAAACGGCTGACGAAAGCTCTGGTGGCAGGCCAGGCAGCTTTGCTGCAGCTTGCCAAAGGCCGCAATCACGGCCTGGCCATCTTCTTGTTCAGCAGCTTGCTGCAGGTTCTCGGCGCCTTTTCCAAGTTCGAGGTCGAAGTTGCGGAATTTCCTTGCATCGGCGCCGAGCCAGCCGAGGATGCGCATTTTTTCCCGGGCCGGTGGCTCTTCATGTTGTCCTATCCTGGGTGCCAGTTGAGCAACCAGCTGCCAGTCTTCCTCGGAAATGGCTCCGGTAACGGCCTGCATGTCCTGGCCGAGCTGCTTCATCACGCCGCGCAGCGCCATGTCCTGCCGTGCCTCCGGCGCTTCCTGCGCATGGGCACTCGGGCCGCCGAGCAGGGCAAGCGCAAGCAACGCGACCGGGATGTGTTTTCTTTCTGTCATGGGTATCTCCATGGTTGGGCCAAGAAAAATGGGGCGTTCAAAACTCGACGCTCAGCGGCGCGATCGAACCAAAGGCATGGTGGCCGTGCTGCCCGCGGGATTCACGGCTGCGCCAGACGCGCATCAGCGCCAGCGCCACGCCATTGGTGTGGTTGCGGCCCGTGCCAGCGAAGAGGTCGTTTTCCAGCCGCACCGTGGCGCCGCACAGGCGCAGGTTCTGGCCGGGCGCTGCGCGGGCGAGGACCAACGGCAGTGCGGTCTGGCAACCCACGTTTGCGCGTCCAGCCACCGCGCCCCCAGCGTCAGGCCTCGCGGCATCCGGTTTCTTCATGGGCGTGACGCAGCCGCAGGATATAGACCCTGGTGTCCTGCAGTTCGTAAAGGATACGGTAATGGCCGGTTGTCAGCTCGTACACCCTGCGCGGCAGGAAGACGGGCAGCGCAACACCCGTTTCGGGGCCGTGCAAGAGGATCTCGGGCATGCTGGCCAGCTCCCTGGCGGCAGCAGCCACGACGGGAGCCGGCGCGTCCATCGGCGCCAGAAACTCGTGCAGGCGCACCAGATCCGAGAGCGCCTCGCTGGTCCACTGCAGGTCCATCAGAAAGAGATGTCCAATGTGGGATTGACACCAAAACTGCCTGCCCAGACGCGCACGATTTCATGCTCCAGCACGCATCCTGCATCAACGTCCGCCAGCGCCCTGCGGGTTCTGCGGCAGTTCTCCATTGGATGCCTGGCAGACCGGGTTGCATCGCAGGCTCGGGTCTGGTGGATGCATCTCCGGCCCAAAGGCCTTGAGTGTGCTTTTTTCATGGCGTGTGTCCGTCCGTTTCTATTTCGCAGGCAAATGGCCCGCTTGCGACCAAATTGGCAACCGGATGATGGATGATCTCGGCACATGCAGAGGTTGAGCGTTTAGCGTTGAGCGTGGTGGACACACGCTGGACGCAACACGCTCAACCTCTTCAAAGCGTCAGCGAGGTCATCGCTCATGCGCCTGATCCTGCTGGGCATTGTTTCCAATGAGGAGTTGATTTGCATGGCGAGTTCCTTTTTGCGCTGGGGGGTCGGTCAGGGTGCGGTGTTGGTCCCGCTGGCGATGGCAGCTGACTCGCGGGAGGGCATGCCCACTTGATGCTGGACCGCCGGTGCATCCCAGCCGCCGCCCAGCGCCTTGTACAGCGCCACCAGGCGGGTGGCCGCTGCGTTGTGGGCGCGCACGGCCCCCGTTTCGGCTTCGTAGAGCTGGCGTTGCTCGGCCAGCAGCTCGATGCGTGAGATGTCGCCAGCGGCAAAGCGCGACTGCGCGTGGCCGAAAGCGCGGCGCGACGCGTCCAGCGCGATCCAGCGCCGCTCCAGCGCTTCCAGGCTGGCATGGTAGTCGGCGAGCGTGCGTTCGGCATCGCCCAGCGCGTTCAGGACGGCCTGTTCGTAGCCCAGCGCGGCCTGCTGCTGCGCGGCCTCACTGGCGCGGATCTCGGCGCGCACGCGGCCGCCATCGAAGAGGCGCCAGGAAATCAGCGGCAGGATGGAAAAGCGCGTGCTGTCCGAGGTGAGCCAGTCGCCCGTGTGCAGCGCCTGAAAGCCGCCGCCCACGCCTATGGACAGCTTGGGAAAGAGTTCGGCCGTGGCGACTCCGATGTCGGCAGTGCTGGCGGCGAGCTGGCGCTCCGCGGCAAGCACGTCGGGGCGGCGGCGCAGCACATCGGCACGCTCGCCCACCGGCAGCGCGCGCAGCACGAAAGGCGGGAGCGGCGCATCGAGCCGGTGCAGCTCGTGCTCCGGCGGCTCGCCCAGCAGCACGCCCAGGCTGAGCAATGCGCCCCGCTCGCGTGCTGCGATGTCTGGCAGTTCCGCGTCGGCAGTGGCCCATTGCGCAAAAGCCGCGTCAACGTCGGCTTCGGAAGCGGCGCCGTGCTCTTGCTGCAGTTGCACCAGCTCCGTCGTTTGCCACATGGTCTCCAGCACGGCCTCCTGCGTGCGCAGCTCGTAGCCGGCGCCGACGGCATCGAACCAGTTGCGCGCCACTTCGGCGACGATGCGCATGCGTACGCCGTGCGCGTCTGCCTCGGTGGCTTGCAGGCGGGCTGTTGCGCCTTCCAGCGCGCGCCGCTTGCCGCCAAAGAGGTCGGGCTCCCACGCGGCGTCAAAACCGGCGTCGTAAATGGTTTGAGTGGCATCCAGTCCGGCCACGCTGCCCACCGGCAAGGGGCCGTTCCTGCTCTGCCCGCGACGCTCGACGCTGGCGCCGACGCCGACATCGGGCAGCCGCTCGCCGGCGACACGATCGCGCAGCGCGCGTGCTTCATCGACACGTGCGGCGGCCTGGCGCAGGTCCAGGTTTTGCGCCAGGGCGCGGGCGATCAGCTCATCCAGCACCGGGTCGTCCAGGGACGACCACCAGCGGGACAGATCGGCGGTCTCTGCCTCGTCTGCCAGGGGCAGGCTCCAGCCGCTGCCGGTGTTCACGTGCGGCGGCTCCTGGTAGTCGGGGCCGACGGCGGCGCAGGCGGAGAGCAGCAATCCGGACACGGCCAGCGCCAGCGGCCGCAGGCGCCTTGGCGTTGCAGTGCGTTCATGCAAAAAGTGGGTTTGAATCATGGTTTTCATTGCAGACGGCCCCGGACGAAGAAGGTAGCCATGGTCAGACTGACCAGCGCGATCAGCGCCAGCGGCCACAGGCTGGCAAGAATGTCTGCGGGCGGCATGGCCTTCAGGAAGCTGCCCTCGACAATGATGAGGAAGTGCGTGAGTGGAATGGCCTGCGCCAGCCACTGCAGGTACACCGGCATGTTCTCCACCGGCGTGGCAAAGCCGGACATGAGCACCGCCGGCACGCCGATGGCAAAGGCGCCCAAAATGGCTTGCTGCTGCGTCATGCTGACCGCCGAAATCATGAGGCCGATGCCGACCACCGATGCGATGAACAGCACCAGGCTAGCGAGCAGCAGGCCGAACGAGCCGGTGAAGGGAATACGGAACAGAAATACGCCGGCGCCGATCATGAACAGGCCGAGCAAGGTGCCGATGGCCAGCGCCGGCAGCGACTTGGAGATGATGATTTCCGGCGTCGAGGTGGGCGACACCAGCAGCTGGTCAAAGGTGCCCAGCTCGCGTTCGCGGGAGATCGATAGCGAGGTGATGATCAGGGCACTGAACAGCGCCAGAATGCCGCTCAGACCGGGCACGATAAACCAGCGATAGATCAGGTTCGGGTTGAACCAGTGGCGCACGACCACCGGCGTTGGCGTCTGCGCGTCGGGCACGACCTCGGCGCCAACCTCGGCCGCGATGGTCGAGAGGTAAGCAACGGTGATCTGGCCCGAGTTGCTGCGCCGGCCATCAACCAGCACCTGGGCTTGGCCGCTGTCGCCGGCGGCGATCGCGCGCGAGAAATCCACCGGGATGGAAAGTGCGGCGATGACCTCGCCGCGGTCAATCAGCGCGTGCAACTGCCGCTGACTGTCCACCCGCCGCACCTGGGTGATGAAGTCGGCGCTGTCCAGCCGCTGCACCAGTTCGTGCGACCAGCGGCCCGCGTCCTGGTTGTAGATGGCGATATCGACATTGCGCACTTCCAGCGTGGCGGCAAAGGCGAACACCAGAAGCTGCATGATGGGCGGCACGAACACGACCAGGCGGCTGCGCGGATCACGCAAGGTGCTGAGAACCTCTTTGATGAACTGGGCGCGCAGGCGCGTAAGTGAAAATGCGGAAGTCAACATCGCTTCACTCCAGGTTCTTGCGCGTGGCGCGCTTGGCGATGATGAAAAACAGCGTTCCGATGGCCGCCATGGCGGCCAGGTTGGGCAGGAACACCGCCCAGATGTCGCCAGCCAGGAACACTGTCTTCAGCGAGACGACGAAGTAGCGTGCCGGCACCGCCCACGTGATGGCGCGGATCGGGGCGGGCATGGCTTCGATCTCGTACAGGAAGTCCGACAGCATGAAGGCCGGCAGGAAGCCGGAGAACAGCGCAATCTGTGCCGCCAGGAACTGGTTGCGCGCCAGTGAGGAAATCAACAGGCCCTGGCCCAGCGCCGGCACCATGAATACGGCCGACAGAAGCAGCAGCGCCGCCACGGAACCACGCATCGGGACGCCGAACACGAACACGGCCAGCGCCGCCGCGCTCAGGGTGGACAGCATGCCGAGCACGAAGTACGGAAGCAGCTTGCCGATCAGGATTTCGACCACCGAGGCGGGCGTGGACAGCACGGCCTCCATGGTGCCGCGCTCCCATTCGCGCGCCACCACCAGCGCCGTCAGCATGGTGCCGATGATGGTCATGATGATGGCGATGGCGCCGGGGATCAATGAGCGGCGGCTTTCCAGCTCGGGGTTGTACCAGTAGCGCGGCTCCAGCACGATCGGTTGCGCCGGTGTTGTGACGTCCAGCCCGTCACGCCAGGTCTGCACCACGCCGCTGGCGTAGTTTTCAACATAGCTGGCGGTGTTGGGGTAGGAGCCATCGGTGATGATCTGCACCAGTGGCTCGCTGGCGTGCTGGGCCAGGCGCTGCTCGAAGTCCTGCGGAATCACCACGTAGCCGCGCAGCGCGCCGGAGACCAGCTTGTCAGCCACCTCGCGCCGGTCGTGGGCAACGTGCACGTCCAGGAACCGCGTCGCGGAAAAAGCGGCAGCCAGTTCCTGCGCCGAGGCACCCGGTGACTCGATGACCACGCCGGTGCGTACGTCCTTGGCGTCCAGCGACACGGCATAGGCAAACAGCAACAGCAGGACCACCGGCAGCACGAACGCGATCAGCAGCGTGGAGGGGTCACGCAGGGCCTGCAGGCTTTCCTTGATCACCAAGGCCCACAGGCGCTGCGGATCGAAGCGCCGCACGTTTTCGGCCGACGCCCGGTCGGCCCGGCGCGAACTGTTCTCGCCGCTCATGCCGCCGCCTCGCTTTGGATCTCGTCGGCCAGGTCGGCGGACTCAACCAGGTGGATGAAAGCGTCTTCCATGGTTGGATCGGGCCGATCCTCTCTGACCGCTTCACGCTTGAGCGCATCGGGCGTGTCCAATGCGATCAACTGGGCGCGGTGCATCATCGCCACCCGATCACAGTACTCGGCCTCGTCCATGAAGTGGGTGGTGACCATGATGGTCACGCCCTTGCGGGCCAGCCCGTTGATGTGGGTCCAGAATTCGCGCCGGGTGATGGGATCGACGCCGGAGGTCGGCTCGTCCAGGAACAGCACCGGCGGGCGATGCATCAGCGCACACGCCAGCGCCAGCCGCTGCTTGAGCCCGAGCGGCAGCGAATCGGGCGTGGCAGAGAGCCAGTCGCCCAGATCGAAGGTTTCAATCATTTCGTTGATGCGATCGCGCCGCGTGCTGCCTTCCAGGCCGTAGACGCCGGCTGAGAAATCCAGGTTCTGACGCACCGAAAGCAGACCATAGAGCGAGAACTTCTGCGCCATGTAGCCCAACTGGCTCTTGGCCGCGCCGGTGGCACGGCGCAGATCGTGACCGACCACGTGCGCCTCGCCTTCGGTCGGCTTGAGCAGGCCACACAGCATCTTGAAGGTGGTGGACTTGCCTGCCCCGTTGGGACCCAGCAGGCCGAAGATTTCACCCTTTTGCACCTCAAAGCTGACGTTGTCGGTGGCGATGAACTCGCCGAAGCGCTTGGTGAGATTGCGGCAGGATACGGCAATGTCCGAGCCGAGCTCGATCTGCGGCAGGCGCTCGGCCAGCGTCGATGTGCCGCCAGGGCCGCCGCCGAGCAGGTCGATGAAGGCGTCCTCCAGCCGCGCCGGCACCGCCGCCAGTTGCACCTGCTCCCGATCGGCCAGCGCCTGCACCTGCTCCGCCTGCGCGTCTGCACGCAGCACGATGCGCACGCCCGCACCCTGGATCACGCCATCGCTCACACTGGGCAGGTCGAGTGCTTCGGTCAGCACCGCGCGCCGCTCGGCGCCAACGTCCTCCAGACGGAAACTGCGGCCCTCCAGCGTTGCCGTCAGCTCTTGCGGCGGGCCGTCGTACAGCAGTTGGCCCTCGTTCAGCAACAGCACGCTCTCGCAGCGCTCGGCCTCGTCGAGGTAGGCGGTGGCCCAGACCACGGCCATGCCCTCGTCGGTCAGCGCCTGCACCATGCGCCACAAATCCTGGCGGCTGACCGGATCGACGCCGACGCCGGGTTCGTCCAGCAGCAGCACCTTGGGCCGCGCCATGAGCGCGCAGGCAAGCCCCAGCTTCTGCTTCATGCCGCCGGACAGCTTGCCGGCCAGGCGCTTGGTAAAGGGGCCCAGGCGCGTGAAGTCGAGCAGCTCGGCAAACAGATCCTTGTTGCGGTCCGCGTCCATGCTGCGCAAATGCGCATACAGGCGCATGTTTTCCATCACCGACAGGTCTTCATACAGGCCAAAGCGCTGCGGCATGTAGCCGCTGGCCACGTGGATGGCATCGTTGTCCTGCACCACGTCGAAACCGGCCAGCGTGACGCTGCCGCCGTTGGGGACCAGCAGCCCGGTCATGATGCGCATCAGCGTCGTCTTGCCGGCACCATCGGGGCCGACCAGGCCGGTGAGGCGACCGTAGCGGATGCCGGTGCTGAAGCCACGCAAGGCGCGCACGTCGCCAAAATGCTTCTCCAAGCCGTCGATGACGACGGCGACATCACTGCCGTTTGCCGTGTCTGCCGCGGCTGGCGTGGCGTTATCAATGACCATCTCAGGAGGCCTTCGTGCGCAGGTCGGACACCGGCCGGGCATCGACCTCAACGGTCACCGGCATGCCCTGGCGCAACGCGGCGTCGGCGTCTTCATCTTCAATCACCACCCGCAGGCGATAAACGAGATCGGTGCGAAGGTCGGTGGTCTCTACCGTCTTGGGCGTGAACTCGGCGCGTGGCGAAATGAAGCCGATCTGGCCGCGATAGATCTTGTCGGATGAATCGCTCTTGACGCGCACCGCCGTGCCCGGTGCGATGCGGCCCAGATCGGGCTCACCGACATAGGCGCGCACGTATATCGGCCTGTCCAGGCTCAGGCTGTAGACCGTGCTCTGGCTCGCGACCATGCTGCCCGGCTCGCGCACGCGGGCAATGATGGTGCCATCGCTGGGCGCCAGCAGCTCGGTATCGGCCAGTGCCGTACGCGCCTGTGCCAGCATGGCCTGGGCCGACGCCAGCCGTGCCTCGCCGGCGGCGATGTCTTCGGAGCGGAAGCCCTCGGTGGCCTGCGAAAGGGCAGCGGTTTCTGCCTGGACGCTGGCCACGGCCTGGTCGCGCGCAGCGCGCGCCGCATCGACAATCTGCTGCGTGCTTGCACCGGAGGGCAGCAGATCGCTTTGGCGCCGCAGCTGGCGCTCAGCCTCGTTCTGGCTGGCTCGCGCCCGATTCAGCGCCGCACGTGCCTGCGTTATCTCCTGCGGCCGCAAGCCCTTGTGCAGCTTGTCGGCTTCGGCCTGCGCCACTTGCACGTCGGCCTCGGCGGCGGCCAGCGTGTCTTCAAACGGCTGCTTGTCGAGCGCGGCCAGCAGCGTACCGGCAAGTACCGCGTCGCCTTCGTCGAACAGCATCTCTCGCACGCGACCCGGCTGGCGGAAGGCCAGTTGCACCTCGCGGATGTCGACGTTGCCATAGAGGACGAGCGCGCCATTGTCCTGGCGGTTCTGCTGCAGCCACCACCAGCCGCCTGCCGCAGCAGCCGCCAGTACAAGAAACAGCAGGATCACGCGGATGCGTTTTGTCATTCTTGCTCCTTTGCTTTCATCAAGAAGTAATCAGTGGGTGCCTGCGGCCCGTGCCTGGGCCGCGGGCCGACGCCAAGCGATGGCGGCAATGCCAGTCCATGCCAGAGTGCGCACGGTCATGGCGACCGCCGTGCGCTGTTCCCATGCACCGCCGCGGACCACATGCACGCCGAAAGCCAGGAACACGAGCGCGGTTGCCACCGCGATGGCAAGCGCCAGCCATGCGGCCCAGCGCCAGCGCATCCACAGCCCGGCGCCAGCGACGATGTAGGCGAACCCGGCGAGAAAATTGAACCAGAGCACGAAAGGGACATAGCGGCCGGCAGCCTGGCGCGCCGCACCATCAACAAACAGAACGGCGCCGCCTTCCCGGAGGGTGAGCAGGCCGAAGCCGATGGCAAACAGCGAACCCAGCATGATCCATTTGCTGCGTTGCGGGCGCGCAGTCAACTGGATGGCCCCCGGCTCGCCGGAGAAATTCCCGGACTTCTTCATTCTTGTTTCTCCGGCGGCGCCGAGACCGCTGTCAACCCGCGCCGGTAAATGGCGAAGACGCCGCTGGCATCGCTGCGCATCTGCGCCGACTTGCCTGAAATGAGTGACTGCACCACCAGTCCCTGGATGCTGCCCAGGAACAGCGCCGCTGCCGCATCCACGTCCAGGTCGGCGCGCAGCTCGCCCACGCGCTTGCCCTGCTCAAGCAGCTGCTCAAGCCGCTGGCCGTACTGCTGCATCACCGTCCGGGCCATGCGCTTGGGCAGCGTGTCGCCGGCGCGCTGCAGCTGGCCAAAGAGCATACGCGGTACGCCGGGGTGGCCGGCAACGAAGTCGATGTGTGCCAGGAACATGGCCTGCAGCGCCGCCAGCGGCGAGTCGGCGCGCGCGGCGGCCTTGTCCACGCTTGCCAGCAGGCGGTCGCTGACCCAGTTGATGGTCGCCTCCAGAATCGCGTCCTTGCTGGGAAAGTGCCGAAACAGGGCGCCCTGCGTCACGCCCATGCGCTCAGCAATCTTGCCGGTGGTGATGTCGGCCGGGTTCTGCTCGGCCGCGAGTTCGACCAGGACTTGCACGGTGGCTGCACGTCGTTCGTCGGCGGAGAGATTGCGGCTGCGTCGTGTCATTGTTTTCTCTTGTGATAGTGACTGCTTGCTATCTTACATGAAATAAATCCGGGTGTCCCGTGTCGGGGTGATCGCCCCACTGAACACGTTGATTTTCCTCTCTATGACAGCGCAAGACGGAAGGGCATGGATAGTCGATCAAAACACTTGGGCTCCCGATCATGTAAGATAGTATACAGTTACTTAGCAAGGATTGACACATGAATGCAAAAACCTCGAAGAGCGACCACGACGCCCGCGCGGATCCCGTGGAAGAGCTGGGCCAGACTCTGGACGCTTTGGCGTATGAGGCGCGAGCCCGCGCGACCGGCGGCATCTCGCCCGCCACAGCCGCACTGGCCTGGACCGACTGGGCCACGCACCTGGCGCTGGCGCCGGGCAAGCGGCGCGCCCTGCAAACGCAAGCGCTGCAGGCGCAGCAGCGACTCGGTCGCTACGCCCTGGAAGCAGCACAATCGTCAGATAGCGCCAATTGCGTCGAGCCACTGGAACAGGACCGGCGCTTCGCCCACCCCGCTTGGCAGCGCTGGCCGTTCAACCTCATCCACCAGGGCTTCCTGCTGCAGCAGGAGTGGTGGGACAACGCAACGAGGGGCGTGCCAGGTGTTACGCGCCATCACGAAGATCTGGTCAACTTTGCCGGGCGCCAGTCGCTGGACATGATGTCGCCGGCCAACTTCATCAGCACCAATCCCGAGGTGCAGCAGGCGATCGCAGAGAGCGGTGGCGCCAACCTGTGGCACGGTGCCATGAATTTCATGGACGACGCACGGCGTATGCTCAGTGGCGAGGTCCCTGCCGGCGCCGAGGATTTCCAGGTCGGCCGGGACGTGGCGCTGACTCCGGGCAAGGTGGTCTATCGCAACCGGCTGATCGAGCTCATCCAGTACGAGCCGGCCACGCCCAAGGTGCACGCCGAGCCCGTGCTCATCGTGCCCTCGTGGGTCATGAAGTACTACATCCTTGACCTGTCGCCACACAATTCCATGGTGCGCTGGCTCGTTGAGCAGGGCCACACGGTCTTCATCATCTCGTGGAAGAATCCGGACAGTGGCGACCGCGACCTGGGGCTGGACGATTACCGGCAACTGGGCGTGATGGACGCGCTCGCCGCCGTCAATGACATCGTCCCCGAACGCAAGGTGCAGGCGGCGGGTTATTGCCTGGGCGGCACGCTGCTGACGATTGCGGCCGCCGCCATGGCGCGCGACGGCGACAAACGCCTGCGCAGCCTGACGCTGCTCGCGTCCGAAGTCGACTACCGCGAGTCCGGGGAGATCAAGCTGTTCGTGAGCGAGAGTCAGCTTGCCTGGCTGGAAGCGGCGATGCGCAGGAAGGGTTACCTGGAGGGTCAGCAGATGGCCGGCTCGTTCCAGATGCTCAACTCGCAGGACCTGATCTGGTCGCGGCGCGTACGCGAATATATGCTGGGCAAGCGCGGCTCCATGTTCGACCTCATGGCCTGGAACGCCGACACCACGCGCATGCCCTATCGCATGCACAGCGAGTACCTGCGCCAGCTCTTCATGAACAACGACCTGGCCGAAGGCCGCTGGCGCGTGGAAGGCAGGCCCGTGGTCGTGTCCGACATCCGCCTGCCCATCTTCACGGTCGGCACCGTGCGCGACCACGTCGCACCCTGGCGCTCGGTCTACAAGATCCACCTGCTCAACGACTCGGATATCACTTTCGTGCTGACCAGTGGCGGCCACAACGCCGGCGTCGTCAGCGAGCCGGGCCGCCCGCGGCGCAGCTACCAGGTCGCGACGCGCGCGGCGGGCGGGCGCTACGTCGATCCCGAGCAATGGCGCAGCGACGCGCCTTCACATGAAGGCTCGTGGTGGCTGGCGTGGAACGACTGGCTGGCGCAAAACGCCAGTGCCCAGGCGGCGCCACCGGCCATGGGCGGCAAGGGCAAGGCGCGACAGCTGCTGGGCGACGCGCCTGGCAGCTACGTGCTGCAAAGGTAGGCAGGAAGAGATTCGACATGACCACCAACGTAACAAGGGGAGACTCGACATGACCACCAACGACACCTTGCTGGCGCTGTTCAAGGCCAATGCGCAATTGCAGATGAGCGTCACCCGCCTGCTGCAAAACAGCGGCCATGGCTGGCTGCAAGCCGCGCAGCATTTCAGCAGCGCCGGGCTGGCCGAGACTGCGGAGCAGATTGATGAGTTGCTGGGCGCGACCAACTGGCCGACGCTGATGGGACTGCCGTCGGAAATTCTTTCGCGCAACGCACCGTATCAGACGGGCGGGCCGCAGGCGTTGACCCAGATCGCCATCCGCGAGCAGATTCTTTTCAGCAACGGACTGCAGCGGGCGCTGGTCGCCTGGCGGCAGGCCGTTGTCGATGCTCTCGACGGCAACGATCAGGCCAGCTCGTTCGTTGAAGTCATGCGCCAGTGGGGCCGCCCATGGACCGCTCCCGCGGTGCAGGGCAAGGAGGCAGGAGTTACACAAGGGGAAATGACATGAAACAGACCGACATGAGACAGAACCAGCGCACCGCATTGGTGACCGGCGGAAATCGCGGGCTGGGCGCGGCCATTGCGCATGCGCTGCACGATGCCGGGCACGCCGTCATCATCACGCACACACCCGGCAACGAGACCGTGGCCGCCTGGCTCGAAGAACGCGAGTCGCAAGGCTACCGCTTTCTTGCCTACGGCGTCGACGTCTCCGACTGGGAATCAACGCAAGCGCTGGCGCGTGCGGTGCAGGCCGATGGGCACCACGTCGACATCCTGGTCAACAACGCCGGCATCACCCGCGACGCGACCTTGCGCAAGATGGACAAGGAACAGTGGGACGCGGTGCTGCGTACCAACCTGGACGCCATGTTCAACGTCACCAAGCCGTTCCTGGATCCGCTGCTCGAACGCGGCTGGGGCCGCATCATCAACATCTCGTCGATCAACGGCAGCAAGGGCCAGTTTGGCCAGGCCAACTATTCGGCAGCCAAGGCCGGCGTGCACGGCTTCACCAAGGCGCTGGCGCTGGAGGTGGCGCGCAAGGGCGTCACCGTCAACACCGTCTCGCCCGGCTACCTGGCCACCGACATGGTCATGGCCGTAGCTGAAAAAGTGCGCGAGCAGATCGTGGCCGGCATTCCCGTCGGCCGCCTGGGCGAGCCGGCCGAGATTGCAGCACTGGTGGCCTTCATCGCCAGCGACGCCGCTGCCTTCATGACCGGCAGCAACGTGGCCATGAACGGCGGCCAGCACATGTACTGAACCTGCAGGATCGGTTGCACGGGCAGCCCGTTTCCGCGTGATCTTCGTTGCGCTCTGGAGAGATTCCGTGTATTCACGATTGCCCGTGCCACTGGCCGGTAGCCCGACGGCGCTTCTGGCGCTTGACCACGCAGCGGCACTGGCGCGCCTGAGCGATGCCACCGTGACCCTGCTGCATGTCATTGAGCCCGCCCGGCCGAGCAGCGGCTTGGCCCGACCCAAGATCGACATCCGGGATGTCCCTGCGGGCTTCGCCGAGGCAGGCCAGGCGCTTCTGGAGGAGGCTGCAAACCGGCTGTGGCTCGACGGAATCCGCGCGGAAACGGTGTTGCTCCAAGGCCGAACCGACCGCGTGGCGACGCATATTGTGTCAACCGGGCTGAGATCAACGGCGCCGATCTGGTCATTTCAGGAGCCTGTCGGCTGCTGCTGGGCAGCGACGCTGAGCAGGTGGTGCGGCGTGCCGCCCGGGTTCCGGCAATGCTCGTGCGCCAGCCGCACCGCAGTACAAACGGGACGCACTCAACCCCACACACACATGATGGAACGGGGCTGGTCCTGCACGCAGGCACCTCTACAACCGCGAAAGAGGCTTTCAAGTGACGCGCTACCCTACAACAAAACATGATTCGATTTCGATGAACACGAATGCCAGCAACCAGCCATCCGCGCTCACGGATGCAGCGACTTTCGTCACCCTGCACGAGGTTGAAAACCTGATTGCGCGCGCCAGTATCCTGCCTCCCGTCCCCACCGCTGTCGTTCATCCTTGCGACAGGCGCAGCCTGGGCGATGCGCTCAATGCACGCGAGGCCGGCATCATCACGCCCGTGCTGGTCGCACCCGAGGCGCGGCTGCGTGCCGTTGCCGAACAAGCCTGGCTGGACCTGGCTGGCTGCGAAATCGTCGATGTACCGCACAGCCACGCCGCCGCTGCCTGCGCTGCGCAAATGGCCGGCCGGGGCGAGGTCCGGGCCCTGATGAAAGGCAGCCTGTACGCCGGCGAGTACCTGGGCGCCATCATCGATCCCGCGGCCGGCCTGCGCACCGAGCGGCGCCTGTCGCATTGCTACGTGATGCAGATCGCCGCCTACCCCTACCCGTTCATCATCACCGATGCGGCCATCAACATTGCGCCCACGCTGGAGATCAAGGCTGACATCGTTCGCAATGCCATTGACCTGGCGCATGTCATCGGCGTCAACCGGCCGCGCGTGGCCATCCTTGCGGCGGCGGAAACGGTCAACCCACGCATGCAGTCCACGCTCGATGCCGCGGCGCTGTGCAAGATGGCCGACCGCGGCCAGATCAGCGGCGGCGTGCTCGACGGACCGCTCGCGTTCGACAACGCCGTCTCGCCCGAGGCGGCCCTGACCAAGGGCATCGTCTCGGAGGTGGCTGGCCGCGCGGACATTCTCGTCGTGCCCGACATGACCAGTGGCAACATGCTGGCCAGGCAACTGGAATACATGGGCGACGTCCAGAGCGCCGGCGTTGTCATGGGTGCGCACGTACCCATCGTTCTCACCAGCCGCTCGGACTCGCGCCGCACGCGTCTGGCTTCGTGCGCGATTGCGCAGCTGCTGGCCGACCATCAACACCATCTGGCCCTCACATCCTGAACGTTTGGCCCCAGGGGAGATTCAGCCATGCAATACACGTCCGGTGGCAACGCCGCCCCGGTCCCGGGTGCTCCCTCCGGCGCGGGCGCAGCCATGGTGGGGCAGCTCGCCACCAGAGGCATTCGTAGGGCTGGCTCCGGCCTTGATGCCGGCAAGCTTGAAGCGGGGGTCAACGCTGTCAAACCGGCCGTCGGCGAAGTCACCCTGCAGGTGGGTGACGCCGCCGGGCCCGGAGCACGCAAGGCGCGGACCGGCCAGAACCCCATCGACCGCCCGCGCGTGCCCGGTGAAATCGCCCACGCTGCGGCTTGATCGATTCCGGTTGCATACTGCAGCGATATGCAAGCGTACTTCATGGTCCTGACATCCATGTGGCCGGCGCTTCGGCGAAGCCTCGTCCTGGCCGCCGCGGTGTTGACGCTCGGTGGCTGCGCGGCCGTCAGCGAGTTGCAGCCAGCGGTGTCCGTACGCACGTTGGCACCCGGCGATTACGTCACCCAGCGCCGTGGCGACGTGCTCAGCAGCGGCCGCCTCAGTGCGCTGAGCACGCAGACCCTGCGCGTCACCGGGCTGGACCAGCAGGCCTGCAAATTCCCCGCCTCCCCAGCCTGCACGACGGCGCTGGCCGCAGCCGGCGATCTGGACGACGAAACCCGGCTCTCGGCGCTGGCCGAACTGTGGTTGCAACGCGCCCTGTCTGGCCCGGCCGCCGAAGGCCGAGCCAACCTGGTGGCCTGGATCGAGACCGCGCGCCACGCTTACGCCTACCTGTTCTTTACGGCGCGCGCACCCAGCGAGCGCGCCTTCGAGGAGCGACAGACACAGGTGCGTGACTGGTACAACCATGCGGTGCAGCAGGTGGTCACCCAGCTGTTTCTGGCACGCGACCCACGGTTGGAAACAGCAACGGCTGCGTCGTCACTTCACGTGGACGGCTGGACGGTGCACATCAACCGGCAGCTGCGCCTGCCTGATGGTGTCGCCCTGCCGCAGGAGCTGCTACCCGCCAGCGCGCTTGCATTTCGGGGCCTGCGCGGCCACTATCGTCGCGACGGCCTCGGCGCCGAACTGGTGGCCGTGACGCAAGCGCCGGTGCAGCCAGAGGCGACAACCCCATCGGGAACCAACGGGCGCGAGCTGCCGCAGGCTGCCTGGAGCGAGATGCCCACGCCCAACCTGACGGCGGTGTTGCGTTTCAACGTGGACACGCTGGCCGAGCTGCTCACGACGCACGAACTCACCGTGGACATGCATGACCCGCTGCTGCAGGAGCAGCTGCTGCTGCAAGGGCGGCGCGTGCCGCTGGCCGGCGACTTCAGCGCCGGCTACGGCCTGTGGCTGGCGCGCTCCGGCTTCAGCCGCCAATCGCTGCGCGGCCTGCTCGGGCGCGAACCCGGTCTGGAGCGCCCGCACCTTTACCTGATGCAGCCCTGGGATCCCGGGCGGCGCATCATCGTCATGCTGCACGGCCTGGCCAGCAGTCCCGAGGCCTGGGTCAACATGGCCAATGAGCTGATGGCCGACGACGAGCTGCGGCGCGAATTCCAGATCTGGCAGGTTTATTACCCCACGAACATGCCGCTGCCGGCCAGCCACGCGGCCATCCGGCAGGTGTTGCAGGGCGCCTTGCAGCATTTCGACCCCGATGGCCGGGCCCCGGCCTCGCACGGGCTGGTGCTGATCGGCCACAGCATGGGTGGCATCATCGCGCGGCTGCTTGTCTCCAGCGCCGACGAGCAATTGCTGCAGTGGGCTGCGAGCGATCCCAGAATCGGCCTCGAGCTCTCGGGCGACACCCGTGCCGAACTGGAGCCGCTGCTGCGCTTCCAGCCCTTCCCGGGCGTGCAGCGCGCCATCTTCATCGCCACCCCGCACCGCGGAACGGCGGTGGCCGGCAAGGCGCCGGTGCGCTGGCTGTCCGGGCTCATTCGCCTGCCGCTGACTTTGCTCGAGGGCTTTGGCAACGTGCTGGCAACGCGCGCCCTGGCCGATACCGGCGATGCCAAGGCCGTCCTGGACAGCCTGCCCAGGAGCACGGACCAGCTCGATCAAGACGACCCATTCATCCAGGCAGCCGCGCGGCTGCCCATTCCTCCAGAGATCACCTATCATTCCATCATCGCCCGTTTGCACGCCGAGGGCGAACTGGCCGATTCGGACGACGGGCTGGTGCCGTATTGCAGCGCTCACCTGGCAGGCGCGGCGTCGGAAAAGATCATCGTCTCTGGTCACAGCGTGCAGGAAACGCCGGCAGCCGTCGCCGAGCTGCGGCGCATCCTGCGTGAGGACATCCATGCGCAGCGGCCACCTGGCGCAGCGCGGGCTCAACAAACGGACGGAAACCATGAATGACGGTTTGATCCTTGTCTTGAACAGCGGCTCATCAAGCATCAAGTTTGCGCTGTTTGACGCCGGTGTCCGTCCACTGCCGCGCCAGCCTGCGTGGGGCGGCCAGGTGCAGGGCATAGGCGGCAGCGCCCCGACCTTCGAGCAGTCCGGCGCGCCATCGGAGCGCATCACGCTCGACGCCAAGCACCCGAACACCGCGGCGCTGGCGCTGATCCGCAAGCGCGTGCTGCAGCGGTTGGCCGGGCGGTCGTTCACGGCAGTGGCGCACCGGGTGGTGCACGGCGGCAACAGCTACTTCGCGCCCACGCGCGTCAGCCAGGCGGTGATCGAAGACTTGCGCGGGCTGATTCCACTGGCGCCACTGCACCAGCCGTTTCCGCTCAAGGCCATGAGCCTGCTGCTCGAGCAACACCCGGGCGTGCCGCAGGTGGCGTGCTTTGACACCGCCTTCCACCGCACCATGCCGCAGGTCGAGCAGCTCCTGCCGCTGCGCTTCGAGGCGTGGGAGCGCGGGCTGCGCCGCTACGGCTTTCACGGGCTGTCGTATGAATACCTGAGCCACGTGCTGCCCGAGCGCCATGCGGACGCGGCGCGCGGGCGCACCATTGCCTGCCACCTGGGCAACGGTGCCAGCCTGTGCGCCATGCAGGACCTGCAAAGCGTTGCCACCACCATGGGGTTTTCGGCGCTGGACGGGCTGATGATGGGTACACGCTGCGGCGCGCTCGACCCGGGCGCGGTCATCTACCTCATGGAAATCGAGAAGCTTTCACTTGCAGAGGTGGCGCAGGCGCTCTACCACGACTCGGGCCTGCTGGGCGTCTCGGGCGTGTCGTCGGACCTGCGCGTGCTCGAGCCGCTGGAGGACGAGAACGAGCGCGTGCGCGCCGCGCTGGCGCTGTACGTGCGCCGCATCGTACGCGAGATCGGGGCGCTCGCTGCCGTGCTGGGCGGCCTGGACATGCTGGCCTTCACCGCCGGCGTCGGCGAGCACAGTGCCTTCGTGCGCGCGCGTGTCTGCCGCGACCTGGCGTTTCTGGGAATCGAGCTGGACGACGCGGCAAACCTGGACAATGCAGCAGTCATTTCCAGCCGGCACAGCCGTGTGCGCGTGGTCGTGGAGCCCACCAACGAGGAGTGGGTGGTGGCCAGGCACGCCTTGGACCTGGTCGGCAGCGCGGTCCTCGCGGCGTAAGAAAATGGTAACGTGCCGTGACAGGCCACGTGCTCGCGACAGGATTTCCACCCAAAACGCCGGACCCGTTGATCGCAAGACCGGCCAGCTGCTGGCAGGGGTGGCGCCATTGCGCGCGGAGAAAGGGACAGGCAGCGGCATGCTCGAGCATCGTGACAGCGAACTGCCGGGAATCTGCACCGCAGCCGATGCACGAATTGCATCGATCGACGTCATTGGCAAACTGCCGCGTCCGGATCAGCAATCCGGCTTTCCGCAGCCAGCAGCGCGCCGGCTGCTGCAGCCATTGCGTTTGCCTGATCGGCCCTCAACTGCAAGGGCGGACAGGCCGCGGCGTACGCCGTGATCCCGGCCCGCTTCGTGCGCGTGGCGGCTGGTCTGGATGGACAGGCCGCACGGCAATCGACCCCGTCAACGCAGAGACAAAGACCCATGGCTACCCCGCGCAAACCCAACCAGAAACTGCAATGGAACGTCGGCTACTGGTTGCTGGCGCTGCTGCTGCTGCTCATGCTGCAGAACTTCTGGCAAGCCAGCAAGGTCGAGCCCGTGCCCTTCAGCGAGTTTGAACAGGCGCTGGCCGACGGGCGCGTGTCCGAGGTCGTGATCGGAGACTCGGTGATCACGGGCAAGCTGAAGGTCCCCGACCAGGGCAAGAGCCTCATCGTCGCCAACCGGGTTGATTCCGACATGGCAGCCTGGCTTGACAAGTACAAGGTGCCCTACTCGCGCCGGATCGAGAGCACCTGGCTGCGCGACCTGCTCTCCTGGGTGTTTCCGGTGCTGATTTTCCTGGGGCTGTGGTTCTTCCTGATCCGCCGCATGACCAGCCGCATGGGGAGCATGGGCGGTTTCATGAACATAGGCAAGAGCCAGGCCAAGGTGTACGTGCAAACGGACACCGGCGTCACGTTCGCCGACGTGGCCGGCGTCGAGGACGCCAAGGGCGAGCTGCAGGAGGTCATCTCGTTCCTCAAGAATCCGAAGTCGCACGGGCGGCTGGGCGCGCGCATGCCCAAGGGCATCCTGCTGGTGGGCCCGCCGGGGACCGGGAAGACCCTGCTGGCCAAGGCGGTCGCCGGGGAAGCGGCGGTGCCCTTCTTCAGCATCAGCGGAACGGAATTCGTCGAGATGTTCGTGGGCGTGGGCGCGGCGCGCGTGCGCGACCTGTTCGAGCAGGCACGCGCCAAGGCGCCAGCGATCATCTTCATTGACGAGATCGATGCGCTGGGCCGGGCCCGTGGCACCAGCGGCATGGTCGGCGGCCACGACGAGCGCGAGCAGACGCTGCAGCAGCTGCTGGTCGAGCTGGACGGATTTGACAGCACGTCGGGCGTGGTGCTGCTGGCGGCAACCAACCGCCCGGAAATCCTGGACCCGGCGCTGCTGCGCGCGGGCCGCTTTGACCGCCAGGTGCTGGTGGACCGGCCCGACAAGGCGGGCCGGGTGCAGATCCTGAAGGTGCACATCCGCGACATCAAGCTTGCAGAAGGGGTGGATCTGGAGCAGGTCGCGGCGCTGACCACCGGATTCTCCGGCGCCGACCTGGCCAACCTGAGCAACGAAGCGGCGCTGGCCGCCACCCGGCGCCACGCCGACGAGGTGACGCTGCAGGACTTCACGGTTGCGATCGAGCGCATCGTGGCGGGCCTGGAAAAGAAAAATCGCGTGCTCAACCCGCGCGAGCGCGAAGTCGTTGCCTACCATGAAATGGGGCACGCGCTGGTCTCGCTTGCGCTGCCGGGCAGCGACCGCATTCACAAGGTATCGATCATCCCGCGCGGCATCGGCGCGTTGGGCTACACCATCCAGCGGCCAACGGAAGACCGCTACCTGATGACGCGCGAGGAGCTGGAGCGCAAGATCATGGTGCTGCTGGGCGGGCGCGCTGCGGAGAAACTGGTCTTCGGCCACCTGTCCACCGGTGCGGCCGACGACCTGGCCAAGATCACGGACATTGCGCGCGACATGGTGACACGCTACGGCATGGACGAGTCGCTGGGCTACGTTGCGTATGAGACGGAGCGCCCGCGCTTCCTGGACGTGCCGGCGTATCCGACCGCCGGTGGCCACAACGTGGGTGCCGACACGCAGCAGCGCATAGACAGCGCGGTGCGCGACATCGTCATGGACGCGTTCCAGCGCACCATCCGCATCCTGGAGCAGAATCGCGACGTGCTGGAGCGCACCGCGCGCGAGCTGCTGACCAAGGAAACGCTGGATGAAGCCGAGCTGGCCGCGCTCACCAGCGGCATCCAGCCGGCCGAATGACGGGGCGGCGGCACCGGGGGTACGATGGCTGATCCACGCAGATCGCCATGGCATGTCGCGAGCAAGCGCCTGGTTTGACGCTGGTATGCTGGGCCTGTCTGGCAGCGCGGCACGCTGCCCTGGCGCAAAACGACGTTCCGTCGGTCAAACCGGCTTTTTCGCCGCGGATGCAGACCGCCATGGTGATGACGGTTTCCAGGCACGGACGTGGAATCAGGCGGGGCTTGTCAGCATGAAGAGCCCCATGCAAGAAACGATTTTGCATGCGCTGCGCCGCGCAAACAAGGGGTCCATCGGGTGAGTGAAAAAACCGCAGGCACCGGCGTCGTGATCCGGATTCGCGGAGATGTGGTCGACGTGCGCTTTGCCGGGACCGTGCCGCGCATCCAGGAAGCGTTGCGCGTGGAAGGCATCCCGCTGGAAGTGGCGGCGCTGGTTGACCGCGACACGGTGCGCTGCATTGCCCTGGCGCCCTTGCGCGGGCTGGGCCTGGGCGCCGAGGTGGTCGCCACTGGCGCGCCCATCCAGGTGCCGGTAGGCAAGGCCGTGCTCGGGCGCATGCTGAACGTGTTTGGCGCGGCCATAGACGACGGCCCGGAGCCGGCGACCACCGAACGGCGCGCCATCCACCGGCCGCCGCCGCCGCTTTCCGAGCGGGTATTGCAGGGCGAGGTGCTGGAGACCGGCATCAAGGCCATAGACCTGCTGGCACCGATAGAGCGCGGGGGCAAGACCGGGCTGTTTGGCGGTGCCGGCGTCGGCAAGACGGTGCTCATCAACGAGCTCATCCACAATACGGTGCAATACCATCGCGGCGTGAGCCTGTTTTGCGGCATAGGCGAGCGCTCGCGCGAGGCCGAGGAACTGTACCGCGAGATGGGCGAGGCCGGCGTGCGCGAGCAGACGGTCATGCTGTTTGGCCAGATGAACGAGGCACCGGGCGTGCGCTTCCTGGTTGGCAAGACGGCACTCACCATGGCCGAATACTTCCGCGACGAGCTGCGCCAGGACGTGCTGCTGCTCATGGACAACGTGTTCCGCTTCGTGCAGGCTGGCGCCGAGGTTTCGGGCCTGCTCGGGCGCATGCCCTCGCGCGTGGGTTACCAACCCACGCTGGCCACCGAGCTGGCGACGCTGCAGGAGCGCATCACGTCAACACGCAACGGTGCCATCACCTCCGTACAGGCGGTCTACGTTCCGGCCGACGACTTCACCGACCCGGCGGCGGTGCACATCTTCTCGCATCTGTCGGGGTCGGTGGTGCTCTCGCGCAAGCGCGCCAGCGAAGGCCTGTACCCGGCGGTCGATCCACTGGCGTCCAGCTCGGTCATGCTGGCGCCGGCCGTGGTCGGCCAGCGCCATTGCGACATTGCCCGTGACGTGCGCCGCACGCTGGCCGAGTACGAGGAGCTGCGCGACATCATCGCCATGCTGGGCCTGGAGGAGCTGGCGGCCGCCGACCGCGCCGTGGTGGCGCGGGCACGCCGGCTGGAGCGCTTCCTGACGCAGCCGTTCAGCGTCGCCGCCAGCTTCAGCGGCACGCCGGGGCAGCGCGTGACCATCGCGCAAACGCTGGACGGCTGCGAGCACATCCTGGAGCGAACGGACTTTGACGACAGCGAAATGGATTACTACATGATCGGCGCGCTGCCGGCGGCCGGGCCGGCGGCTGCGCCGCAGCCGGAGCCGGTGTCATGACGCAGGGCGCGTCCATGCACGTGCGCGTGCGCCTGCCCACGCGCATCCTGTACGCGGGCGACGCGGGGCACGTGTTTGCCGTGGCTGAAAACGGCGCGTTCGGCCTCCTGCCCAACCATGCCGATTACGTCGCATCGCTCGTGGCTTCGGTGCTGATCTTGCGAAAGGAAACGGGTGAAGAACTGTTCTTTGGCATAGACCAGGGCCTGCTCGTCAAGCGCGGCCCCGAAGTCGATATCGCGGTGCGCCGGGGCGTGCGCGGCGACAGCCTGGATACGCTGTCGGAAACCGTCGCAACCGTCTTCACCGAGGTCGACGAGGCCGAGCGCACGGCGCGCACGGCGCTGTCGCGCCTGGAAGTGGGCATCGTGCGCCAGCTCAGCGAGCTGCGCAAACCCGTTTGAGCCTGCCATGAAAACCGACCGCGACCCCTCGCTCGACCCAATCCGTCGCGATGCCGAACGCCTGCGGCGCACGCGCCGCCGGCCGGCTTACAGCCCGCTGCGCGGGCTGGGCGCCTTTGGCGTGGTCGGCTGGTCCATCGCCATTCCGACGGTGGGCGGCGCGCTGCTCGGCCTGTGGCTGGACAAGGTGGCGCCCGCCCGTTTTTCCTGGCCGATTGCACTCATCCTGGGCGGGCTGGTGATCGGCATCCTGGTTGCCTGGGACTGGATGGCACGGGAAGATCGGCTGACCCGGGATGAAGGCCCGGAAACGACTGAAGAGGATGAGGGCAATGCCTGACTTTGATACACGCGCCGTCCTGCTCGGCCTGGGCGTCGGGCTGGCGGCCAGCAGCCTCTTTTTTGCCGGGCTGGGCTGGGGCCTGCGCTGGGCGCTGCGCGTGCGCCAGCCGGTGCTGGTGCTGCTGCCCAGCTTCCTGCTGCGCGCGGCGCTGCTGCTGGCCGCCGCCTGGTGGCTGGCGCGCGCGGCCAGCCCGCTCTGGTCGCTGCCCGCGTACATGCTCGCGTTTTTCCTGGTGCGCGGCGTGGCACTGCGCCGGGCCCGTCGCGGCCAGGGCAACGTGCCCGTCAACATGGAGCGCAGCTGAATGGAACTGACCCCCGACGTCATCGTGCTGGCCGAGCTCGGTCCAATCACGCTCAACGCGACCATCGTCAACACCTGGATCGTCATGGCGCTGCTGGTCGGCATCTCCTGGCTGGTCACGCGTCGCCTGCGCCCCGACGTGCCGCCTGGGCGCCTGCGCAACGCGCTGGAGGTGCTGGTGCAAATGATAGAAGAGCAGATCGGCGCCATCACGCGCGATGCCGTGCACCCGGTCATGTATTTTGCCGGCACGCTGCTGCTGTTCATTTCCGCGGCAAACATGCTGGCCGTGATTCCCGGCTTTCGATCGCCCACGGGCTCACTCTCGACGACCGTGGCGCTGACGCTGGCGGTGCTGCTGGCCGTTCCCATCTTCGGCATTGCCCATCGCGGCCTGGGCCACTGGCTGCGCAGCTTTGCCCAGCCAACGGTGCTGCTGCTGCCGCTCAATATCCTGGGTGAATTCTCCAAGGCGGTGTCGCTGTCCATCCGCCTGTACGGCAACGTCATGAGCGGCGCGGTGATCGTTGCCATCCTGCTGGCCGTCGCGCCTTTTTTCTTTCCGGTGGTCATGCAGCTGTTTGGCCTGCTGACCGGCCTGATTCAGGCGTATATTTTTTCAATCCTGGCAGCGGTCTACATTGCAGCGGCAATGGCCGATCCGCACGCCAAGCTGGAGGACAAAGCATGAGCGAGTTGAGCCTCGTTGCCCTGGTTTCCATCATCACCGCCGGACTGACGGTGGCCATAGGTTCGTTTGGCGCCGCGCTGGGCGAAGGCCGGGCCGCCGCCGCAGCCATGGCTGCCATCGCGCAGCAGCCCGATGCGGCGCCCGTGCTGTCGCGCACGCTGTTCGTCAGCCTGGCCATGGTCGAATCATCGGGCATCTACTGCTTCGTCGTGGCGCTGATCATGATTTTTGCCAACCCGTTCTGGGACGTGGTGCGCCCGGCGCTTGGAGGCTGAGTCGCGATGTCGATTGACTGGGTCACGGTGCTGGCGCAGCTGGCCAACTTCCTGCTGCTGGTCTGGCTGCTCAAGCGCTTCCTCTACCGTCCCATCCTGGCCGGAATCGACGCGCGCGAGGCCGAGATCGCCCGCCGCATGTCCGCGGCCGACGAGGCGCGCGAACAGGCCCGCGCGGCCGAGCAGGAATACCAGCGGCTGCGTGAGAAGCTGTCCGCGATACGGGAAGAAAAAGTGGCCGAAGCGCTGCGCGCCACCGAGCACGAGCGCGAGCAGCTGCTGGCCGAGGCGCGCGCGCAACGCGAGCAGGAGCACAGGGACTGGCGCCGCCACCTCGAGCGCGAACGCGAAGAGTTCGTGCAGCGCCTGCAGCGTGCCGGCGCGACCACGCTGCTGGAACTCACGCGCAAGGCCCTGCACGAGCTGGCGGGCGAAAGCCTGGAAGCGGCCATCGCGCGCCAGCTGGGCCAGCGCCTCACGCCCATGGCCGCGGAGCTGGGCGCGGCCGCCGGCCCGGTCCGGCAGGCCACCGTCAGCACGCAGCAGCCGCTGCCGGCCGAGGCGCAGGCGCACCTGACGGCCGAGCTCAAGCGCGCCCTGCCCGGCGCCGAGCCGCGCTTTGTCGTCGATGCCGAGCAATCACCCGGCGTCATCATCCAGGCCGGCGGCGCGCGACTGGACTGGACCATCGCCAGCTACATGGACGAATTCAACGCCGCGCTGACTCGCGCGCACCCCGCTGCCACGACCGCGCTGCAACCCGAGCATGAACAGCGACGATAGCATCGGCCACGCCGCCCTGGACGCGGTAGATGACACCGCGGCGGCGCACGCGCGGCAGGCTTTCGAGCAATGGCGCCAGGGCCTGATTGCAACGCCAGCGCCTGCGCCGGTGCTGACCGAGTCGGGCGTGGTGACCGATGTCGGCGACGGCGTGGCAACGGTGGCCGGGCTGGCGCGTGCGCTGGCCGACGAGCTGCTGCTCTTTGCCAGTGGCGTGCAGGGCCAGGTACTTGACCTGGAACCGGATCGCCTCGGCGTCATCCTGCTCGGGCCTGCCGATGCCGTGACCCTGGGCGAGGCGGTCTACCGCACGCGCAAGGTGGTCAGCGTGCCGGTGGGCCCGGAACTGCTGGGCCGCGTCGTCGATGCGCTGGGACGCCCGCTCGACGACAAGGGGCCGGTGGCCTGCCTGGCCCGGGTCCCGGTGGAGTCCGAAGCGCCGTCCATCCTGGAGCGGGCAGCGGTGGCCCGGCCGCTGGCCACCGGCATCACCGCGGTCGATGCCGCCATTCCGGTGGGCCTGGGCCAGCGCCAGCTCATCATCGGCGACCGGCAGACCGGCAAGACTTCGCTGGCCGTGGACGCCATGCTCAACCAGCAGCGCTCCGACCTCACGTGCATCTACTGCGCCGTGGGCCAGCGTGGCGACGCCGTGGTGCGCGCCATCGCTGCGCTGGAGGATGGCGGCATGCTGGCCCGGAGCATCGTCGTTGCCAGCGGCGACGAGGAGGCCCCCGGCCTGGCGTACATCGCCCCCTATGCGGCCATGGCCATGGCCGAGCATTTTGCCGCGCAGGGCCGTGACGTGCTGCTGGTCATCGACGACATGACGCACCACGCGCGCGCCTACCGCGAACTGTCGCTGCTGCTGCGCCGGCCGCCCGGGCGCGAGGCGTTTCCCGGCGACATCTTCTACGTCCACGCGCGCCTGCTCGAGCGTGCCGGGCAGTTCGGAAGCGAACGCGGTGGCGGCTCCATCACCGTGCTGCCGGTGGTTGAAACCGAGGCGGAGAACCTGTCGGCGTACATTCCGACCAACCTCATCTCCATCACCGACGGCCAGATCTACCTGTCGCCGCGGCTGGTGCGCATGAACCAGTTCCCGGCGGTGGACCTGGGCCTGTCGGTGTCGCGCGTTGGCGGCAAGGCCCAGGGCCGCGGCCTGCGCACCGTCTCGGGCAACCTGCGCGTGACGCTGGCGCAGTTTGAGGAGCTGGAGGACTTTGCCCGCTTCGGCACGCGCCTGGATGACAGCGTGCGCGCGCGCCTGGCGCGCGGTGTCGCCGTTCGTGCCGCGCTGCGCCAAGCCGAGCGCGACCCCCTGTCGACGCTCGAGCAGCTGGCCATCCTGGTCGCGGCCATGGAGGGCCTGTTCGACGGCTTGAGCAACGCCCAGGTCGCAAGCGCCATGCACCGGGTGCGCGCTGCGGCCCTGCGCGCCCTGGCCAAGGACCAGCCGCACATTGCTGCGGGCGGCACGCTGGACGAGGACCAGCGCCAGCATCTGCTTGCAGCAGCACGCGAGGCACTGGGCGAGATACCAGACGGCGGCCCTGCAACGACCGGGCAGGATGCGTGATGGCGCATACCCTGGAGCAACTGGCGCGGCAGGAGCAGACGCTGGTCAGCATCCATGGCATCGTGCGCACCATGAAGACGCTGGCCGCGATCAACGCCGCGCCCTACGAACAGGCCGCCACCGCCATAGACGGCTTCCGGCAGACCGTTCGCCACGGCCTGGCGGCCTTTGCCTGGCGCATGGGCAACCAGGTATTGACGGACAGCGGTGCCATGCAACGGCAGGTGCTGGTGGTGTTTGGCTCGGACCACGGCTTTTGCGGCAACTACAACGCGGTGGTGGCCCGGGCCGCGCAGCACTTCCTGGACGCCCCCGGCGCCCAGCCCGGCGTCGTGCTCTGCGTTGGCGCCAGGCTGCACGACGCGCTGGCCGACGCCGGCGTGCCAGCCGACCAGCTGCTTGTGCCGCCGGCTTCGGTCGACGGCATCGGCCGCCTGGCCGGCGACATCGTCACGCGCGTCGAGCAGCTCGGGCGCGGCGCACCGCTGACCCGGCTTGCCGTGCAACTGGCGTATACGCGGCGCGCCGGCCACGCCGAGCGCGAACCGCACGTCGCCACCCTGCTGCCGCTGCAGCGCGCGCTGCTCGCGCCCCCCCGGCGCTGGCCGGGACGATCGCTGCCCGACTTCGGCATGGCGCCAGCGGCGCTGCTAGCCGCACTGCTGCGCCACCACGTCTTTGCCAGCGTCTTCCATGCTGCTGCAGAAGCGCTGGTCACTGAAAACGCGGCACGCCTGGCGCTGATGCAGCAGGCCGAACAGTCCGTCGAGGAGCGCCTGGAAACCGTGCGGCGTGAGCTCTCAGGGGTGCGCCAGGAGCAGATCACCGAGGAGTTGATGGACATTGTCATCGGGCACATGCAATGAACTGAAGAGGTTGAGCGTTTGAAGAGGTTGAGCGAAGATGAAGAGGTTGAGCGTATTGCGTCCAGCGTCCAGCGTGTGCGCCTGATGAAAGATGATCTCGGCCCTTGCGGGCCCTGGATGAAAGCCGCCCGCGGCGGCTGATGAAGGTTTGGCGTCAAGCGTTGAGCGTCCAGCGTGTGCCGGCCACGCTCAACGTTCAACCTGTCCGGATGACAGATGATCTCGGCCCTTGCGGGCCTCGGATGATCGCCGCCTGCGGCGGCTGATGAAAGTTGGGCGTCAAGCGTTCAGCGTGAGCGTACAACGCCCAACGCCCAACGCTCAACGCTCAACCTCCCCATCATGGCGGCGCAGCCGCAGTCATTGCCGCCGCGCAGCGGCGAGGTCATCCGTCATGCGCCACGCCACACGCTCAACGCCAAACGCTCAACCTCCCCTTGGCGCCCTCGCCGCGATTCCCCGCCGAATGAAAGATGATCTCGGCCCTTGCGGGCCTCGGATGATCGCCGCCTGCGGCGGCTGATGAAGGTTTGGCGTCCAGCGTTCAGCGTGTGCCCACCACGCCCAACGCTCAACGCTCAACGCTCAACCTCTTCAAACGCTCAACCTCCCCATCATGGCGGCGCAGCCGCAGTCATTGCCGCCGCGAAGCGGCGCGATCATCGAAGCGTAAGCGAGGTCATGCGTTACGCTCAACGCCCAACGCTTGACGCTCAACGCCAAACGCCAAACGCCAAACGCCAAACCTCCCCGAGCCGCCATGACCGGATACGACCCCATAATCACCCAACTCAACATGCAGGGCTGGGCCATCTCGGACTCGGCTGTCCGGCCGCAATGGAGCCGGCAGCTGCTGGCCACGGCGCAGAAGCAGTGGAAGGCCGGACGGTTCGAACCGGGAGAATTCGGCCGCGCGGGCGCGGGCGGGCGCCAGGCCGAGATCAGGGGCGACGCGATCTGCTGGATCCAGCCGCAGTCACGGACGGCCGCGCATCCGTTCTTTTCATGGATCGCGCAGTTCCGGGACCTGCTGAACCAGCGCTTTGACCTGGGGCTGCGCAGCCAGGAATTTCACTTTGCACGCTACCCGGCCGGCAGTGGTTACAAGAAGCACATAGACCAGCATCGCGGGCGCAACTTCCGCAAGATCTCGCTGGTGCTCTACCTCAACCGGCAATGGGACGCCGCAGACGGCGGCGAGCTTTGCCTGTACGAAACGTACAACCCCGACGTGGAAATCCGGCGCGTGGCGCCGCTGGGCGCGCGCCTCGTCGTTTTTGTCAGTGGCCGCGTCCCGCACGAGGTGCTGCCGTGCAAGGCCACGCGCTGGAGCATCGCCGGCTGGCTGCGGACCGACGAGCCCGCGTGACCGGCGCACCCGGTATCTTGCTGCTGTCCGCGCCGGCGAAGGGATGGCAGGCGTGCAAGCCCGGGCCCGACACGGCGGCATCGACGATCCCGATACTGCATGCCGGACATTCTGGCAACGCTGCGGCGTTTCATTCCGGCGTCTGCTGCGGGCGTCCGCATGCCGGAATCCGTTTCTCTGGCCAGGCCGCTGCTTCTGCCACAATCACGCTCATGTTCTGGACCCTGCCCACCATGCTGACCTGGGCCCGCATCATGGCGATCCCGCTGATCGTGGCGGTGTTCTACGTCTCGCTGCCCGCGCAGCTGGCCAACGTGGTTGCGGCGCTGATGTTCATCCTTTTTGCGCTGACCGACTGGCTGGACGGGTTCCTGGCGCGCCGGCTCAAGCAAACGTCGGCGTTTGGCGCGTTCCTGGACCCGGTGGCGGACAAGTTCCTGGTCTCCGCCTGCCTGCTGGTGCTCGTGCACCTGCACCGGATCGACGTGTTTGTAGCGCTCATCATCATCGGCCGGGAAATCGCCATCTCGGCGCTGCGCGAGTGGATGGCCAAGATAGGCGCGAGCAAGAGCGTTGCCGTGCACATGCTGGGCAAGGTCAAGACGGTGACGCAGATGGTTGCCATTCCACTGCTGCTGTACAACGGCGTGCTCTGGGGCGTGAACACGCACTACTGGGGCGTGTGGCTGATCTGGATCGCTGCCGTGCTCACGGTCTGGTCCATGGCCTACTACCTGCGCAAGGCCGTGCCTGAAATCCGGGCGCGGGTGCGGTAGCGCCCCCCGCGCGAGCCATCAACGCGCGGCGCCGTCCGCATGCAGCCAGCGCGAACTGCCGCGCAACCTGGCCCGAAGGCGCAAGTCGGGACCGATGCGCGCCACGTCCACGTAGTCCAGTGCAACGCCCTGCGCCACCGTGGTGAGCGGCGCCAGTTGCGCAATTCCGGCGCCCTCGCCCAGCAGCAGCGGCGCCTGATACAGCAGCAGCTCATCGACCAGGCCGGCGCGCCACAGCGCGCCGCCCAGGATGCCGCCCGCCTCGACGTGCAGCTCGCCCACGCCGCGGGCGGCCAGGTCGCGCAGCAGGCTGCGCAGGTCGACCTGGCGCCCATCGGCCTGCGCCGGATCGGCGCGCGGCAGGCAAACCACTTCGGCGCCCCGGGCGCGCAGCGCGGCCGCGGGTTCCGGGGACGCGCTGGCCGTATAGATCAGGACCTGGCGGTCCCGGACGCGCCACAACCGCGCATCCAGCGGCGTGCGCAAGGCGCTGTCGGCGATGACCAGCACCGGCTGGCGCGGCAGATCCACGCCACGCACGTCAAGCCGCGGGTCGTCGCCCAGGATGGTGCCCATGCCGGTCAGGATGGCGTCGGCGCGTGCGCGCCAGGCATGGCCATCGGCACGTGCTTGAAGGCTCGTGATCCACTGGCTGACGCCATTGGGCAACGCGGTGCGTCCATCGAGCGACGCTGCCGCCTTGACACGCAGCCAAGGCAGCCCGCGCAGCATGCGGCTGAAAAAGCCCAGGTTGAGCTCACGCGAATCCGTCGCGCCAACGCCCAGCGTGACGTCCACCCCGGCCGCACGCAGCCGCGCAAGACCCTGCCCCGCCACCCGGGGATTGGGGTCCCGGACGGCCACCACCACGCGCGCGATACCTGCTTCTGTGAGCGCGTCGCAACACGGCGGCGTGCGACCCTGGTGCGCGCACGGCTCCAGCGTGACGTACGCGGTGGCACCCGCGACGCTGGCGCCGCGACTGCGAGCGTCCCGCAACGCCATGACTTCCGCATGCGCCTGCCCCGGTCGCTGCGTCATGCCACGGCCCAGCAGCTGGCCATCTGCGCCCACCAGCACGCAACCCACGGCCGGGTTGGGACGGCATGCCGGTGCGGCCAGCCGCGCCAGCGCCAGCGCATCCTGCATGAATTGCAAATCGGTGGACGAAGTCATGGAGCGGAAGGTCGGCAAATCCTGCTTTTTCCAGCCGGGCGCTGAAGACAGCCGGCATGCCGATTGTGACGCAGCCGCAGCCGGCACCTGCGCCCGCACGGCCATGAGAGCCTGCGACGCAAGTGGCGCAAGGCTGGCTGGCGCCACAAGGCCAGGCCGGGACGACAAGGACAAAAGAAAAACGGGTTGCGCCCTTGCTGGCCGCAACCCGTCTTGAAAATGGCGGAGTGGACGGGACTCGAACCCGCGACCCCCGGCGTGACAGGCCGGTATTCTAACCAGCTGAACTACCACTCCGCGCTGGCCAGCCCGGCTGCCACAGCAGCCATGCCGGCCAAAAATGGCGACCCTACGGGGATTCGAACCCCGGTACCCACCGTGAAAGGGTGGTGTCCTAGGCCTCTAGACGATAGGGTCAGTAACCTTCTCTACAACGCCAACCTGGTGGAGGTAAGCGGGATCGAACCGCTGACCTCTTGCATGCCATGCAAGCGCTCTCCCAGCTGAGCTATACCCCCGAACCCTGAAAACCCCTGAAATTCGTGGCGCGCGCTGTATCAAACCCTCAATTATATCCGGTTTTCTACAACGTACGCAGCTTTTGCACAACTCTGTCGCGTCGGCTCAATGCCAGCATGGCATCCAGCGATGGCGTCTGCGGCGTGCCAAATACCAGCACCCGGACCGCCTTGGCCAGCTGCGGCATCTTCAGCCCGTGGGCACGCAGTATAGCCTTTATTTCGGTTGCGATGTCGCCTGCCTGCCACGGCACGTCCTGCAGGCGCCCGGCCAGGTCGTGCAGCGCCGGCTGGACGTCGGCACCAAGGTATTGCGCCCGGTCCGCATCGCTGGCTGACGCGTCGCCGTAGAACAGCGCCGCCGCGTCAGCGAGCGCGACCAGCGTGTCGCAGCGGCTGACATAGAGCTCGCATATGGCCGGCAGCCGCTCGTCCGCAACAAGCTGGCGCGCAGCCAGGTGCGGCGCAACGCGTTCCGCCAGCTCGGCGCCAGACAGGGCCTTGAGGTGCTGCGCGTTGACCCAGCGCAGCTTGGCCTCGTCAAACTGGCCCGCGCTGCGCCCCAGGTGGTCCAGGTCAAACCATTCCAGGAACTGCGCCACGCTGAAGATCTCGTCGTCGCCATGGCTCCAGCCCAGCCGCGCCAGGTAATTGATGACGGCCTCGGGCAGGAAGCCCTCGTCCCGGTACTGGGTGACCGGCTTGGCGCCGCGGCGCTTGCTCATCTTCTCGCCCTGCTCGCCCAGCACGGTAGGCAGGTGCGCGTAAACCGGCGGCGCATGGCCCAGCGCCTGGAAGATGTTGATTTGTCGCGGCGTGTTGTTGACGTGGTCGTCGCCACGGATGACGTGCGTGATCCGCATGTCCATGTCGTCGACGACCACGCAGAAGTTGTACGTGGGCGTGCCATCCGGGCGCGCGATGACGAGGTCGTCCAGCTCGGCGTTGCTGACCTGCACGCGGCCCTTGACCTTGTCGTCCCAGGCAACAACGCCATCCGGCGGGTTGCGAAAGCGCAGGACGGGCTGCACGCCCTCCGGGACGGGCGGCAGCGTCTTGCCGCGCTCGGGGCGCCAGGTGCCGTCGTAACGCGGCTTCTGCCGGGCGGCCTTCTGGCGTTCACGCAGCGCGTCCAGCTCTGCAACGCTCATGTAGCAGGGATACGCCATGCCGCTGGCCTGCAGTTGCGCCAGCACCTCCTTGTAGCGGTCCATGCGCTGCATCTGGTAATACGGCCCCTCGTCCGGCGTGAGCCCGAGCCAGGCCATGCCCTCCAGGATGACCTGCACGGCCTCGTCGGTCGAGCGCTGCAGGTCGGTGTCTTCTATGCGCAGGATGAAGTCACCGCCCCGGCCCCGGGCAAACGCCCATGGGTACAGCGCCGAGCGTATGTTGCCCAGGTGGATGAATCCGGTGGGCGACGGCGCAAAGCGCGTGCGCACGCGCTGCGTGATGGCGGGTTCCTGGTCAGACATGTCCTGCAATTTCCGCACCCATCCGGATGCAAATGAAAGGGTTGGTGGCCACGGCCGGGGTCATGCCACGGCCAGGCAGTGATCCAGGCCACGGGCCAGGTCCTGCTGGATGTCGGGCGCGTGCTCCAGCCCCACCGACAGCCGCAGCAGGCCCTGCCCGACACCGGCAGCATCGCGCTCCGGCTCGGACAGGCGCGCGTGCGAGGTGCTGGCCGGATGGCTGATGAGCGTTCGCACGTCGCCCAGGTTGGTGGCGATGCTGCACACCCGCGTGCTGTCGATCACGTGGAATGCGCGGCGCCGCGCCTGCGCAGGATCTGCTGCACGGACGGCAAACGCCAGGATGGCGCCCCCGCAACCGGACTGCTGCGCCATGGCCAGCGCATGCCCGGGATGCGAGGCAAGCCCCGGGTAATGCACCCGCTGGACAGCCGCATGCGCCTGCAGCCACTGCGCCAGCGCCAGCGCATGCGCGCTTTGCGCCCGGACCCGCAGCGCCAGCGTCTCCAGCCCCTTGTGCACGACCCAGGCGTTGAAAGGCGACAGCACCATGCCCAGCGTCTTGCTCAGCGGGCGCAGCTGCTCGTCAACGAGCGCGCGGGACCCGCAGACCGCGCCGGCCATGACCCGGCCCTGCCCGTCCAGGAACTTGGTGCCCGACTGCACCACCAGGTCCGCACCCAGCGCCAGCGGCCGCTGCAGCGCCGGCGTGGCAAAGCAGTTGTCTATGGCCAGCAGCGCACCGGCCTCGTGTGCAATCGCGGCCAGCGCAGCGATGTCGCAGACGTCGGCCAGCGGGTTGTTGGGCGTTTCAGCAAAGAGCAGCCGCGTTTGCGGTCGCACAGCTGCGCGCCAGGCCTGCACGTCGGTTTGCGAAACAAAGGTCGTGTTGACGCCAAACCTGGCCAGGTGCTCGCCCAACAGGCTGATGGTGGAGCCGAACATGGCGCGCGAGCAGACCACGTGGTCCCCGCTCTTGAGCAGCGCCACGGCCAGCAGCGTGATCGCCGCCATGCCGCTGCTGGTGGCGATGGCGGCCTCGGCGCCCTCCAGCGCCGCCAGCCGGTTTTCAAACGCAGTGACCGACGGGTTGCCGCTGCGCGTGTAGGTGTAGCCCGGCTGCTCGCGCGCGTAGCGGCGCGCCGCGGTGGCGGCGTCGGGCTGCACGAAGCAGCTGGTGAGGTAGACCGCCTCCGAATGCTCGCCGTAGCCGCTGCGCGGCACAGACACGCGCAGTGCCAGCGTGTCGGGGTGCAGCCCCTCGGGAAGCGGTCGTTGGCTCAGAAAATCCTCGTTCACGTCTGTCTGCCTGGTGTGCGGTTGCGGCACGCATCGCGCTGCTTGTGCCGGCCCGTATTGTCCCACTTGCCGTTATGGCACCGCGCCGGCCCAGGAGTCTGTCGGGCTTAAAGACTCACCGATCCACACAACCGCGTCCCTGAATCCGTAACCTCACCTACTGATTCTGCCGGTTTTCGTTGCTGGATCAATGGGTTGCCGTTAAACTGCAGCTCACCCCACAGGTGAGCCGTCCAATGAGTGAATTCGTCATCAAGCAACTGCCCTACAACCTGAGCAGTCAGGCGGGCTTGGCCCTGGTGAGCAAGTATCTGCGGCGCATCAACCTGAATGCGCTTGTTGATCCAATCTTTCCCGTGCGCTGGGGAATCGCCAACAGCGCCATCCTCAAGAGCTACCTGGCCCTGCTGTGCCAGGGCAAGAGTGACTTTGATGCCATCCAAGCGCATCGGGCCGACTCCTTCTTCGCCCGCGCACTGAATCTGACGGCCGTGCCCTCCAGCCCCACGCTGCGCCAGCGCATGGATGCGCAGGCCTCGGCCTGGTTTGAGTTGAGCGGGCGCATCAACGAGGCCTTGTTGTCCATGCGCATCAACGGCCAGGCGGTGGACTTTGGCAGCCTGCCTTGCGGCTACACGCCGCTGGATGTGGACACCTTTGCCATGGACAATGGCGATACCGCCAAGAAGCTGATGGGGCGCACCTACGCCTGGGTGGATGGCTACTGCCCCATTGCGTCTTATCTGGGTACAGCCGGCTTTTGCCTGGAGCTGGCGCTGCGCCCGGGCGTGCAGCACTCGGCACGCGAGAGTGAATATGACCTGCAGCGCGTGCTGCCCATAGCCACGCGCCTGGTGTCCGGGCCCTTGCTGGTGCGCGCCGATTCTGGCTTTTGCTCGCAGGCGCTGATGCGCACCATCGCCGAGCAGGGCCGGCTGCTTGAGCGCGACGTGGCCTTTCTCATCAAATGGAATCCGCGCAGCACGCCGATTGAGCGCATGGCCGCACAGAAGGGGGCGGATGCGGACACCCTGTGGTGTCACCTGCGCGCTGGCAAGCGCCAGTGCGTGTGGGAAGAAACCATCGGCATCGATGCGCTGAGCACCAATACCGTGGCCGATGCCGATCAGGTGCCTGAGCAGCAAAGCCATGTGGTGCGCCGCATCTATCGGCTCACCGAGCGTGTCCTCGACAAGCACGGCCAGCCCATGCTGCTGCCCGAATACATCCTGGAGGGCTGGACAACGACGCTGCCGGCAAAGCTCAGCGCAGGCAAAGTCATCGCCTTGTATGCCGATCACGCCACACATGAGCAGTATCACCGCGAATTCAAGACCGACCTGGATCTGGAGCGGCTGCCTTCGGGCAAGTTTGATACCAACTATCTCATCTGCCAGCTGGCAGCGGTGGCGATGAACCTGCTGCGGCTGATCGGCCAGCAGACGCCGCTGGGCAAGGATGCGCCCATCCGGCACAAGGCCAAGCGCCGGCGCATCAAGACGGTGATGCAGGAGATGATCTACAAGGCCGGGCGCATGATGCATCATGCCGGACAGTACCTCATTGGCCTGGGGGCCAATGACCCGGGCTTTGCGGTGTTCGAGCGCCACTATCGCTGCCTGGCCAGCGACTGAGCACCCCGACATCCAAAACCTGCACCACTGACGACGCCAAGCCCCTGGATGATGCCAGAGGTGGGCACACGATGCGTGGCCGCAAGCGGCCGATAGGCTGCCCCGTGAGCGACAAGATCGTCCGAACCGTGAGCCGACGGGCCTTTGGCATGGGGTTTTGGATGGTTTGTGCGGGCATTGCGGGCTCTTCAGGCGCAGGAAATGGAAATCAGCGGGGCGGTCACGGATTCAGGTTCGACGACAAAGCGCGCCAGATGATCTTCGGCAAGCCACTCATCGACCGAGGGCGGCAGCAGGTAGGCGGTGGCGCGGTCGACGCTGATGAAATTGCTCATGTGACCTGCGGTGCGGTTGCGGTAACGCAAATTTTATCTGTTGCGATGTTGAAGGAAGGGCCGTGTGAAGGAAAGGCCGAGTTTTAGGGGAAAGTCCGACAGGCTGCTAGTATCAGCCACTGCTGGATTGGGCGGCGCGCGATGCAACTGTTGTTCCCACCTTGACCGAATTGGTCCAGGAACAGCCGAGCCGAGCATTTTGGAAGTGTTACAGGCTCATTAAACATTCTGGCAAGTCTTGGAGCCGCAAGCAAGCATACACGGGATGTACAAGGCCATGAGACTGAATCTGCGTCGTCCAGCGCGCCGGCGCGCATCCTAAACGTCAGCGCGTACCGCTGTACGTGCCGCAGCGTCCCTATAACGGACTGGTCTGCAGACTTCGTCTCAGGCGCGTTAGCCTGTGGTCGCCGCATAAATAATCAAATGTTTCTCAACTGTCCAAACGCTGAAAGGCAGTTCATTTTCCGGGCGGTTCACGTCGTTACAAACACCTTTACTAACCGTTGACCACGCGGTAAACTCTATACACCACGGCTGGCCCGGGGGCGACCTTCCCTTCAGCCAAAAAGACCGTTTGGTTTACCCAACCGTAGCGCTCGTCACCGGCCTCGAGTCGAGGATTGGTGAAAAAGTATTGGTCGCCGTACTCAGTTGACGTGTCGCCGCCGCCGAGCACTGCCCCTACGGCTGGAGTGACTTGAATCAAGCCATTGTACTGGACATAGATATGCGCGCCGTCAATAGTCTGTATAGTGAGGCGCACGTCAAGGCGACCGAAACCATCATCGCCAAGCAGCACCCAGTCAGCCCCAGCGCCAATAATCGCTCCGCTAAGTCGCTCACCGACTACGCTTCCGTCAATAACGTTGAATATCAGGCGCTGCCCAAAAGGACCTCGGCCAATCTCGTCGGCTCTAAGATTAGCGCGCATCTCGGCTTCGTATATTAACTTTACCATATTTTATCCTATGACGGCGAAAAGCTTATCCGATCCACGTTCAGTGGACCCTCCAAAGCACACCAAGTCCCATCCACCGACGATGGCCTTGGCCACTTACTGCGTTCCAGGTACTGGTTGTCGGTGGGCAGCGAGGAGATTCGTTCTTGTCGGCGTCATTGTGTAACTCCGTCGGCACGTAGCGCCTGGTGAAAACAAATCAGCGGAGCCAGGTAGCATTACAACACTTCACCCGACCAACGTTGTCCAGCAACGACTGGAGAAGCATTAATGTTGCTTTGTTTTAAACATATTCCCAAGATCTTTGGCTGTCGGCTCGATTATATTAGTGAACAGCTTATCAAGAGGCATTCCTTTGAATTCGGGTAAGTACGTGGCATTCCAGTACGCCCACAAAGGCATACCTTCGGGACATTCAGCCTCTGTGATTGCTATTGCGAGTAACACATCACGATAGAAGCCAGGAGGAGCTGCATCAAAAGCCTCCCGAAGCTGCTGCGTGTTCATATACCTGATTCCGTGACCCTCACATCCGAAGCACGCCTCATACCGGCATAGCCACGCCATGTCACATCGATTGGGCTGCGCCAACGCGCCCAAGCCACGCCATCAGCCTGCACATGGTCTGTCAA
>Ga0172382_10001436_pt1 | contig 42602 bp, 48 predicted proteins | sample Leawel138RmetaG_FD_122245 | JGI IMG/M metagenome (GOLD analysis project Ga0172382, IMG submission 122245) | Leachate microbial communities from a municipal landfill in Southern Ontario, Canada - Leachate well 138R metaG | ecosystem: Engineered > Solid waste > Landfill > Unclassified | place...
CAACGATTTTATATGGTGGAGTATCGCAAGGAAGGTATCCATGCTAAAGCTCGGCACGCTGAAGAAATTAACGAAAGGAAACAAGCGACCGAATGAAAAAAAATGGTTTTAAAAAGTTTTTAAAGAAACAATGGAAATGGTTAGTAACCGGGGGTTTTTTCCTTATTTCCGGGTTGGTAGTCATGTTAATTGGCTTTACAATGACGGGTTGGTCACTAATTGAATGGATCAAAAGTCCATACGCAACTACAGTCTTGATTATCATGTTAATTGGCGGAGTATTATTGCTCTTGCTTTTGGTGGAAATGAAACGTCGTAGGTTGGGGGATGACGACTAATGAAAAAAGATAATTGGTTTAATAAGTTAGACAAGAAAAAAGTCATTAAAAGTTTTACGCTTGCATGGGGACTAATTCTAATCGTCGTCATGACAATTACAAATATTGGCCTCAATGAAGAGTTTAATTTTAAAAAGTGGCTTGGCGATACGCTAATCATTTTAGGTATTATTATTTTCGGGATGTTCATGGGAGAAAGTGTCGGTGAAGACGCCCAAAAAGAACGTTCTGGCGGTTTATATCAAAATGCACTTTTCGATTACAACGATTTATGGAAGAAAATCGAAGACCTTTTAATGTATTTTATTCAATTTTTTGGGTGGTTTGCGGTTCAAGAATTATTTAACAAAAAAGTTAATTATTTAGTAATGAATAATATAACGCAACTTAATGCCAAAAAAATTATTAAGTATTGTGCTATTGCGGATATTGAGGAGTTAGTGAAACGTCCAATTGAAAAGTTAGACTATGAAACGGGCGAAACAATTCGTATTGGCAAAATCAACGAAGAACAAGTCGAAGCCGTGAAGGAGGTCTTGCTTGGCAAAATTAAGCTTGACGCAAGTAACCCAAACTATTACATGAGTGCTTATGGTGTCAGTAATAACAAGTCTGTGCTTGAACAAGGTAAGCACTTAGACGAAATGATTAAGTTTAACAAGCGCGCAAGTCGGGGCATTAAGTTAGTGTTCTCAATTGTTGTGTCGGTTGTTTTTGGGTTATTAAGTGTTAAAGAGTTCATGAGCGGCGACGATATTCAAGCATGGATGAACCTCGTTATTCGGGTTACTTCGCTTATTACTTCGTTTTTAAGTGGTTGGTTAAGTAGTGTTGAAGACGTAAAACTAAAGGCGCTACAAATTACCAATAAGGTAACTGTTCTTCAACTTTTCAAGAATTCTTACGATAAAAAGATATTTATTCCACTTAATGAAGAGGAAGTTATTGCACAAGAATTAGAGGAAATTAAAGCGGAACAGCGTAATGATAGCGTTGAATTATCCGCTGAAACTGATAATGTTGAAAGAGAGGAAGTTACTAATGAGTGAAGAAAATAAAATCACGATTTTAGGTGATAAAGAAAAAGATTATTTAATGGCTAAATCAGCCGCTACATTACCTAAAAACCCAAGCGAACAAGGTTGGAGTTGGGACAAAATTCTTAAAACATTTCATGAACCGCTGCAAGTTATTTTTAAATGGTTACAAGCAACGCAAGGTGAAGCTGAATTAGAAATTCAAAAAATCTATAGCGATATTTACGATATTGTTAATGGTCAAACGACGGTTTCCAAAGCCGAAAAAGACGCTGAAGGAAATACCATTTTATATTACTATGCCCATAGATTAAGTATGCAATACGAAGAAAATAGCATTACTTTCGAACTACAAAACGGCGACGGCAATCCACTTAACGATGGAATAATTACCATTCCTCTTGTAACGACTGAAAACGACGGTTTAATGTCCACTATAGACAAAGAAAATTTAGATGGTTTGCTTGACGGTGAACGGACGGCGGATAAAGCTGATAAATCACGCAAAGACGATAAAGGGCGAGTTATTGAAAGCACCTACATTAGCGATTTTAATGGTGTAAATCGTGTTATCAATGCGAGCGATATTGTTTTCACTTTGAAAATTAAAACTCCAACGGGGGCGGAAAAAACGACTACATTTTCATTGCCAAGCGCAACACAAGTCGCGTCTGGTTTGTTATCAGCAACCGATAAAACACGACTTGATAACTTATGGGCAGTGTTACAAAAAAGCGATGACCCGAACTTTGTCGATACGATTAACGAGATTTTAGCCATTTTCGCAAACTACCCGCAAGGAATGGACATTATTGCTCAATTCGCCACAAAGGTTGATAAAGTAGCGGGAAAAGGGTTGTCCACTAACGATTACACTAATGAAGAAAAAAGTAAAGTCGCTAACGCTGCTTCGAAGGCTTATGTGGACGAAGGCGACGAAACGATACAAGCCCACGATTTAGACAATGCTACTGTCGAGCGTGTTATGTTTGTTATTGAAAACGGACAACCAATTTTAAGAATTGAATAAAAAGGAGAATAAATAAAATGGATCTTAATTTACCAAATAGAGAGTTGCAAGAACGGCAAGTAATAGCTCTCGAACAATTAGCACAAGGGAAGACGCCATTAAACAAAACAATTTATGGCATTCGTGGTTTAGGGCAAGAAAACCCGATTTTAACACGCACGTATGACGCAAAGAGCGTTACGCTCGATATTGTTACAAACGGCGATTTTAAGGAAGTTTACGCAAGTGACCAAGCATTCCAAGATTTCTTTAATTTCCCCGAACATACGGACGCTCTTGGCAATGTATTTATCACAATTACCCCAAAATCATTTAGGTTTGATTTAACAAGCAATGGTGAAATTATTGCCATTTCGGTCAAAGAATACGAAGATGGGGACGAAGAACTCGGTTTTCACGTTCATTCAGCGTTCAAAAAATGGGTTACGGAAACTGCTTATGATGGCGTTGGTTCTATTCAAATTGCCAAGTATAACAATAGTGCGTATGACGTTAATTATGATGATTACGCTGATGGAATTAGCGACATTGACGATATTCGTGTTCGCTCGGTTGAAGGCGTTACAACTGACCACCACTACGCAAGTTGGGATGACGGACTTTACATTGTTAAAAACACCCACTCCGATTACAATTTACTCCATTGGATGTATCTTGATTTAATGCGAATGTTAATGGTTATCTACTTTGCAAGAACTGATATTCACAACATGTTTGAAATTCCGTTTGACTGGGCTGGCGATAATTGGGAAGAAACTACAGAAAAAAGTAGTATTACGGGTAATACCGACGGAATGGACAGCCACACGGGCTTTAAGGCTGATACTCGGCAATACCGTATTTTTGGGTTAGACGATTTCATTACTGGAACGACAATCAATGGTTGTTATGTTGCACCCGGGCAACATATTTATAGCCATTTATTCCACTTTGACGCTCTTAATGACGACGGCGGACTTACTTCTTCATTGCCAAAATTAACAAATTACGGTGATGGCGACTTTGATATTATTACTAAACTTGGTTTCGATCCACTTGAACCAGCGTTTAAAGTTCCGGTTGCCTTGCGCCCAACAACAAGTGAAACGCCGGAAGATAGTGTTCAAAACATTTATTATTCATCCAAGGGCATTATTCCTTCGGATAGTCAAATCGCCGGAAACGAACAAAACCAACGGGGTCAATTATATGCATTTTCTTATAGAACACAGTATATATTCCCGGACAACGGTATTTTTTATTCCCGCTGGTACGACGGGTTCTACTACGCTTGGGACTACGGCTACTTCGCCTCCGCCCGCCTTTGCAAACCGCCCTTTTAGGGGGTTGGTAAGGGGGAGCATTCCCACTTACACATAAGTAAATAAAAAATTGGGGTCTATTCATAAGTGCTGGGGTTGAGGACTATTGTCCCGCTGGAACAACAGGTTCAACAACGCTTGGAACAACGACAACAACAACTCCGCCCGCATTCGCTAATAACGTAACGGATGAAAAATCAAGAGGTGTATAGATTCCATGCCGCAAGGCAAAAAGTAAATTCGACAAAGGGACGGGTTAGTAAGTAATTGAAAACCCGTTAGAATTAGCAAAGGAAAGGAAACAATGAAAACAGTAAAAAATATCTATTCCCGCATTGCCACAAAAGAAAACGTTTTAAGCGTGATTCAAAAAAGCAGTAAAGGGAAGAAATACGCTCATCAAATTGTGAAAAAACAAGATAAATATGTTGATTTCATTGTTCAAACATTAGTTTCAAAAGAATACTTGCTTCACCCCACAAAGACGGAAATTATCAAGGAGCGGGAAAAACCGCGCTTGATTACGAAAAGTCCATACTTCCCAAATAAGATTTATGACTATTTACTCGTTGACGGCATTAAAGAAGTTGTTGATAAGGGAATGTATAAATGGTGTGTTGGCAATGTTAAAGGACGTGGCAAAGACGTTGGTATCAATTATGTATTTCGCTACATTAAAGAATACAAATACGCGATCAAACTCGATATCAAAAAGTTTTATGACAACATTGATAAAGAAGTGCTTTATAACCTCGTCAGCAATCGCATTAGCGATACCGACTTTATGAATTTCTTTAAAGCAGTTATTGGTGATAACGGTAAGGGTATTGGGTTAGGGCTTAATTCAAGTCAATGGTTATCAAACTTTTACCTTCAAGAACTCGATTACTACATTAAACAAGAACTGAAAATTGAAAAATATGTGCGCTACGTTGACGATTTAGTGCTTATTAGTAATAACGCACGTAAATTAAAGCGGGCAATTGTGCAAATTGGTGCGTTCCTAGGCGACAAATTGAAGTTAACGCTTAAATATATACCCGAAGTAATAAATGTTGCCAGTGGTGCTTCTATTGAGTTTTTAGGTTATAAGATTTCTCGTAGAGAAATAACTTTAAAAAAAAGACTTTTTCACCGCTTTGTGAAACTTTATAAAAGAATGGTTGTTATTTCAAAGAAACGTGCGAAAACCGTCGTTGCTCTTTGGGGTTGGTTCGTGAAAACCACGAAATCTTACGCTTACTATGTTAAGTATTTACGGGAAATTATCTCGTTTACAAAAATTAAAGAAATATTAAAAGGAGGGTTCAAATATGAACTTGCAAGAAATTAAAAAACCGACATTTATTAACAAATTGTTAGAAAAAATCGAAGGCGTGGGTGTCCCCCGCAACAACATTGAAGCGATTTTCGTTGTTGGCAGCGGTCTTTATCTCACTAACCCACAAGATTTAGACCTAAAAGTTATCGTTAAACGCTATTATGTGAAAGCGGAAATTGGGCGAAACTTCGTGATAAATGGCGAAAAAGTCCAATGCCATTACTACACTAAAAAAGACTGGGCGAATATCAAAAAATACAAGAAGGACGCTCAATATATCGCCGAAGCACACGATATGGAACTTATTCATGGTAGCGGCGAAGGTGTTGTCCGTCATGACGTCTTAACCAATAAAGAAAATCAAAAGTATTTAATTGACATTTGGGGAAAACATTTCTTTGAACATGACCCCGAAGGTAAACTTTATAAGTTCGATAAAAAAAGACTTTGGAACTTTATTTTATTCGCTAATAAAGTTAACGGGCAAACACACGAAATAACTAACGCACAAAAATTACAAATGGATCAAGCACACGAAGGTCTTATTGACATTGAAGACTTACGACCAACATACAACAGTTTAAAAGCTTTAATTCAAGAATAATAGGAGGGCGAAGACATGGCGTTAAAAGATAAAGATAAAATTGGCTTCCTTTCGGACGAAGGGTCAGTTAATTACGAAGGTAATAAACCCGTCGACCTTTACGGCAGCAAACCTTTATTAGGGAGTCAACCTGGAAGTAGTGGCGGAAACGGAACAGTTTATGATGACGCTATGGCAAAAGCTTTACGCGAACAAAATTATAAGTCTTTTTTCGATACCGCCGTTCAACACTACAACGTGAAAGCAAACTCCGATAAGTATTTAGCCAACGAATTAGCGGCTAAAGGTTTAGGCACTCAAGGTTACGGCTCAACTGCGGCAGTTGGTGTCCAAAATACCGCTATGAACATGTATGCTCAAAATCTTGATAACTATAATAAAACGGAACAAGAAATTACCATGGGCAATTATGAACGCGCAGAACGCGAAAAATTAGAAAGTGAACAAAAACAAACCGAACTTGATAACCAAGTTGTTGGTTTTATTCAAAACGCAATTACTTACGGTGCGGATAAAGACGCCATTAACGGGCTTTTAGCCAATTATGGTTATATGGAAAAGGACGCTAACGGCAATTATGTCTTTACTGATAAATGGGAAGGGTTAAGTGACGAAAGCAAAGCCTACATTAGTAGTGTTATTGATTCCAAAGACTTCGTTGACGATCCAAATGCCGACATGCCGACTTATGGCACGGAATATAATTACGATAAAGGTAAAAACATTTCCGGTTATGACGCGGATGGCAACCTTGTGAAGAGAAAAGGTTGGTTTAATGACGAAAACTCTTACATGAATACTGCTATTGAAAAAGGTGAAGTTAAACCCGGAACTTACATTGCGTTAGTTAATAGTAAAGGCGAACGCCTTTATATCTATTACGGGACGGACGGCAAAATGTATAACATGTCGCATGAAGAATATTATAAAAACGCAACTAATGAAAACTCCGTTTATTTCCAATACAATAAAAACGGAAATAAAACGTCAAATGCTCAAAGTGGTGTCTATAAATAATAAACGAAAGTGGGTAGAACATGTCTGATTACAGCAAATCACGAAGTGACTATCTCAAAATAATGTATGGGGGCGTGCGCAAAGGAGTTGATTCATTGCAAATCAACGCGGTTAATGACAACTCCTATGAAGCCGCTTCGCTTGAAAGCCAAGCAGCAATGGAACAAGCGGCCGCCGTGCTTGAGAAATCGCCCGACGTTAATCGTAACTGGTGGCAAAGAATATGGGATACAGTGCGCGAACAAAATCAAAACATTTCGCGGGGTCTTTTAAACTTTGTTGACGATATTGGTGATCTCGTTTTTAACGTGGCTGACTGGGCGGGCGGTGGTGTCGAATGGGCGCAAACAGCGCGTGATTATGACTGGGTTTCACCCGTTCAAAAATATATGTTACTTAGTGACGCCTCTGCCATGTTAACCGGCGATATTTTCACAAAGGAACATTGGACGGGTTGGTCACCGGAAGAAGCGCGAGCAGCCCAAGAGGCAACCGCTTTAAGTTCTTATACTTCCGGTCTTAAAAATGTTAAAGTTTTTGGAACGGATGGTCAAAGTTTTGTTCGTGGTCTTGGCGAAGGTATTGGTTATCTTTTACCAAGCATTGCTGTTGGTGTGTTGACGGGAGGAACTAGTGCCGTCGCTCAAGGCGCAACATGGATACCAAAAGCCGCTTCATTAGGAACAATGGCCGCCGGTGCTTTCGCTGGTAAGACAAACGTCGTTTATCAAGAAACGGGCGAAATGGGTAAAGCTGCATTGACCGGGTTAGCAAGCGCTGCCGTCGAAGTAGGGACGGAAATGTTGTTCCCCGGCGGCAAAGTTGCTGGTGTCATTGGTGACGCCACAGTAACAACAACTTTTAAAGCTTTTGCTAAAGAAGTTGCTAAAGAAATGGTGCAAGAAGGCGCTGAAGAAGCAATTTCGGGCATTTTAGAGCCATTAGTAGATTCTATTTGGCAAGGGAAAAATGCTTTTTATGATGAAAACGGCCGTATAGTTTATGGCACAAAAGATTTTTGGTTTAGTGGGGAAAATAGTGTTTTAAGTCAAGCTGCAAGTGGTGCAGCAATTGGTGGTATTTTAAGTGGCGGGTCAACCTATATGAACAGTTTACAAGCCAAGAAAGCGTATGGCACTAATGGTGTTAATATTATGAATAATATGGCGGAAATTAGCAATATTTACGCGGAAATGAACAATTTAGAGCAACAAGGAAAACAAAATAGCAAACAATATCAACAATTAGCGGAACAAGTCGCCAAACCTTTAGCGGAATTATCCGGTCAATTACAAGCATTAAAGGATGGAAAACTTAATTTAACGGAAACACAAAGAAAGAATATTGGCCAATTATTTAGTGATCCACAAGCACTTAATAAAGCTATCGCTAGCGAAAGTGTCGATAATTATATTGGCGAAGCTATTAACGAGTTTTCTTCACGCGAAAAGGTCACAACGCGTAATCTATTTAATGAATTACAAAATAAATTCGGCACTGATTTTTCGCTTGAATTCGTGGAAATGAGTGGTGACGCCAAAGCAAGTTTTGATAGTAAAACTAATGTTATTAAAATCAACACAAAATACACTAATCAATTCGCTCCCGCTTTAGCGCATGAGTTTATTGGTCACGTTATTGGCGACACAATGGACGCCAAAACGCGGACAAGTTTAGTAACAAAAATTACTGGGACACAGTGGTATAAAGAAAATGGTGCTAAGCTTCGCAAAGCTTATACCAACTCGGCCGAATATAAATCACTACAAGAAGCTGGTAAAAAAGCTTATTGGCATAGCGAACTTATCAATAATTATATTGAGGCACAACTAGACCAAGGGTCAAACGCTAAATCAATTAAAATGATAAGTGACGCTTTTTTACGTAACACGCTTTTAAATCGGTTAAGGGCTAATTTCTCAAAGTTTAATAACTATAAACTCATTAAAAATAACGCTATTTTAAGCGAATTCATTAAAGGGGTTGAAACAACGTTCCAACTCACAAATAAAACCGCTGGCGTAGCACTACAGAAGTTTTTAAAAGGCGAAACTTTAACTGAGCTTGAACAAAAGTTATACGAAAAATACCAAGATATTTTCGACTTTGTTAAAGAGGTGCAAACCCAAGAAGTATTTTCTAAAGATACCAGCGAAACAAATAATACTCCCGCTAAGGTTGAAACTGGCCAAAAAGTAGATGTCGAAGATCTTACGCCTTATGAAACTAATAAAGCAAAAGTTATCAAAGAAGCAGCACAAGAAAAGGTCGGACAACTCATTAAAAATATTAAAACAGTTGAAGATATTTACCGCGCTATCGAAGGTGGCATTAGTGAAATGCTCGGCGAAGAGTTTAAGATTAAAAATATTAAAAAGAAAGCTCGTTTACTTTTTGAAGAATATAATTTATCGCCGGAAAAACTCAAAAAAGGTAATGTCACGAAATTTGTTAAAGACCTCTTAAATGTTGAACTACTTGGCACACATAATCTTGGGGACGGCACAATTACTTATGGTGATTATCTTCGATACAAAAAAGGCATGGGTTTAAATCAAATACTAGCCGAAGGAACGGACTTATTTTATGATGCGCTTTCTTCACAAGCAGTTGATAGCAAGACCACAACAAAAATGAATAAACTCATGAAGTGGCTCAATAGTGCTTTAGACGTAAATACCGAACTTCGCGCCACTATTGACTTTATTAAAAAGCTTAATACCATTAAAAAGAATCTTGGCAACGCCGTCGCAAAATATGGTAATACGGGTAATCTTGATACGTCCGCTGGTATTAAAGGGTTATTTAACCAATACTTTAAACAATTTGGCTTCACTAACCGCGGTTATTTATCAATGACTAACATTACAAGACTACAAGTCATGATCAATGAAGGAACGTTCCAAAACTTTATTAACAGTATTTTAAACCCTTATAAAGAAACCGTCGGTTTAAGTGGTTTACAAACGCAAGCGGACGCCATTGTTGAACTTGCTACTGATTTAGCGGGTAGTCGCACAACGAAACAAACACACATGACTTACGCCCAAGTTGAAGCCTTTAATAATCTAAATAAGGCTATTTATAAACTATATCAAGAATATAGCGCGGGCGCGCGTGAAGCAGTGCGTATTAAAGCCACTAAACTTATCGAACGTGCAAAAGAAGTAAACTCACGGGTTAATTCACTTGGCATTAGTGGTAAGCTTAAGGCCGCCCTTTTTGACGCATTAAGTCCAAAGGATATTATCGCCTACATTAGCGGTGGCACAAACACGGAAACGTTTAACTATCTTTATACGGAACTTATTAAAAAACCTTATGAAGCGCAAATCGGCAAATACGTTGATTTTCTTGAGAAGCGCGATGGTTTAATCAAAGAATTAAAGAAAAAACAACATACTAAAGTTACAGTTGACGGCGTGAAAATGTCGAAATATTCGCTTTATCAATTTTATTTAAATATGCTTTCGCCAGATAACTTGGTGCGGATGCAAAATAGCAATCTAACTTATACAGATAAAAATGGCATTAGTAAACGCGTATCATTTAAAGCTATGGAAGCAGCCACAAATCAATATTTAACAGCCGCTGAAATTGCTAATTTAGACGCAGTCTTTAATCTCTATAATACCGACGTCAAAACGTATGTCGAAAGTATGAGTGAAAAGATTTTAGGCTTTAGTGTTTCGCGTGAAAACTATTACCCAATTGTTTCAAGTGACGCATTTAAAATCACGGACTTTACTAACCCCGCTACTCAAAAGTTTAATGTTAACGCCCTTAATAATGGCCGTTTATTAAAATTAAGTAATCGCCACACAGTTATTGAAATCAATGTTAACCCCATTAACCTTTTCAACTCTTATATTGAAAGTATGACCATTACCGGCGAAATTGGTTTACCAAGTCAAGAGTTAAGTCGTGTTATGCAACTTAAAGACGCTAGTGGAGATAATTTCATGAGCGTTATTCAAGGTTATATGCCAAACGCCAAAACTTATATGGCTTCAATTATGAATAAACTCATTGGTAATCAAGAAGTTATTGATCGCAGTTCTTTCTTTGACAAAATGGTCGGGAAGTTTTCAACTGCTACGCTTGGTTTTAATGTCCGTTCAATGTTCAAACAATTCGGTTCATATTTCACAGCATGGGAAAAAGTTGGTTTTACAACGGGTCTTAAAACATTTCTCAACCCAACGTCGTTATATCGAGTATTAAAAAATCGGGCGTATATCATGGAAAATAACGCAGTCTTTAGAAATCGTGTTTATAACCATGAATATATTCGCGGTGCTACACTTTCGGGCGGTGTTGCCCAATTTACAAGTAACACTATGCAAAAACTTGTTAGCTTCTCGCTTAAGGGCATGGAGTTCATGGATCGTATGACCGCTTACTCAACTTTTGCTTTAGCGGAAGAATATGTTAAAAAGACACACGGTTATAAAATCGGGTCACAAGAAAACTTAAAACTTGCTAACGAAATGTTTACGGACTTTATTTTAGAAACACAGTCAAATAGTGATCGTATCGCCATGAGCCGTATTCGCGCTGGCGAAAAAGGCGCGATTATGAAAAACCTCTTTGGGTTATTCCAAAGTGACGCCCAAAATAAAGCCGGGTTACTTTTCAATATTATCAATGATATGAATAATCAAGTTAAAGATATTAAACAAATTAAGGCCGATTTGTCAAAAGCAACTGACGCCACTGTCCAACAAAGTTTAAATGGCCAGCTTGGCCAACTTACTGCAAGTCAAAAGAAACTTGGTAATCGCGCTCGTGCATATTTTGCTGGGTTAGTGTTAAGCGGTATCGTTAGCATGTTGGCCGATTTAATGGCCGACTGGTTATATGACCGGGAAGAAATCGAAGAAATTGACTATGCAAATAAAGCGCTTGAAATACTTTTAAATAGCACTATCGACTGGATACCTTATTTTAATAATATTTATAACTGGGTCGAGTTCGATGGAGCAACCTTTGCGCCAATTGAAAACATTAACGATTTCATTAGTGCTTTTAAAAATCTTACTGACGGCGATATTAAGCAACAAGATATTATGCAACTTGCCTTAAAGCTTGCGGAGTTAATGGGGTTACCCGCTAATAACGTGAGTAAACTTATTCAAGGTTTTTTAGGCAATTTTAAACCCGAATTAGCGTATCAATATAAGAGTGTTTTATATGGAGCGTCACAGTCTTATTTAGGGCGTGAAGTCACGGAAAATATCGAACGCGGCGACTATACAAAGGCGCAAGCTGCCTTAAGTTTCAACTATCAACTTTATAAGTTTGATATTGACGACGAAGTAGCTAAAGAGTTAATAGAGTTCAAGAAAAACGGCATTGACATTTCCATTGGTAATACGCCAACTTATTATACGGATGATGAAGGCGTGAAGCATGATTTAAACGCCCAACAAATAGCGGAATTCAAACGTGTTTATAACGTCGCAAATACTGTCATTAAAGACACAATGAAATCAAGCATTTATCAAAAACTCTCACTTGAGGAAAAAGCGAAAGCGATCAAGAAAATTAGTGACGTTTATTATGAAATCGCCAAAGGTTCGGCCACAAGTCGTTTAGCGTTACTTGTCGCGAAAACACAAAACAAAGTTAATACGGGTTTATTCGCCTCTACTATCGTTTACTTACAAAGTAAATATGAGGGCGTGCCAAATCGTAAAGAAAGACTAATTGCGGAACTTAATAAAATGAGTGGACTTACACGGAGTGAAAAACTCTTGATACTCAACACAATGGGTTACGCTATCGCCGAAAATAATCAAGGTGCGGTAATTGCATACCTTCGTAAGCTTGGTTTAACCATTAACGAAGCCAATAGTTTCTTTAAATAAATTGCTACTCGTTTTTCTCCCCAAATGCTACCCACTAAACAAAAAAAGCACATTATATGTGCTTTTTCTATCAAATGGAGCAGGTGACGGGAATTAGGTTAAGTGTAGCACTATCTAACAATAAGTGCATATAATCATACATTTTCACTTTATATCGCAATACTATGTAACACTATTTACCACTAATTGTCTGTTTTTTTGCTACCCAAACCACGTTTTTTAATAATAATCGTAGGGATAAGTGTAACGACAAAGCCGGCAATACCAACGATAAAGATAATTCGATAACCTAAATTGTCGGGATCATTTAGAAAACCAGCTACAAAACCGAGCATTGCAATAAATAAGAATACCCAGTTTGAGATATTTAATGCTTTAAGCCATTTTTCTTTTTTCATAATTTTAGTTTACCATACTTTCAACTATTTTATTAGCGTCATTTATAATTCGTTCGCCATATCGTTCAAAGAAGTTACAAATAAGCTCTTCTTCTAAATTTACTCCTCCGCCGAAACCATAATACCAAATGTAAGCGTGTGTAAGTTCGTGAATAGCAACCGCTTTTATATCGCTTGCGTTTTTTAGTATGCGAATAGTATTAGTGTCAGCGTGAAACGTTCCGTCGTTATTACCTAAATAATCAACGATTTCAACAGTAACTTGTTGTTCATTTATTGTTAGATTCATCTTGTTTTTCCTCCTTTATTGGTAGTCCCAATTTTACCCATTCTATCAATGCTTGGGTTGACAACTTGTAGCGCTCATTACCTTGTATGCGGTAATATACAATGCGCCCATTTTCTTTCGTTTTTAATATGTAATTCACTTTGGTTGTTCTTCTTCCGGAAGCAATTCAACAAAATAGGAAAGTTCCTTTTTTCCCGAAAATTGACATATAAGTTGTCCGCCGCAACAAGGGCATTCATCCGTCTTTAAATGTGGTCTTCCATACCCTCCTAATAGTGTTGCTTTCGTGCCTTTTTTCGCTTCGCATTTATCGCAACAATAATCTAACCATTCGCCGTTTACTTGCTTAATTCTCCAGCCACATTCCGTTAATTCTTTGTTAATTGATTTAAACTCAGTTCTTTTAAAATTGCGTTCTTTTCCGCAAGCGTCACAAATAACCTTTGTTCGGTCAAAAAAGTAATTAGCTTCTTTCATTTTATTTACCGCCAAATAAGGCTTTATAACCTTCTTCAAGAGTTTTGTAGTATTGTCCCCAATGCCAACTATTTACCGGTTTTCCAATGCCGTTGTCGTCTTCAATGTTTGCGACAACAAACTTTAGATCATTGCTGGTAAATAAATACAACCCTTTTTCTTTGTTTCTTGCTAACAAATATTTCATTATTCTTCCTCCGTTCTTAACTCGTCTAACAAGTAACTATTATCTATTTCTTCATTAGTGTTTTCGACTTCGTTTGGTATATCTAACAATTGTCTAAAGATAGCTTCCAAGACTGGCACGGGAATTGAATTACCGGCCAAGACATAAAGATCTGTTTTCTTGATGCCACGAGCAATAATGTTGTCGTAATCTTCGTCAGTAAAACCTTGAAGCCGAAAACATTCTCGCGGCGTAAGATAACGAAACATTAGATTCCAATTTTCCATTTTTCCTATTTGTGGCACAGCACTTGCGGGAATAGTCCCAACAAAGTTTTCAAGCTTCCACGCTCGATTATGAAAACCATTGATAAGCTTGTTATCGCTTTTGCGTGGATATGTATAAAAGTTTTTGTAATCTTTAAAAACTACGGTTGTATTCCACCGCATTTGCACGGTTGTTATCGTATTTACATAGGTGACAGCAATTTTTGTTTTGCCATTCTCTATTGACTTAATCATTGAAGGTTGTGTAACTGTAAATTCGTTTGTTTCCATGAAGACGGGGTCTTTGTCGATAAACTCAATAAGCGGCCGCATAGGAACTTTAACAAGTTTTAAAAAGTCAAAGCGTTTGTTAATATCTTTCCTAATGCTTACGCAGTAAATACGATTACGACTTTGCGGAAGTCCAAAGTCAAGCGAATTCAAAATCGCCCACTCATTTTTATAACCCAAACGTTCCATTGTCGCTAAATAGTGGTTAAAATGTTCGATATGTTTTGCCCTTAATAGTCCAGGAACATTTTCCCAAAGAACATATTTAGGACGTGGTTTAAGCTCACTCTCAATAATTTCAAGTGTTCTTTGATAAAGTATGCTGCGCCCAGTATTTATATCGTTTCGGCCAGCGCTCGAAAAATCAACACAAGGAGATCCGTGCGCTAATAAATCAACGTTTAGATTCCACTTTGTTATATCTTGTGGCTTATAATTGTTATCAAACATAGCGTTGTATGCTTGCACTGCATAAGGTAAAATCTCAACATAATCAATTGACTTAACGTCAACACCGACGTTTTGAAGCGCTTTGCGGGGCGCTCCTATTCCACCGAAAAGTTCAAGTAGTTTCATAATAAGTTGCTTAAATCTTTCTTTTCTTTACTTTGTGTATAGTGAATGTAGTATTCCATTGTCGTATTCATTGAGGCGTGGCCTAAATGAGCTTGCACTTCCCGAATATCGTAATTTTTATCGAACATACGCGTTGCGAAAGAGTGCCGCAAGCCGTGCAGCGTGATATGCGGAATGTCCGCGATTTTAATATGTTTATTTACTACTCGACGAATTGTATTGCGTCCGATATGTTTATTATTAACGCTAATGAAAATAAACTCGTCATTGTTAATAGCGCGTTCATTTATATAGTTTTCAAGCTCTCGCATAAACGCTTCCGGTAAATGGATCGTTCGTTCCGTGCCGGTCTTTGTGCTTTGTTTAAACTGGCCGAAGCTATCAATTTGTGCGTCGATTAAAATTGTATTATTTTCAAAGTTTAATTTGTTTCTTTTAATAGCTTGCCATTCACCAACCCGGAGCGCGCCATAAAACATTGTTAACACGGGAATTTTCCATTCCGCGTCACCTTCTTCGCTATCAAAGGCAGCGATAAACTTCCGCACGTCTTCTTCGCCGTTAACAAAGAAATTTTTGTTATTTTTTTCTTTTCTATTTTCTTTGAGTGGTTCGAGAAGGTCGAGTAATTCATCCGCCAAGTCACGATTAACGAAACGGCGTTTTTTAGCGAACTCTAAGAGTTTACGAACCGCTGTTAATTTATTATTAACTGTGCGTGCCGTTAACCCTTGTGAAGTTAAGTTAATACGAAAGCGATCAATGTTGTGCATGGTAAAAGCTTTCTCGCATTGTAACGCGGGACTTATAATCGGGAAGAAGTAGTTTTTATATGATAATTGATAATTATAAATAGTATTGTTATCAATATTTTCACTTTTTCTAACTTGATAAAAGAATTCGGTTAATTCCGTTAGTGTTATGCTGTCGCCGCCCGAATACGCTACTTTTCTTTTTTCTTTATCTTTTTCGATTTCGTCGTATTCAATGGACTTCATATAACGAATACCGACTGAAAGAACCCAGTCTTTATTACGAATATTTACGTTCTTCCAAGTGCCATTTGGCAGCTTGTATTTATAATTTATGTAAAATGTTTTTCTTTTATTGTCTTTTACAATTGCCATTTTGCTTGTTTAATCTCCTTTTTATTTTTTCTTTTTCGTGAGATTTTGTGCTAAAATGACAATGGTTGTATGCAAAGATTTTGTCATTAAATCTCACAGCCGGAGAACCGCGTAGTAACTTTGCCGAGTTAGCGGTTCTTTCTTTTTGTTTATTTGAAGTATTCTTTAATAAACTTTAATAGCTTTTCAAGTTCGTGAATGTCCATGCGGTCAATTTCCTTAATAATTTCGTTACGCACTGTTAGGTCAATACCCGCTTTTTCTTTAGCAATGCGCGCGGATCTAAAGAGTTTATGACGCCCGCTATATTCTTTAATAATATGTTCGGGCAAGTTTATCACGAGTTCGGAAGAACTATCTTTGATAATAATAGTTTCCTCAATATTGTGCTTACTTAATATTTGGTAATATTCTTCTTCGCTAATGAAGACGTGATCTTCGTCATCTTCCGAGCTTTCAAAGTATATGCCAATTCCACTTTTTGAGTATCCGAGTAGATAATCGCTCCTTACGTCGAAGAAGTCCGCTAGTTTAAGAATATGCAGTTCTCTAAACGGTCTTTCACCTTTTTCTAATTTATGAAGAACCGTGTAAGAAATATCAACATAATCTTCTAACTTTCTTAATGTTAGTTCGGCGCGTTCTCGCAACCTCTTTAATTTATTCATTTTACCTCCTTCCTTAAGATAACCTAATTTTAAAACAATTTTGCCATCGTGTCCACAAATATAATACATTTTCCATTTTTGTTGACAAATTAGCAACAGTAATTTACAATGGTGTTATCAAATTGAAAACAAGGGGAAGTAATGAAACTTATTGATCGAACGAAGTTACGAAGAGCAATGTTTACAAACAAGTTCTCTCATGCAAAGTTAGCGGAAGAAATCGGATGTTCACGCGCGTCTATCTATAATAAGGTAAACGGCGTTCGTGATTTCTCGGAAAGTGAAACCGTTAATCTTTTAAAACTTTTCGGAAGTTCAATTTTTTTTACTGACACTTGTCATCAAATTGACAACAAACCCAAAAATTAAATGAAAGGAGGAAAGAAAGCGTGACAATTGAGCAATTAGAACCCTATTTATTAAAAGTCAACTATACGGGCGAAGACGTGCGGGCATTAAAAGGAATAAAGAAATCAATGGCAAACCGCATTATGAAAGAGTGTCGAGAAAAACATAGCGGCGCAGTTCTAGGCCGCCCATACGTCATTACCGCGAAAAGTTACTGGAAACGGGAAGGGACTACAATTGAAGAACAATTACGACTACTCGCTATCGCAAAAGGAAATGGGTAAAGAGAAAAAATTATATACTCGTCAAACCTTTGGCTCAAGAGAAGAATGGTTGGGATCGCGCGGAATGGGCGGAAGCAGTGCAAGTGCTATTTTAGGGGTCAACCCTTGGAAGAGTAAACTCGAACTATATAAAAGCATTGTCGCACCGGCCGAAAAAAATATCAAAGTAGAAACCGCACCGAACGAAGCTATGCAATACGGGATATTAAGCGAACCACTTATTAGAAAACAATTCGCACTCGACCATCCACAATTCAAGGTTATTGCACCACGTAGTTTCGAAATGTTTCGCCGTATTGATAAGCCATATCTAACGGCAACGCTTGACGGACGGCTGCTTGAAACCGCAACCGGACGCAAAGGAATTCTCGAAGTTAAGACGCGTGACATTAGAAACCGTGCGGACGACCAAGATTGGCAAGGACAATTACCACAAAACTATTTCATTCAAGTCATGCACTACTTAATGGTGATGAATGACTTCGACTTCGCGATCGTTGTAGCAAAATTACGTTTCTTCGATTATTTCCATGAAGAAGGCAAAAAGTTGTTACGAACTGAAACGCGTTATTACCACATTGAACGTTCCGAAGTAGCGCAAGATATTGAAAATCTCGAAAAATTAGAAACGCACTTCTGGGAAAACAATGTGTTAAAAAAAAGACTTCCAAAAGTAGAAATTACATTTTAAGAAAGGAAAAAGAAAATGGAAGAACAAACAACAAAAACGTTTTCTCTCTCGCCTATTCTCACTGACGAAAAAGTCATTGTGATTAAAGACTTTGAAGAAAACAAAAAAGTTGTCATTGATTATATCGAAGGTAAAACTCTTATTGAAAAAATCGAAGACGACGAAACAAACAAAGCAGTTAAGGCCGACCGGACGGAAATTCGTAAGAAGTTAGATTTAATAAAACAAGCACGAATTTCAATTGTAAAACTTTACACCGGGCAATTCGAAACCCAACTTAAAGAGTTTGAAAAACTATTAAGTGAGGGTGACAGCAAGTTAAAGGCGTTAGTTGACGACTATGCACTTAGCAAAAAGGTTAATGAACCGCCAAAACCAAAAGCCTTTACGCTCACCGTAAAAGGTTATGACGAGAAGGCGATTAACAAGATCCGTGACGCCGCTATTAAAGCCGGTTTATCCGCGGAATTAAAATAGGAGGAAGAAATGAGCTATCCACAAAACACAAAACCAACAAGCGCTGCATTATCACCACTTAATAAAGCGGAAGTAGCTGCCGCTATTGGCGATTCAACTATTGCCGATAGTATTTTAAAAAACTTTGCACTACTCGTTGGGCAAGAACAATTAAAATTCCCACAAAATTACGCCTTAGGAAATCAATTAAAACTTGCTTATCTTACTATCTCACAAAACTCCGCTTTCCGCGGTGTTACGCCAAATTCCGTCGGCCAAGCGTTGTCCCACATGGCGCTTCAAGGCTTGGAAATCGACAAGAATCAATGCTACTTCATCAAATATGGCAACGAACTAAAAATGTTCCGGTCTTACTTTGGCGACGTCGCCGTAGCATATCGAACGGGACTTGTTAAAGATATTAAAGCGGTTGTGGTCTATCAAGACGACGAATTCGAAACCGGTATTGTTAACGACGAAGAAGTCGTGATTAAACACACGACCAAGTTCGTTAATCGCGACAAACCAATTGTCGGGGCTTATGCCGTGGCAACTCTTCCCGACGGCAGCAAACGTTATACCGTCATGACTAAGAAGGAAATCGAAGCTAACTGGAAGAAATCGACCAACCCGAATAATAGCGTTCAAAAAGAATTCCCACAAGAAATGGCAAAACGCACCGTCATTCGCCGCGCCGTGAAAATGCTCTTCAACAGTGCTAATACGGAAGATAATTATATCTCGGCCGTTGTCGGTTCTTATAACACAACGACTGAAGACGAATATGAAAAAACGCCAATTGCCGCCGGTAAAACCAACGTATCAAATACTATCGATCTACCGGACGACTTCGAGGAAGAAGCACTACCAGCGGAAGACGATTTACCTTCAAGTTTCGACGCCGAAACTGGCGAAGTTAACGAAGAAGAAACCGATTTATTAAGCGGCCTAAAAGGCTAGTAAAAATATGGGGGCGGGTTACTAAGCTCGCCCCTTAGAAAGGAAGAATATGGCGAGTAAACGAATGATCGCAAATGACATAGTTGGTAGCGACGCATTTACTGGAATGAGCGTATCGGCGCAAGCTTTATACATGCAAATTTTAATGAATGCTGACGATGATGGTTTTTGCGATAACGCAAATAAATTAGCAATTTTAATCAATGCTAAAAAAAATGCGATAAATGAGCTATTCGATAGAGGCTTCATAATTGGCTTCGCGGAACGTCGCGGTTTAGTTGTGGTGAAGCACTGGCTCATGCACAACACGATACGCACGGAAAGATACAAAGTAACAAACTACGTGGAATTTGCACGGCAATTAGAGATAAAACCAAACAAAAGCTATACAAAGTCCGGCGAAATGTTACTTGACGAATTCGACGATAGCGGTAATGTTCCGTGGCGGCCACTTAATCAAAAAAATGACGGCGAGTGGGTGCCATAATGTCGGACATTTTGGCACCCAAACGGCAACCAAATGACACCCAAACGCTGACAAAAAACGGCGTAGGTTTAGGTTTAGTCTTAGGTTTAGGTTTAGGTATAGGAATATAAACTCATTCATTTCATTCATTCGTTCAAAAGTGACCGACCGAATGAGAGAGTGAAAGAGCAATTTAATTTAATGAAAGGACACTTAAAAAATGATTAAAGTATTACAACAAAAGCTAATGCAATGTGGTTATGTGACAAATGATATTAGTGATAAAAATGTAAGACATGAAATCACCCTTATTTTACAAGAAGGCTTAAAGACTTATGGCAACAATATAATGCTCGTCGCCGTTGAACGCTTTGCGCAAATATACGAAGACCGCAGCGGCGAGAAGATCATTAAAAAAGTCCCGTATTTTAAGAAAGTATTCAAACAAACGCTGGACGAAGCTTTACTTCCAAATAACGAGTTCGAAGAAGTGGTAATCAACGACGCTACGATCAAACAAACAATAATCGCAATAATCGAACGTGCAGTAATTCTTACTACGGATGGAAAGACAGCGTATAACCCCCTTAAAGAAAAAACACCCGGGAAATCACCGCATCTTGACATTCCGGACAACCTTTACATAAAAGCACACGAAATGATTCTTGATTACGATTACTTCTTTGAACCGCTTATCGAACGAGCGCTAGCAATTAACGAAGGCTTTGAAGGATCTGTTAAAGAGGAAGTAGAAGCAATTTATGATGAACTCGATAAGTTTACGGAAGAATACGCACTAGAAAAGTTTATGGAACAGTTCGGATACTTAATGAAATAGAGGCGGCAACCTCAAACAAAAATAACGAAAGTGAGATTTAATGACATGCAAAAATTAACCCCCCATTTATGGCGACTATACGACAGTATCAAATTAGCGACGTCTTTTGGCAAATCGCTAAACGTTGAAGAAATCGCAAATATGTTTCCCGATCAATACGAGTTCCGGAAACAAAAAGGCAATTACTCAAATTGCCCACAACTTTACAAAGATATTGACATTATCAATGCAAGCCACGAAGTAGAGAAAATCATTATCAAGAAAAACAACAACTTCCGCCTTGCAACAGTTGAAGAGGCAATTGAATATCACAATAAGCTTGTTAAACGGTTAAAACATTATCGCGACAATGCTTTAGCGGTAAAGTTCAAAATTAGTCAAGACGGCCAAGGAAAATTGTTATCGGCGCAACTTCACCCCATTGACGAAGATTCAAAAGCGCGAGAATTCAAAGAAAGTTTCGTGAAATAGTATGAAATCTTGGAATACTGTAAACCTTCTGTTCTTTGTTGGTATGATAACCGACCAACCACGTTTCAAGAAAACCAAGAATGGCGCACTAATTACGGAAGCGCGTATCCGCGTTGACGAACGTTTTGGGAAAACCAATTCAAAGAAACAAGACATTTATCTTGACGTAATCGCCTTTGATAAAAATGCTTTAGCGCTGAATGTTGTCGCAAGAAAAGGTGCGGTTGTCTTTCTTGAATGTCACGCCACTAATATCCCCGGCATAGACAAAGTTACTGGCGTAGATATTATCGAAATCAAAATCGTAGCGGACAAGTTTCAAGTCTTAAAACAAGCACCCAAAGACCCGGACTATACTCCGTTATTTAATTCAACAGTCGTTCATGAAATCACCAAGTTATACGGCAAGCAAACGCTTGAAGAAAATATCTATGAATTGCTCGAAGCGATCGAACCATCTAAATACGGCGTCAGTCTTGATGATGACGAAGAACTTTACGACCATGAAGTAAAAATCTTTGAAGACGAAGACGAAGAAGATGACGAAGCTGAAGAAGAAACGGAGGACGAAGAATAATGGGCGGTAACGGATCTCTTAAACATTTAAGTCAAGAAGATAAAACCGATATTTTAATGGAAATTGAATTCTTTTTTAGTCCAAATGGTTTTATTGACGGGCTAGGACTTTATGAACGTTTCGAAAGTCTTCTGCATATACAAGGCAATTTATCATTGGACTATCGAAAGTATTTACGGGAAAGGAGAAAACGGAAATGAAACAAACGAAACCAAGATACAACGAGCTAATTGACTACTTTTGCGGACTAGTCGGTGTCATTCAAGAGGGCAAAGAACTAGCGGTATTAGAAATTAACGGCACGCAAGTTTTAGTGCCAATTACGACGTATGAAAAAGCTTTCTTTAATCAAGACGAACAAAACATTTTCGAACGTTATCACGCCACAAAAGGCAAAGCGGTTGAATTCATCGTATTTCGGAGTAACGACCATGGACAACTTTAGATTTACGGACGACGAAAGCAAACGACTTCATGAACTTGAGGCAAACGAAAAAGAAGCAAGGTTATTCATTGAAAAAACGACATGCTGGAAAGTCAAGAATGATCGCACCAAACAAATTGAACGAATTAAAAACGAAAGACGGCGCATACACGCGGCCGCAAAAAGAAGGGGAACTCAAAATGAACAACAGTAAACAACCACTAACGCTTAAGGCGTTAAACGAAAAAATCGAAGCTCTAACTAACAAGTTAGATTTATTACTTACACAGAAAATGGAAAAAGACCCGATTGTTTATAGATTTGAACACGACGGGAATTTCAACGACATTAAAGTTACGAATGGACTACCACCGATTATCACAACGGAAATAACTGACGAAAATGGTAATGTGTTCGTTAATTTTCCTACAATTTATGTTGATTGGGTTAGTGAAGTGTTAGCAATTTCGCTTGAAAAACTTTCGGGGTTTATTGAATTGACACCGCAACGTATTTCAAAATACAAGAATGCTTTAATTGACGGCAAAGTCCGGAGTATTAGCGGAGTAGCACCAAATTTTAACCAAATGAGTTATCTTCGCTTTGAAGAGTTTATCAAATGGGCGGGCGGCGAAATGCTGAATTGGAAAACCGTGCTTTATCTTCAAATCTTATGGCTCTTTACCAAGAAGACCAAAGAAACAAAAGGAGAAGATTACAACTGGAATACGGAACGCTACACGGGTTATCAAAACACGGGCAAAGGCATTGGCGAGTTTTTAGGTATTGAACAACTTTTCAGTGGTTATACATTATTTAGTCTTGAAAATAACGATGACCCACTGTTCGAGTTATTCAAAAAAATGGGAATGGAAACAGCGGAAGATTATAACGACAAGTTCGGTTATTATAGAAACTTCTTCGATACCCGCTGGTTCGGCAGGTTCGACGGCGCTTGGGACGACGGCGGCTCCGCCCGCCTTTGCAAAAACCCTTTTGAAGGGGTCGAAGGGGAAGACCTTCCCTTTCAAGACGTCAAGGAATAATAAATGACAAAAGTTATTATCACGGGTATTGTTGCCGAAGAACCAAATCGAACGAAATTGCCGAGCGGCCGTGATAAAGTTTCGGTTGTTGTCGTTGAACAAACCATGACTTATGGCAAAAAGTTTCGGGAAAATCGTTTTCAAGTCGTCTTCACCGGCAAACGAATGAAGCAAGTTAATGATCCCAATATTGGCCGCGGTGATACAGTTGCTATTGTTGGTCAGCTTAATGGCATTGAACGGCGGGGGAAATTCCTTCATTACATTTACGGCCAACAGCTCATTGTTGTTAACAAAATCAAAAGAGAAGAGAAGGGAGCGGAGCATGAATAACGAAGAATTAACAGTGACAAAAACTGAAGACACAAATATAGCGGAAAGGATACGTAAGACGCTGCTTCACGCTGAGCTTCGTTATATGCAAGCCGAAACCCAAATGCTCGTTGCGAATGAAGATTACAAAAAGTATAGTGCGCTTGGCGGCGTCACAAATCAGCGGAAAGCCCAAAAAGCAAATATCAAAGTAAGAGTTTTAACAACTTACATGGAAAATGTTAAGGCGATTAAAAGCGCCGCGGTTACCAAACTTAATACGATACTTGAATCTTATACCGACAAATATAAAATAATCTTTGTTATGTATTTCATTGAAAGACGCGCTATTGACGATATAGCTTTAGCGGTCAATTATAATCGCCGTCATGTTGATCGAATTGTTGCCAAGTTTAAAACGGACTTGGACGAAAATTATCCAGTAGCAAAATAAACGAAAGGGGGCGGAGAAATTCGCCCCTTTTTTTGTCTTTTTTGTCTTTTAATAAAAGCGGACAACCCCTGTCCGCTTTTTGTCCGCTTTGTCCTTTGATTTAGTGTTGACATTTTCTCCCATCTATGCTTATTGAAAAAAAGCGACAAAATTATAATAAAAATGCAACATTGACAAGTCAGCAAGTTATCCCCACGAAGCAAAACCGGAGTAAACAAGAGCTGCGCCCAAGCTCCTAATTCATGACCGGACTAAATCGGACTAATATATTAAGTCCGAATTTACGTTGTCGTAAAGTTGTTGTGTTTTTGTCGTGATTTTGTTTTAGGCGATTTAAGACACAAAAAAGAAAAAGACCGGGAAGAAGGTTGTCCCAGTCTTTTTTTGTTGTCCGCTTGCTTCTTTTCGGCCTTATTCTTGATTTTCTTGCTGTGTCGTTATCTCTTTACGAATAAGTTCACGGAAGAAGTCAGTTTTGTTTTCAAGGTTCGCGAAGAATTCGAGTATATCGGCGTCTTGCTTTATGTTGAGCCTAAATGTTAGGCTTTTAGTTGTGCGAAGTAGTCGTTCATTATCATTCTCTCGCTTCGCCTTGTCCGCTTGCCACTTGTTAGCGTGAACGCGGCGGATGATTTTCTTTCTTGCCATATTATCGTTGCTCTCTTTCTTGATATTAGTATAACTCATTATTCGGCGTTGTAGTCGGAAGCTATATAATCAGTCCACAAGCACAAGTCGAAGTATAATTCGTTGTTGTCGTCCCGTTCAACAAAGAATTCGTTATTTTCTAAACCGGGATATTCATTGAGTGCAAGTTCGATTTCTCCGATAAAGTCTTCGTCATCCGCCCATCCTTCCGGCAATTCTTCAAAGCGTTCGTCAATTTCGCTTTGGTAAACTATCCAATTGTTTTCGTCTTGCTCTAACACGGCGGTAGCGTAAACGAAGGCGGCAATTTTGCGAGCGTAACTGCTTATGTTTCTTTGTTCGTCTAATCTTTTTTGTATTTCTTTAGCTTCTTCAATGGCTTCTAAAACATAAGTTAAAGCGATATAATCTTGGCCATCAATTTCACCGCTTCCGTCTAGTGATAAGCGTTGCGTTAGGTCTAGTAAGTCGTTGTAATAAGTTTCGGTGATAAGTTTCATTTTTTCAGTCATTTTCTTTAGTTCCTTTTCTTGTTTATTTTGGGCAGTTTTACGAATTGCCTGGGTCGCTTATTTTGCTAGTTGAGTAATACTTGAATAACTTTGTATTCTTCGTTGTAGTTGAGTGACGATTTAACGTTCTTGAGCGCTTGGCCGTTATCAACGAAGACGAGCGCTTTTTCTAAGTCATAGCTTAAGTCGAAGTAAATATTATTTTCGCTATCGACTTTTACATTGCTTGTGACTGTCATTGCTCGACTACGGCAGTCAAAACCGACTAACACTAAATACTTTTGCTTTTGCATTGTTGTTGCTCCTTTCTTTAATTTCCGTTGCCGTCAAGTTTACGCCCGGCAAGTAGCGCTGTATGAATTTCAATAAGTCTTGTTTTTGAAGCGTGAATATAAATTGTTTCTTTTTCGCGCCCGTTTTCGTGATACTTGCCGCCACTGTTGCGGTGGCTGGCTTCGACGCTATGATTTGATACGCGGTAATCTTGGCCGTTAATCGTGAAGTAGTAACTGTCATTAGTTGCGCTGCTGCTTATTCCATGCGCGGCGCAATAGTCGTCAATTTCGTTCATTTTTTGTGCAAAGGCTCGTGCGGCGCTCTTGCTTGGTTTCCATTTGTAAGCCATTTTTATTTCCTTCTTTCTTTCTTGATTTAAAACGGTAAAGCTTCGTCTTGATAAAGTGCTTTAATCGGGTTAATTTGCGCTGGTCGTCCCCCGAGTTGTTGCTCGAGCATAAAGCACGTTGACAAGGCGTCAGCGGCAAGGTCACTCACTGCGTGATAGTCAGCAATTGAAAGCCGCCCACCTTGTAGCGTTTGCACCCGGTCACAATAAACGCCGAGAATGTAGTTGTAGAACCAGTCAAAAATAAGCTTGTCGTTTTCGGTTTCAAAAGCCAAGTCGTAGACGGTGAAGCACATTTTAACAATGTTAAGCGCTCGGCGTTGTAGCCCTTCCGGAGTTAAAAGTTTTTTGCTGCCGGCAACACTTCTGACGGCGTGACCGGTTGCGGTCTTTTCAAGGTTAATCATTTTTAAGTTGTGGGCTGCTTTTGGTTCTTCAAGTTTTAAAAGGCCGGTGACGTTTTGGAAGTGAGCAACCGCACGAGCGGAAGCGCCAAGATCTGGCACTCCAACTGTGGCGGTTTTTTCTTCTTTGTTAGTTTCTTCTTTTTTGGTGGCGTATTCTTCAAGCTCGAAAATGAAGTTAAAGGCTTCCGGGCTTGGTTGTTTTTTCTCACGTAACATGCGCCAAGGTTTAACCCACGGGTTAACGCCGCTCTCTAACTTTTCGATAATTTGAGCCGTGATTTTGTCTAACTTATTTGTAACTGTTTTTTTCATAATTCCCCGCCGCTATTTCCTAACTCGCCGCGACGTCTGGCGCTTCCTTCTACCCATAGTTTAGGCGCTTTTTTATTTCGTGTCAACACTAAACACTCAACAATTTTTATTACCTTAAAAGGTAAGATTTTTTTATCTTCCAGGTTAGTGCCGGATCTCTTCGCTACATGCGCATATATACGCACATGACACGTCACATGACGCACACCTTACGCCCGCCCAAAGTTCGTTACTCCTTAAACTTCTTTACTTACTTAAACATTCTCTCTCCTTAAACTTCCGTATAGTCTTATGTCTTCTTTTGTTTTGAAAGATTATTCTTTCTCTTTTGGTTTCACGAGTGTTTCACGATAAAGAAAAATTCTCTCTTTCTCTCTTTCTCTCTTTCTCTCGGTCATTCGGTCGGTTTGTGCCTTGATTTTCGCCGATTGATATATACCCGCAAAAACTTTTGCATTAAAAGTAACTTATAAATAAGTTAAGTATGCGTTTAAGTTCTCTTTTTCGGCGGTTCAATTGTCCGCACCTAACACGATACGCAAAAAAGCGTGATTATATGCGCTTATTATTTCGCTTGGGTAGCATAACGGCGCACATTTTACACGCAAACAATGCCAGCATGACGCTTGCTGCATGCACCATGACGCGCGCACCTTGAGCAACAACAACATTTTAAAAGTCCGCACTGTAAACAACCCCCCATAGTCCCCGAAAGAGGGAGGGGGGGCGGCATACATACATACAATGCCCGGTCGCACTATACACCCATGTTTTTCCTTTCATGTCGTTTTTATGGCGTTGAGTTGTTTGGCAAGATAAACGAAAATAAAAATAAAGAGAGGGCGTGCATGTGAAAACTGGAGTGAGTTCGTTAGTGTTGAATAGTTATGAGCAAGCGATCTTGAAGGGTTTTCATGGTGAAGTCACGGTAATCGAGGACGAGAAGAGAACGGCTAAGTTAGTAAATCGTTTTTTGGACACAAAAATTAAGAGTGTTATGGAAGACGGGAGCGAGGCGGAGTTTTCGGTTGAAGAGTTGTTAGTGGCGACGAATATTGCACAAGCTATCAAAAAGCCAAAAGGTTTAGAAACGATTATGGAGTTGCAAAAAATCCGAGGGGAAGCGAAGGACATTCAAGAAGTAAATGTGTCGTTAGTGGACGCTCGTTTAAAAGGCATGGGGTTTAAAAAGTTAGATGAATAGTAGTGCGGAAGTGAAATTAACGCTAGCGGATAAATTATTGTCCGAATATCGTGACGACTTAACGGTCGCTTTTCAAGGTTACGCCGTGCCAGTTTACTTCATGATCGAAAAATATTTAAAAATCGTGGATAAAAACGGGCGTTGTATTGATTTTGAACTTAATCGGCAACAAATTGCGCTCTACATTGAGATATGCGAACAACGTAGGAGTGGGCGGCCGATACGGCAAAACGTGTTAAAAAGTCGGCAAATCGGGTTTTCGACACTAATTGCGGGGATGTTCTTTGTTATTGGGATGTTCACGCCAAATATGAGCGTCGGCGTTGTCGCGGATATTAAGGATCACGCTCAAAATATTTTCAAGAAGTATGAATTCTTTTATGACCATTTAGACGATAACAACCCCCACCGGGAAGAAATCGAGAAATACGCTCGCGAAAACAAAGGGGCGTTACACCCCCATAGTTATAAACCGACGTTAAAAGCGCGGCGCGGTCAGTCGTTTTTAGAAACGGAAGCCGGAAACTCGATTATTGAAGTTGTTGTTGCGGGGGAAAGTAGTGGACGTTCGGGAACGTATCAACTCCTCCACTTGTCAGAAGCCGCGTTCTTCACGAATTTAAAAGTGACGATGAACGGGTTGCTTGAAACCGTATCGAGCAATAACCTCAACAGTATGATTTTTATTGAAACCACCGCGAACGGCTTTAACGAATATAAAGAGCGTTGGGATAAAGACGTCGTCGGCCGGACAGCGTATAATGCGTTTTTTGTGCCGTGGTTCTCGAACCCCGAATATGCGGATATGACATATTTAAAAGACCCCGCTAAAGAATTACCGCTTTTTGAGGAGTGGTTCTACGAAAAAATAAAAGCGCACCCCGGGTTAACGAATGCGCAGCTTATGTGGTATTGGAATAAATATCAAGATAAGGGCGACAAGGGGATGACGCTCCAAGAATATCCGTTTAGTCCTACCGATGCTTTCTTAACGAGTGGGAACTGTATTTTCGGGGCGGAGCTTGTGGCACGCCGCAAAGACGAAGTCTTAAAAGAACAAATGCTGAAGAAACCGATTACCGGTCACTTTGTCTATGAAGCGCACTTTAGCCAAGACGGCTCACAAATCGAACTGAAACGGGACGCTTTTGTTCCCGGACGTAATGGCGTCATCAAAATCTATAAAGAACCAATTAGCACGCATCCTTACGTTGGCGTTTGTGACCCCAATAACGGCGGAAGTGACGACGCGGCAATTCAAATCGTTGATAACCACACGCTCGAACAAGTTGCGGTTATGTATACCAATGAAATGGATCACGATAAAATTGCATATCAATTCTACCTTCTTGGCAAAATGTATAACGTTGCGCTACTTTCTAACGAAATGAATATCGGTAAAGCTGTAATGGACTACCTCATTAAACTGAAATATCCGCGGCTTTATATTAACCAAAAAGCTGCTTATGAAGACTTTCGTCAAGGTATTAGTAAACGTTTTGGTCACATGACCACGAAGGCGAACCGCTCGTTTATGCTTGAAAGTCTTAAAATTGCGTTCCGGGAAAACCCTTATATGATTAACGACTACGAAACACTTTCACAAATGGAGAGTTTTCAACGCATTGAAAAAATTAGCGGAACGGGAAAATCAACGTTTAAAGCGGAAGCCTCCGGCGGAAACAAAGACGATTTAGTGATGGCGCTAGCGGGCTTTTTTGAGGTTCGTGGTCAACAAACCGCCCTTTTAACGAAAGAACATGCGCGCCTCGATAACAAAATGAGTTTTGATGAAGCAACTATGTATATCGAGAAAAAGCGGCGTGAACAAAGCCAACCCAAACTAAATAAATTAGAAAGGCAAGTAGGTATTAGATTTTAATGAACGCGGAAACAATGAAAAAAATTAAAAATATGACCCCCGAAGAATTAGCGCAATACAAAGCGTTTATTGCGTTTTTTGAGTTATTAGGGGTGAATGAAGAAGACCTCATGAATGCGGTAGCGCTCATTAAAGGTTATCCCGAACTTATTAGCAAAGCTAATACGATTATTGCGACGCAAAAAGCTCTTGACGATAAAATACTTCGCGTATTACATAAACCAAAAGACGAAGGCGCGCCGATCAGCGCTCTGGACGATTTCAATAAGGAAGGCGCAATGTTAAACCCGTATGGAAAGTAAAGGTAAAGTTTTTAACGAAACTGTTGCGTATCGGAGTTATAAACGTTATCACGATACCTTTTTCGTTAAGTCTAATCTCGCGGCTGTCTTAGCGGAAGTCCGTAATTTTGTCGCGGGACGGCAATATGTTAACCCACTTTTAGACGGGCAACCGAAACCAACGTTTAATATTACTCGTGAATACGTCGAAAAAGTTACCGCTAAACTCCTTGAAACCAAACATAGCGTCGGATTTATTGCTGATAAGGAAGACGAAAGTCTGCGCGAAATCGACGATTTCTATGAGTATCAAATGAAACAAATTGATGACGAAGATATTACGCAACAAGTGGCGCGCCAAGGCGTTATTGACGGCGTTGCTCTAGCAATTACTAGTTTTGATAATGACACTATTGGCACAAATAGCCTTTATCGTGGCTTCTTAAAGCGCCAGGTCTTACTTTTTGAAAATACATTTTGGGAAAACCCATATTGTGAAGATCCACAAGACCAACAATATTGGGGTTATTTCTTCCCAATGGATATTAAAGCGATTAAAGAATTATGCGAAGACCACCTTAGCGATGAAGAAAAAGAAGAATATATTGTTCCCGACGAATACTTTAACTTAAGCGAAACTGATCGTGAAAAAGTTAAAAATGATATTGATAACGAAGTGGCGATGGTCTATGTCCGCTTCTTCCGCGTTAACGGCGAAGTATTCTTTGAACTTGCGACACGTTATGTTGACTTATATAAAGTTCCCCACTCACTAAACCCGAAAACCAATAAAACAATTATGAAAAATCTTAAAAAAGATTTAGAAAAACGGGTGAAAGAGGATGAAGAAGACGTCAATAAAAAGGTTATTGATTATGCTACGGACGGCGCAAAGTATTTACTCTTTACTAGAGCGGAAAAAACAACGCTTTCGCAACATAATAAAGAAAAATCAAAGTTTTGGCGCTATCCAGTGTCGGTTTTCCGGCCTTATCCCATTGTTGGCTCAATTCTTGGCGAAAGTGGGGCATCACAAATTATCGCTAATCAAAAAATTGTTAACTACACATTCTTGCTCATTATTCTCATTATGCAAAGTCATGCCATGCCGAAGATCCTCGCAAAAGAAGAATCACTACGAGGGCAAGAATATGATAATTCGCCAAACCAAATTCTTATTGACTATACACCGGTTACCGCGGGCGTGCAGTGGGGTATTACCCGCTTAAGTAGTGGCGACGCCGTTAATTCTAATTTAATCGAAATCGGCCAACGTATTATCGGTCTTACTCGTAATATCAATGGCTTTGACGATTTAATTAGTAATGCCTCTAAAGATTTAAGTGGTTATGCGTATCAACAATTAGTGCAACAAGCAAATCTCACCCTCCAACAACCGCAAAAACGATTATGGAAATACATTAAAGAAAATGCCCGCACCGATTTACTTTACTTCAAACACTATGTTGATAAAGCTAAATACTTTATCCGGAAAAGTGGAAGTGAAGTCGAACTAAACGAAAACTATCGTGAAATGGCACAAAACATGGTGGCGTCCGGCAAAATTGACGGCGTGCCAATGGATACAGTGTTACCAAAAACAAAGCAAACCGTCGTGCGTGATATTGACGAAACGATGTTTGATAGTGAATTTAATGTCATTGTTGACGTTGAACAAGGTATCGCTGGTTCGGAAATTAGCGAGAGCCAACACTATAAAGAAGTATTCCAATATGTGGCCTCCGGTAATCTTGACGTCGATAAAATTAAACTTTGGGTTATGAATGACCCGGCGTTTAGTGCGAAAACCAAACAACGGCTTAGTAAGGCTTTTGAAGCCCTTGAAAATAGTCAGTTGCAAATCAAAAACCAAGAAATCGCCGAACTTCAAAACATTATTCAAACACTCATGCAAAACATGAAGACAATGGAAGGCAATATGGAATTCTTAAAATCGCGCGACACCGCCCGCGAAAAAGCATTTAAAGAACAAAATGCCTTAAATAAAGCGGCAGTTGAAGCGTTCGCCGCGCAAGGCGGAGGCGCACAAGTCATGAGCGAGAGTGAAGTGAAGGCGCAAAACGCAAAAGGTATCAGTGGCGGCAAGTTTGATACCACCCCTTAATTTAGTTATTTCGCCCTACGGGTCGAAGATAAATCGCCACCTATGGCGGGCATAAGCCAAAAATAGACTACCCAGTCATGGTGAAAATGGCAATTCGGTATTCCAACCCGTGCGAAAGGAGCAAGAAATGGACGACGACAAAAAAAAGGTTGAGGAAATTATTGACGACGAAAATAAAGACCTCACCGACGAGGATGTTACGAACGATCCGCAAAATGAAGACCCCAACGTCGAGAAGTCTAACGAAGACGATAATCCGGAGGGGGATAAAAAACCGGATAAAACGAAACAATCTCGCGAGGAAAACGCACGCTTTGCTGAATTAAGACGCAAGAATGCGGAACTCGAAAAGAAAAACAAAGAGCTGGAAGCGGAAGCTACAAAGGCAAGCTTCAACGCTAAAAAAGAAGGTATCACTAAAGAAACGTTAGCAAGTGTAGGCCTCGACGCTATCGAAACTGAAAGTGACCTAATTCTCGCTAAAGCCTACGAAAAGGCAATAGCGGACGGCTCAGAAGAACCGTTAAAGGACGCACTTAAGGCACAACGTGACTATAATCGTCAAGAAGCGGAAAAGACACGCACCAAGACGGAACAAGAAAACGCCATTAAACAAGCGATTATTGATGACCAATTAGCTTTTAAAAAGAAATTTGGTATTGAAACGTCAGCCGTGTATGGCAAAGACGAGCGCTTTATGAAAATATTCGGCGACTTGTTAAAACCAGGTAACTTTACTTCTCTTTATGAAAAATATAAAGGGATCTTCCCCGACGAAGAAGGGGAAGACGAAGAAACCGCTAAAGGGAAGGGAACATTCCCAACCCCGCAAAATAAAGCTCCAAAGAAGCAAACCAAAAAGGAACTTCATGAGCTTGACGATGACGAATTCTTGGCAGCGTGGAATAAAAAATATGAATTATAGCCTTTAGGAAGAGGAATAAAATGCCAACAATTAACCCAGTTAAACACGGTGATCTTACCGATCAACAAATCACTGAAATTAAGAAAAAAGTGTTGCTTCAAGCAGCGCATGACGAATTTTTCGCAAAATTCTCTCATAAAGTCCCTTGGAAAAAGGGCGCAAAGACAATGTCTTACCGCCGCCTCCTTTATCCAAAAGTTAACCCCGAAGACGTTAAACCATTGACGGAAGGTATTGCACCTCGGCCGTCAAGAATTGGTTATGGAACGTTCGAAGTCGCGGTTGAAAACTATGCGGACAAAGTCCCATATACCCGCGAAGCCGTTCAATATAACATTGATGACGTCGTTCGTGATTCGGGCGAAACTCTCGCCTATATCTTTGCGCAAAAATTGGACTACATTAAAGGGAAACCTTTTATTAGTTCACGGGCTAGTATCAGTTATGATACAAGCATTATCAAAACAATGCGTAAAGCAAAAATCACCCTTGATAAAAACAAGGCTAAAAAATGGGAAGGCGGCCTCTATTTAATGATGGCTACCCCGGAAGTTATCGAAAAACTTCAAGACGAGTTAGTCGCTCTTGGGACTTCGCTTGACGAAGCAACCAAAGAAGAATTAGCTCGTGGAATCGTTGGCCGGAAAAAAGGCTTTGTGATCGCTTCCGTTCCAAGTGACTTATTTAATCTCACTGGTGCGGACGCTGGCAAACACATGGTTGCTTTCGTCGGTCGCACGTTCCAAGGAACGTCCCCAGTTTCCGTTTATCAATTAGGCGACATTGAGGTCTTTAATAACCCATTAGGGTCGGCGGTTCTTACCGACGAAGACGGCAACATTACCGCTGACGATAACCGGCAAATCGGGTCGGTCGCCATGAATGCTGACGGCTTAGCCGCAGTCGTTAATGACGACTTATGTATCCTTAACTGTAAAATCACGGTTGCCACAATTGGCGCTACCGACTTAGCGGATAATGAACGGACTGGCTTCGTTTCAAGTTCCGGCTTTGGTTTCCTCGGCATTGACGTCATTAAAGCGGCTGACGGCGAAGAGGTTGCTAGCCCAACTATTGTTGTTAAAGTTAAAGACTCTAACGGCACTACGGTTAGTCCGGAATCGGATGGAACGTATAAACTCACTGCTGGTGTCAAATACTACTACAGCGTTGCTAAAACAAGTTACACAACTGTAACTGGCTACTACAACGCCAAAGCGTTTGATACCACGCTTACTATTGCATTAACCTTAGCTTAGTCTAATCAATGTAATTCAAGTCTAGTCAATTAGTCGAAGGTTTGCCGGTTTCCCTTTAAAAACCGGTAGAAATGTGAGGAATATAATGGCAAAAGAAAAACCAGTCGTGGTTGCTGAAGCAAAAGAACCAATGGTCTTGATCCAAATTGGCGCTGACCAATTAAACAAAGGTAAAGAACAATTCAAAGTTTACCAATTAGACGGTGTCACTATTCAAGTTGCAATTGGCAAAATTGCTAAAGTCCCGTTATGGGTCGCTGAAGCTGCGGTTAGAGCCGGCGACATTGAATCATTCGACACTATTTAAAAACGCTTTAAGAAACGCCCGCAAAAGGAGTAAATATGAAATTATCCGAGTTAATTTACGAATGCGTAAAAGACAGTATTACAATCGCAAATTCGAGCATAAGCTATGAAGGCTTTATCAACGAATCATTTTCAACGACAAAAGATTACGCGCTTCAATATGCGGGCGTTTTTAGTGCCGTCAATTTAGCGGTGGCACGATTACAAACTTATGATAAAATTCCGTATGCAACGGAAGCCAAAACAATTACCTCAAACATTTTCGACTTTGATCTCGGCACAGTTGTTAATGTTGTGGAACTAATTGCCGGTCAATATACAAGACTGGAATTTCGTAATATTAACCAAGGCAAAGGCGTTATGTTATTAGAAGTTTCACGGAAGCGGGAAATTATCGTTGAATATAAAGCACGTATTCCACGCTTTTCGGAAAAAGATATTAAAAAAATCGAACTTGATCCAAATAATGAATTAGTGGTTGTCGACACTAATATTGACCTTGAAACAGAATATGGAATTACCGATGTTATGTGCGACTACATTAAAGCCTTTACTAAGGGTCAACTTTTAGAAACAATTGCCCCGGACATTGCTAATAATCACAATAACCGCGCTGAACAATATTTCCAAAGCTTAAATCGCGCAACAACGAGTTTTAACGCTAACAAAGTCAAAAATAGACATGGAGGTCTTTGGTAATGGGGTTCAAACCGCTTTCTTTAGGTTCGGGCAACCGCCGCGTAACGGGAGTAACAAACTTTAGCGGTGTTGATTATGCGACACAACGTTTTAAAGTTAGTCAAAACCGTGCTATTGACATTTTAAACTTTCTTTATAAAGACGGCGTTATTCAAAAAAGACGTGGCACGGAAGAACTTTATCATGTTTTAAAGACATATTATATTCCGGTTGACTTTGTTAATGGCATTAGCGAAGTTAACGAATATAAAGAAAACGCCACTAACTTTAATGGACTGTGGGTTTTTACGGGCGAAGATAAAAATGAACATATTATTGCTCATATTGGCAAACTACTTTATGAAATCAAAAATATTGGGCAACACAATATGAGTATTACCCCAATTAGTGTCGGGACAGACAAGGTATTGTTTGAGGGTAATCTTTACACTTATGCTTATGAATTCCTTGATTATAAATCAAGTGCATTTGTGGGCGGTAATAAGCTTTATTTTCTTGGCGGTAATAAATACATGAGTTTACGGTTTTTAGATGAAAACCCATTATTAAAACCCGTTGAAAATAGCGAAGATACTTTTGTGCCGACAACGACTATTTCCATTACTTATGAAGGCAGCGCATTTCCTAACCGCGCGAATTTAGATAAAGTCAATATGCTTTCTAAATTGCGGAAAAATGAGCTTTTAAGCGGAACACAAAAAGTTGAAAATGCAATTTTAACAAGTGATAACTTTGAGTATGTTTTGGACGCTCCCATTGTTAGTGAAACCGCAAACGATTTAGCGGATATTCTTATTGTTCTTGAAGAAGGGGGAGTAATTTAATATGCCAAACTTTGTAGGTAGTCCTTCTTTTCCTTTTAATAACGATACCTTTAGTGCACAAGCTTTTCGTGAACAAGGTTGGCAATCCGAAGGAATTTCTAGTTTATTTATTGCGAACAATAATCTTCAAACCGAATCAGCGGGAAATATAAAAATAGGAAATGGCCTCTATTCATCATATAGTCGCTATTATCTTAAAAACAAAACAACTAGCGAATATGTTGTTTTGCATACGGCAGCAATTTATATTTATGCAAGTGGTGATATTGGTTCGGGAAGTTTATTAGCATCTATTTACGATCCTTTAGGGAACGTTATACCACTAACATTTACTGATGAGAATATTTGGGAATTTGATGGCTACGCTTATATTGTTGGTTCGGGCGGTAGTAATTATAAATATTTTCCGGTTTTTCGCGAAAAAACACAAAAGAAAGTTTGGGTGGGTAATTATCAAATAAATAAAACAAACCCAAGCAAAACTTCATTTGCACCCTATGAACCATTAAATGAATTGTCGGGTATTGCGCTTTCATATTATGAAAACGAGCAAGAATTTAGTTCGCTACAATTGTGGGACTGGCATGAAACTTATAAGAATCTAACTGATTTAACACATATTAAAAATGCGTCATTTTCGCACAATTTTCCCACCGCTGGTTATTACACAACACCTAGCACAACCGTATATTTTAATGTTGATATACTTGGCACAACTTTCACATGGACGCTTAATGTTACTGATTGGGCAAACAAGTATTATAGTATTGTTGAAACCTCGACAAGTTACACTATTTATAGTGGGAAAGCGGTGGCGAGTGACTTTTTAAACTCTTTTAAAATTGTTTACACAACAAATAATGCCTATAAAACAATTGCAATTGATTACGCTACAAGTCTTGATATTAGCAAAATGTCAAAAACAACTATTAGTGAAAGCGATTCTTCGCTTAAGTTCAATTATCAAGTTAATACAAGCAATACAATTTCAAACGTAACGGTTACGAAAAACATTAAAAAACTTGCTTCGGGCAGCGCAAAATTCGCTAATGTTACATACAAAAAAACATATAATCTTGGCGAGTTGATCGCAAACTTTAACCCAAATACAAAAGGTTCTTTAACTTATTCGGACGGTTCAACCATTAGTTTAGCAAGCATTAGTTATGCAAGCACTCCGACAGTTACTACCTCATTAGGAAATCTGCCAATTACGATAGGCGCGGAACATGGGTTGAATTTTACAATGACTTATACATATCCAACAACGCACCTCGGCACTCTAACGGTTACTTTTGACTGCGAAGTTGCGGAAACGCAAGATATAGCCAGTATGGTTTTAGTTAATGCCAAAACACGCTTTATTTATGGCGAAGTTATTGATTTTGGCAGCACAGCATTAGGAACTAAAATTGAATGTTTTAATGTTTATGGTAATAAAGTTAGCGAAATTCTATATGCTGACTTTAATGCGCACAATACAACGAAGGATAGCCGATACGGGAAAACTATTAACGGAACGGATATTACACTTACTACAAGCGAACTAACACTAACAAGCACTTTTGATGACGTGTTTTCTATTAGCCAAAAAATTAAAATATCATACGCCGCAAGTTTGGTGGTTAATAGCTCCGCAATTAACAAATTTGTTTATGTCGATAATTCGTTTACTGAATTCACTGATTTAAACCTCGCAACCGCAACTGTTACTTATTACAACAATAGCGGCGCAAGTTTAGTTACGGAAACAAAAGACGTTACTTCGGTTTTAAACTTAAGTCATGGCACACTTAACTTTGCTTTAAATACACAAGTTATCACCATTGCCGCAACCGCTGTTTATGAAGGGCGGACAATTTCTTTAGCGAACGCTTTTCAAATTACTTGCGAACTCATTCGGCCGACACAAATTGTAGTCACGGGAACGGGCGGCACAACGGTTTATTACGATAATAACCAAGATACTTTTAAAACACCGACCGATTTAGCTTTCTCACTCATTTTCAATAATCACACGGAAGCAAGTCCACACATTGGCGTAATTAACCCTTTAACGGAATTAACTTTTTATCGCAATGCCGCTTTAACACAAACACTAAACACAAGCAGTGTCATTGTTCCAAGTGGCGGAAATCGCATTTATTTCAAACATAAAGATTATGACTTATCGGGAAGTTACGTTATTTCGTTTATTGAGGACACAATTGACGTTGTGGAAATTAACACGCCATTGAACTTTATTCTTGGTAATCGTTTTAATACTCTTCGAAGCTTATTTGATATTAAAGCGACTTACATTTCCGGACGTAGTGTCACCAACTTTGAGTTATATAACTTTAAGCAAACAACTGTTATTTTAAGTGCTACCGCACCGATTATTATTGTTGATGGGAATGAATATACACTTGATATTAACGATATTACCTTTGTTAAGCCACATATTAGCGGAATTGACGTTGATACAAGCGTTTTAAATACTTCTTATAGTAACGATACTGACACTATCGACATTGCTTCTAATATCACGGTAGTTACGAAATACGCTGGAGCGGAATATGTTCAACTATGCACCTACGATCAAGCTGGTTTAACCGCTAATGGTAAATATACAATTGATAATGAAGATGTCGCGAATGGATTTGGTTTTGACGGTTCAGACGTTGTTAGTATTGATATGGAAGGCGAAGTTGAAAAGACACTTGAACTAGAAATCACGGTCTTAAATTACTTTGATAATGGCGATACCACAAACAATACAACAAGCATTTTTATTAACGTGCTTGAAATCACTGATATTACGGGAATTTCGTTATTTAAGTTAATGCGAACATATAACGTCGGTGATACCTTCCTTGATTCCGATATTGACGATACGGAAATCTATATTTATTACAACAAGAAAGAAACAGTTGGCGCTGAAGAAGTGGTTGTGCAAAAGAAAAAACGAATTCGGCTTTCGAGTGGGTTTGGCGCTATTAACATTTTCCCAATTAAAGGCACAAAGTTTATTCGCACCAACGACGCACTTACGGTGAGAATTACCGCTGCCACTAATGAACGAGCCTCGCTTGAATATACCGTAAGTGTTAGTGCGCGTTCCGTTGCGGCAACCGATATTAAGAAACACACTTTAAGAGTTGTGCAAATTCCTTCTTATACTCATAAAGGCGTTGTTTTTAACAATAAATACTTGGTTGTTGAAGACGAATTTACAAGCGTTCTCAATGGTGTTAGGAAACTTAATGTGGGTGTTTCTATTAACGATATAAAGGTTTACGGCTATATTGATAACGTAAACGATAAAACAAGTAATGGCCGTGTTATCTTCTTTGAAGATTATGTGCCGCCCGTTGTTGGTGAAAGCAATATCAAAGTTACTTTCCCTTGTTTTGTTGAAGGGCAAGCTGATTATATTAACAAATGCACAGTTGGCCAACTTTTCGGCAATAATAACTCGAAGAATAGATTATTTTTAAGCGGAAACCCCGACTTACCCAACTGCGACTGGCATAGTGGTGCTATTAACACAATGAAAATTGATGGTGATTTTAGTGATGAAAATGGCGACTTTTCTTACTTTGACGATTTATCTTATTGTTTTTATGGCCAAACCGATAATAAAATCATTGGTTATGACATTGTTTCAAATGACAAAATGGTGGTTTTAAAATCAAAAAGTGATAAAGAACCGACTATTTACTACCGGACAAGTGGTTTAATTCAAGCATTAGACGCAAGTGGTAATGCTTTGACTGATTTTAGCGGCCGTTCACTCTATGAAGAAAGTTATCCGCTCGTTGTTGGCAATATCGGTGTTGGGGCGTTAACAAACAAAGCTATTCTTAACTTTAATGGCGATACCATTTTCTTATCAAGTGACAAACAGCTTGACGGCCTTGACGTTGAGGGAGTTATAGGCGATACCCAGCGCTATGCTAATACTCGCTCATATTTTATTAACCCTTTGTTAAAAACTATTGATCTAAAAAAATCGTGGTTATATACAAACCGAAAATATTTATTTTTAGTGACTAAGGACTTTGTGTTAGTGTCCCACTTTGAGGCGTTCAACATTGAAACAAAACAATATGAATGGTGGAAGATTAACATTGCTAACATTAGTTCGTTTATTGAGGTTAACGAAGAATTATACTTTGGCACTACTGAAGGTAAGTTCGTTAGACTTGAAACGGATGGTTTCCAAGATATTACAAAGATATTTCTACCGGAAGGCGCGGCCGTTCCACTTGTGAGTGGCCAACAATTCGATGACCAAATTCAAGTATCGAATACAATTATAAATCAACTTATCAATGGCGACGACTATTATTTCACCATTGTTTCTAAAGAAAATGATTATAACAGTTATATGTATAATCAAGTCGCTGTTATTAACAATGTTAAAAACGGGACGTTTGACTTATATCTTGATAAAACACTAAACGCATTAGAGGTAGTTGGGCTTGTTGATTCCAAACTTGATCAAGACGTTTATAATGCACTAATCAAACAACTATCCACTAAACGTATTTATTACTTAAATCGTCGGGAAGAAGAAAACGAAATCGTGGATACGAACCCCAGCTCGCCATTAAAGGTTTATGGCCGTGCTTATAAACTAAAATTGCTTGATGATTTCCACATGGGCAAGGGCTTATTATTCAAACTTATTGACGCCGAAACCGAAGAAGAATTAAGTTTACAAACTTTAAGTCGTGCTGCGCTTGTGGAGCGGATGAGCGAAACCTATAAAATTGTCGATATTGATTATGATAATTCACGTTTTAAATTACGTGATAATCGTGAGCAAACTTTAAATATTGTCCGCTATGCCGCACAAAGCATGACAAAAAACTTTAAGGCCGAAATTAGCAAATATCGTAATGTCCGAGCTTATTACATTACCGCACCACATACCATGGGCGATTTAATGCACAACAAGACCATTTGGGGGTGGACACTAACGAACGATACCCAAATTAAGAGCGCTATTGAAATATGCCAAGCGACGAATGATATTCACCTCGAAGAAATGGCGACTATCGTTGACTTTAATCGCCGTGATTATGGATTAAACCTTGAGAATTTCAACGTTGCCAATATTAACTTTGATAAATATACAATTCCTCATAAATATACGTTCTATCGGCCACTAAACGTTCCGTTTATCTCGTTTGGCTTTAGAAATAATGATTCAAGCAATGCCGTGTTAAGCAGCATGCAAATTATCTATACGATACCGTTCGCTTCCATAGGAAATAATTAAGGAAAAGGAGAAAACTTATGAAAAAACTGAAAGGTGTATTACTTGCGTTGTCACTAATTTTAATTAGTGGCGTCATGCTATTGCGTCATCGACCGCTACACAATAGTCCATTAGTCGTATTAGCGGAAGAACCTAGCGAAGAAGAAGTTGTTAGTGAAGAAGAACCGGGTGGCGAAAATATTCTTGTTGATGCGAACGGTAATGGAATTCCGGACGTTCTGGAAGATTATTACGCCAACAATATTCGCGATCAATATATTTTCGGTATTTCGCTAGGAGCGATTATAAGTGGTGCTGTCACTATTGCTGGTTATGTCTATATTTATATGAAAAATAGGGCTGTTAATAACGAAGCGCGCACTAATAATAAGGAAATCAAGCAAGAATTAAAAGAATTGCGGGAAGAAAACGCTAATTATCGGCGACAAATTGCCGAAAACGAAGCAAGACACGCCGAAGAAAAGGCTTTATATCGTGAAACACTTGTGAAACAAGATGAAGCAAATAAAATTATCTCGAAAGAGTTTAGTGCCGCAAGTAAACGCTTGGAAGCTTATGGACAATTCGAACAAAAAATTGATTCCTTACTTGCTATTGAAACGGCTAAAGCAAGTGACCCCGACTTAGTGAAAAAAGGAATTGCGGAAACAGTAATTAAAATTGCAAAAGGAGTGAAGTAGTATGGCAAAACGCGGAAAAATCAAATTAAAAGAACGCGATCCGTATAAATATCACCGCAACGCTTATTGGGGACTAAAAGCGGGACGATGGGTCAGTATCTTTTCGCCTTTTGTTGGTTTATTTATTGCGAAATACAATGATTACTTTGTTGCGGTTGACCAAAATACAAGTGTAAGAATGTCGTTTGGTGTTTCACTTTTAGTTGCGGTTGCAGCGGTTGTTGCATTTCGCGAAACTAAAATACGTGGCGAGGACGGAAAACTTCGTGCTAGTCCCGTATCAAGCACAATTGGTTGGGGAATTGCTTTCGTGTTAGCATTCTTGTTTCAAACAATTTTAAAAGATTTAACCCTTATTCTTGGCTTAGCTTTCGGCGGGCAAGCTGCCGGTTTAATTTTTGATTTATTCGCTGATAGTCAACGATTTTATATGGTGGAGTATCGCAAGGAAGGTATCCATGCTAAAGCTCGGCACGCTGAAGAAATTAACGAAAGGAAACAAGCGACCGAATGAAAAAAAATGGTTTTAAAAAGTTTTTAA